>Ga0190283_1001110_pt1 | contig 12727 bp, 12 predicted proteins | sample 48691801_MG_FD_161669 | JGI IMG/M metagenome (GOLD analysis project Ga0190283, IMG submission 161669) | Hydrothermal vent microbial mat bacterial communities from Southern Trench, Guaymas Basin, Mexico - 4869-18-0-1_MG | ecosystem: Environmental > Aquatic > Marine > Hydrothermal vents >...
TTTGATGTTTGATGTTTGATGTTTGATGTTTGATGTTTGATGTTTGATGTTTGATGTTTGATGTTTGATGTTTGATGTTTGATGTTTGATGTTTGATGTTTGATGTTTGATGTTTGATGTTTGATGTAACATCAAGCATCAGACATCGCTTGACCACAATGGTCAATCAGAAAGGAGCATTTTATGACATCGGCCCGCCGATGACATACGCACAGATGAAAATCCCGAAGGAACAGGCGGATCAGACGGAGTGCAAGAATGGATTTACCCTGATCTTGATTACTGTGGCAGAATTCTTGCTTTTTGTCAACCGCAGACGATATTATTGAATATATTTTGATTTACAGAGGAGAAGATACATGTTAGAGTTGAAATCCGTTCATTTGCAGAAAGGGGAAATAGAAACACTGGTTATCCCTGTCTGTGAGGACAAAGAGATACACGATAACCAGACCATCAATTCTCTCATCAGAAAGGCAAAGAAAACCGAAGAATTCAAAGGTGAGAAAGATGAGGAAATAACATTTTACAACCCGGCTCAGACAAGTGTAAAACGAGTCATTTTCAAAGGGCTTGGAAAACTTGAAAAGGTGGATACAGAATCGCTACGCAAAGTTGCAGGCAGTACCGTAAAGAATTGTATCAAAAAGGATTTTTCTGAGGTGCTGATCGCTGTTCCTGCGCCAAAGAAAATCAGGCAGGAGATGTCGGATATTCTTGAAGCCATGATGGAGGGCGCCTTTCTCGGCAATCATCTGTTTGATAAATACAAAGAGGAGAAAAAGCATAAGCCCCTGGAGCAGATCAGCTTGTTTGTGACATCTGAAACGGCAAAAAAATTCAGCAGACTGATATCGCAGGTGACGGCTGTCTGTGAAGGAACGATCCTTGCAAGAGAATGGGTCACGACACCTTCCAATGAAAAAAGCCCGGTGGAGCTTGCAAAATCAATTGTGACGATTGCCGAAAAAGAAAAACTCAGGGCGACTGTGCTTGATGTGAAAGCCTTGAGAAAACATAAGCTCAACGCTATACTGGCGGTGGCCTCGGGCAGTGAAAACGCGCCCCGCATGGTGGTTCTGGAGTATAAACCAAAAGGCGCCAAAAAGACGATAGCCCTTGTGGGCAAGGGCATCACCTTTGATTCAGGGGGTATCAATCTGAAGCCCGGGAGTGCTTCAAAGGATATGAAGACGGATATGGCCGGGGCAGCTGCTGTTGCAGCGGCGATGATTACCATTGCGAAGCTGGGAGCCGCCAAAGTGAATGTTGTCGGTCTTCTCCCTCTTGTGGAGAATATGCCCTCAGGCAGTGCCTACCGTCCCGGGGATATCATCAGAACATACAGTGGGAAAACAGTTGAAATTGGCAATACCGATGCCGAGGGCAGGATGATACTGGCTGATGCCATGTCATACACTGTCGAGAAGTATAAGCCCCATACACTCATTGATCTGGCGACACTGACCGGCGCCTGTGTTGTGGGGCTGGGCGATAAAATTGCAGGGGTATTTTCAAAGGATGACAAGCTGGCCCAGGCAATTGTCCGATCCGGCGAAAAAACTTATGAACGATGCTGGCATCTGCCCCTGCCTGATGATTATAAGGAATCGCTCAAGAGCGAGATTGCCGATACGAATAACATAGCGGATATGAACGGAGGGGGAGCAATCACCGCGGCTTTGTTTCTCTCGGACTTTGTGAAAGATACCTGCTGGGCCCACGTTGATATCGCCGGTCCTGCTTTTGCAAAAAAGGAAAGTGCATACTGTGGTGCAGGCGGGACAGGCTTCGGGGTGCGTCTGCTTTGTGACCTGCTGGAAAAACTGTGAAAAAATTGAGAATTGAGCGTTGAAAGTCAAGCCGGACGGGGTCCGTTGCCGGACGGGGTTTGCAACCCCGTCCGCAATGTTTGATATGCTGAAAGAGGATTTATGAAACATTTTATACGTTGCCGGACGGGGTTTGCAACCCCGTCCGCAATGTTTGATATGCTGAAAGAGGATTTATGAAACGCTTTATACGTTGCCGGACGGGGTTTGCAACCCCGTCCGCAATGTTTGATATGCTGAAAGAGGATTTATGAAACATTTTATATTGATTTTAATGATAATTTTTGCTTTGAGCATTTCAGGGTGTTCAGGAAACAAAGCTGAGGAACTCTTTGAAACTGCGAAATTGGAAGAATTGCAGAACAACCCGGAACATGCCAGCCAGTTGTACCAAGAGATCATAGGAAAATATCCTGAAAGCGAATATGCCAAGAAGGCTGAAGACAGGTTGTCTGCATTGCAGAAAAACAAATAAGTAACGATGGTTTTCGCATTGAAACCTATGATCATGGAACCTTGGCCAGCTATTCGGGTGACTGGAGAGCCGATTGCACTCCCATAGGCTGACACGGGAATTACACTGACGACAAAAGAGTATGGAATTTGAATTAGCCATGTAGGGTGGGTGAAGGATTTCGATTTTTTACGCAGTAAAAAACGAAACCGCAACCCACCTTATAAACGCACGAACGAAATCATTTAACATATTTGGATTTACAGAGGAGTATTGTGGACAGTGGCTATTTTAGCAAAAAAACCTGTAAAAACGGAATTAGGCATGGTCATTCGGGCAGCACAAACAGTCAATGCCCTCCATATCATATATTTTTTGAGCAGAGAAAAATGTTATGGCAGACAATCTGACGTATTCGACATTGCTGATGACCTGATGACGGAAAAAAGCATCGGAATCAGATCAGAGTCAGCTATAATTTCAGTATATTTAGCAAAAGTTTTTGATAAATTCCCCAATTTGAATCCTGAATATAGCAGATTGAAATTTATTCTGAAAATTAATGAAATATTAAAAATTGGCGTATCAGACAGAGCAAAACCCCTATTGGAGAAATATCTGACAGATTATGACGAACATCTTTCTTCCTTATTGCGGCTGAATAAAATGTTCAGACAGTACAAAGAGTTGCCTGTAACTGTGGTCGAAACGCCGGAAGCCGGACCTCACAGGCAAACCTGGCAACAGAGGTGCTGATCGTGTCACCCGGCTTCGGAGGAGTGTGAATACAGGCAGTACATCTGTGCATCGGACAACCGTGCCTGTCTGGAATCCGAAGAGGTGAGAACCTTCAGAGATGAGGAAAATCTTCACGTCCAGATCCGTAGGGTGCATCTGATAACAGGCGCATCTGCCGGGAACCGGACGGACGGCGAAGCGCATCGCCAAACCCCGCCCGCGGCTGAACTTATGATGTGGATGTACTTTTTAACACTTTCAAGGCGTTTAGGAGAATCATGCTATTAGAATTCAGTGTAAAAAACTTCCTCTCAATCAAAGATGAGGTAATCTTCAGCTTATATGCCTCTGATGAAATCAGGGGGCATGAGAAACAAAATTTAATCCCAGTGTCAGGGCGGCATATTCTGAAAACAGCCGTGATTTACGGTGCCAATGCCAGCGGTAAAAGCAATTTGATCAAGGCAATGGGATTTATGCGCGGTGTGATGGCAAATTCGCTCAAGCTGAATCCTGAAGAGCCGATTGTGCCAAAACAGAACTATCCGAGTTTTCAACTGCATGCTGAAAGTGCCAAAGCTCCGCTGGAGATGGAAGTCAGTTTTTTATATCAGGATATTTATTACCGTTACGGTTTTGCTTTGGATGCTCACAGAATCCATCGTGAGTGGTTGTATTCCGCACCGGAGGAAAGTGAGTCTTTATTATACGAACGCCGTTTTGAGGAAGGCTCGTATCTCTATGATATTCCAGAAAATTCTCTGACAGAAACGGATTTCACCAAAGACAGCATACTGCCTGCCAACACGTTATTGCTGGCTGTATTGGCAAAATTTACCGACTCTCCGGCACGTCAGGTCATGAAGTGGATGGGAGATAGCTTCAATGTGATTTCCAGCCCGGATGAGGAAGCCTACGAAGGTTTCACCTACAGCAAGTTGGATGATGAAGATTACCGCCCGGACATCCTGAGATTCCTCGAAGTTGCGGACGTGGGCATTGAAGGCATTCTGCTGAAATCGGTGACAGCAGCGGATTTGCCGAATGAAATGCCTGAAGAACTGCGTAAAGAGCTTATTTCCCCGGGAGCCAAGCAGATTGTTTGCCAGCATAATATTTTTGATGACAAAGGCTTGAAGACAGGCAGAACAACGCACTGGGGGCTATCTGAGGAGTCTGCCGGCACCCGAAAGCTACTTGCCTTGTCAGGCCCGTTGATTGAAACCCTGCGTGAAGGTGAGATTCTGGTGATTGACGAACTGGATGCCAAGTTACATCCGATGATGATGCGGTTCATCCTCAGCCTGTTTCATTCCCAGAAGCATAATCCGCACGATGCACAGTTAGTCTTTGCCACACACGATACGCAATTGCTCAGTCCACGCTTTTTCCGTCGGGATCAGATATGGTTTACGGAGAAAAACCATTACGAAGCAACAGAACTTTATTCGTTAGCTGATTTTGATTTGAAGGATGACGCTGATTTTTCCCGTGATTATTTCCAGGGACGCTACAGCGCAGTGCCGTTTATTGGTGATTTGGGCCTGTTTAAAAAAGGAGTTGAGCATGGCGAGAAATAAGAGCATACCGGGGAGCAAAAGGGATAAAAAGAGACTCAAAAAAACAAGGGAAAAAGGCAAAGATGCCGCTGGCGGTCGGACGGGTATTGATTGTTTGCGAGGGAGAAGAAACCGAACCCAATTATTTCAGGTGGTGGCAAAAGCAGCTTGAAAATATAAGAGGGGCTGCCAAGTCAAAAGTGGTGAGCGGCATTAATGTAAAGAACTTTGGCGATGAAATCAAGATAAAGGGTAAAGGCAGAAATACCATAAGTCTGGTAGAAAAAGCCATCGATATCAGAAATCAGGAAAGCATTGACTATGAACAGGCATGGTGTGTTTTTGACTATGATTCATTTCGGGAAAATTATAATCCCGCTATTAGAAAAGCCCGTGCCAAGGATTTTGAAGTAGCTTACAGCAATGAAGCTTTTGAACTGTGGTATTGGTTGCATTTTGATTATCTCCAGTCCCGTACCAGCCGGAGGGAGTATGAGGAAAAACTGACTGAACGCTTGGGCGAAAAGTATGAGAAAAACGATCCGAAAATGTATGAAAAACTGCTCAAACACCCTGACGCTGATCAACAGCAGGCGATTAAAAATGCGAAGAAGTTGAAGCCATCGAATAAAAGTGCAAGAAACTATGCGGATCACAATCCGTCAACCACAGTATTTGAATTGGTTGAAAGCCTTAATGATCTTGTGTGGCGGTTCAGGTGTCAGGTTGCACCTGCTTATCCATTGCCTTATCCGCATGATTGCAAGGATTGCAAAAAATCCGCAAAGCCACCCCCGCCTTATTCTTGTTTTATTTTAAAGCAAAATTAAAGAGAGAGATGGGTATAACAGTTGAATTTATAAGGAATGAGGTTGAAAATCAGACCTATGAGATATCAGTTCATGCAGATGATGAAAGGCTGAATGATGAACTGACAATCGAAGAAATCGAGTTTATTTTAAATCATTGTGAAATTATTGAAGAATATCCCTCTGATACAAGAGGAGAAAGCTGTCTGGTATATGGAGGCACACCGGAGAATATTCCCGTTCATATCGTGTGCGGAAAAAATTCACAGAATCATTTGTTTGTTATTACCGTTTATATTCCGAAAATGCCAAAATGGCTGAATCCCCGTGTCAGAAACCGATAAATAAAAAGAGATATATCTATGAGTGAATACAGTGACTGTTATTATTGCAAAGGAATTGTGAAAGAACAGAATATTTCCCGTGAGATCTGGTGGAAAGGAAGCCTTTATATTTTTGAAAATGTTCCTGTGGGGATATGTGTTCAATGCGGTGAAAAAGTGATAAAACCGAAGGCGGCAAAATATATGGATCTTTTACTGAGAAAGCAAACTGAACCCCGGAAAACAATACAGGTTCCTGTATATGAATATGCTCAGTCACCTGCCTGAGAATTACAGGGCAGTGATGATTCTTTCCAGAGACTTATTGAAGAGAGACGCAGAGAGGAGACTGCCAGCAAAAACGAGTTGGAATATATGCGTCCGCTATTCCGTCACGTTTTATAAGGGGTGTGTCCCACCTCAACATCATGTCATTCCGCTCATAACGGGCGGACATTTCCGGCTGCAGACCGGAATCAGTGATGACAGCATAACCTTGCGATGAGGCGGACAGGTGGGCACAAAATTGCACCCTCTCCCCTTAATCCGTTATAATCAGCCTTTTTCCTATAAATAAAGATGAAAAGATGACTACATAAATCGTCATAAAAAAAAATTGAAACCTTAATTTTTTATTGAGAGAATATCCATGAAATCAGAATTTGAACCCAAAAATATTTCAGATGACTTCAAGGTGCTGGGTCTGTGTCTCGGAGCATCCACCATATCCGTTGTTCAGCTCGGACTGGAGCAGACCGGGGACAGCGGAAACGGGGAAAAATCCCAGATAACGCCCAAAGTGCTTGATTATTCACATCATCCCCACGAAGGAAACCTCAGACAAACCCTGGTTTCCGCTCTTGAGCCGCTTGACCTGGATTCCTTCCACAGAATTGCCGCCACCGGCCGGAGATTCCGCAATTTCGTCAATCTGACATCCATACCCGAACCCGAGGCTGTGGAATACGCCTACCGATTTGTCAAGCCACCGGATGTTTCGTGCCCAGCAGTGGTCTCCGCCGGCGGCGAGACATTCATGATTTACGTTCTGAACCGTCTGGGTCAGATATCCAATGTTCTCACAGGCAACAAATGCGCGTCCGGGACCGGCGAATTCTTTCTCCAGCAACTTCGCAGGATGGATGTCTCTTTGGAAGAGGCCGCACAGTGGGCAGCAGGAGAAGAGCCGCATCGCGTATCCGGGAGGTGTTCGGTTTTCTGCAAATCAGACTGCACCCACGCTACCAACGCGGGCGTTCCCAAATCAAAAGTCACTGCCGGTCTTTGCAGAATGATGGCGAACAAAATTCTGGAACTCCTCAAAAAAGTGGAAAGACAAAACATCATGGTCACGGGCGGCACTGCCCACAACCAGATGATGACCGAATATCTGCGCCAGGAGATTCCCGGGCTGATCGTTCCTCAGGAAGCTGCTTATTTTGAAGCACTGGGAACGGCACTCTGGGCGATGGAACACGAAACAGCTCCGTTTCCCGGCACTGATCCTGATGTTCCCAAAAGCCTGTTCAGGTCAGAAATGACCTCTTTTGACACGCTTCCTCCTCTCCGGAACTTTGAAAACATGGTGGAATTCAAGACCGTTGAAACCGGGGTGATCCAATCCGGAGATGTCTGCATACTGGGGCTTGACGTCGGTTCAACCACCACCAAGGCCGTTCTGATGCGGAAGACCGACAATGCATTGCTTGCATCTGTCTATCTGCGAACCAGCGGGGACCCGGTGGGGGCTTCGCGGGAGTGCTATCGTTCCATTCTGGAGCAGGTAAAACGCGAAATTCCAAACCCGGAATCCCAAATTGAAGTTGAGGGCCTGGGTGTCTGCGGTTCCGGTCGCCAGATTGCCGGCCTTCATGCGCTCACGGACGGCGTCATCAACGAAATTATTGCCCATGCGACCGCGGCAGTCCATTTTGATCCCCAAGTGGATACCATCTTTGAAATCGGAGGGCAGGATGCCAAATATACCTATATCACCAACGGGGTTCCGTCGGATTATGCCATGAACGAAGCCTGTTCCGCGGGCACAGGGTCTTTTTTGGAAGAATCCGCAAATGAAACCTTGGGGATAGAAATGGAGAGCATTGCAGATATCGCACTCAAAGGAAAAGGTCCGCCCAACTTCAATGACCAGTGCGCGGCATTCATCACCTCTGACATAAAAAACGCCATTCATGAAGGCGTTGAACATGATGACATCGTGGCCGGTCTGGTCTATTCTATCTGTATGAACTACTCCAACCGCGTCAAAGGAAATCGCCCGGTCGGCGTGAAAGTATTCATGCAGGGGGGTGTCTGCTACAACAGAGCCGTTCCCCTTGCCATGGCTTCGCTGGTGGGCAAACCCATCATTGTTCCACCGGAACCGGGGCTGATGGGGGCTTACGGCGTTGCCCTTGAAATCAGGAAGAGAATTGAAACCGGACTGATTGAGAAAAAGCAGTTTGACCTGAAAACCCTTGGCAATCGTGAGGTGGTATATGGGAAATCCTTTGTATGCAGGGGCGGCAAGGAAAAGTGTGACCGGCGCTGTGAGATAGCGATGATCCGAATCGAAGGAAAGAAATATCCTTTTGGCGGCGCATGCAACCGATACTACAATCTGCGATACGATATAAGTTATGACGTGAAAGAACTGGACCTGGTTCGGCTCCGGCAGCGGCTCGTGTTTGAAAAATATGGGGGAAAACTGGAAAATGGAAATGCAAACTCGGTGCCCAAAAGAGTCGGGATGAACAGGAGTTTTCTGGTCAATTCCTATTATCCGCTTTATTCCACATTCTTCGCCGAACTGGGGCTTGAAACCGTTCTGGCGGATTCTCCCTCACAAAAGGGGATTGACCAGAAAGATGCTGCATTCTGCTATCCCGCGGAACTGGCCCACGGATTTTTTGACTCGCTTCTTGAGATGGAAGATCCTCCTGACTTCATCTTTCTGCCCCACTTCAAAGCCATCCATGTACCAAACGGATACTCAACTTCACAGGTGTGTCCGTTTGTGCAGGGGGAGACATTTTATCTTCAGACGGCATTCCGGAAAAAGCTGGACAAGCTCAAAGAAAAAGGCGTGAAAGTGCTGACACCTCTTCTTGATCTGACAGAAGGGATGGAAAAAGCCCGGAAAGCGTTCACTGAAACCGCGCTTGAGATGGGAGTGAGCAAGAAAGAGGCCGGCGAAGCCTTTGCAAAGGCCATGGAGAAGCAAAGCGCATGTATGGCCGAGATGACGGAGATCGGAAAGCGGGCGATTGAGACGCTGGAAGCTGACCCGGCAAAGACTGCTGTGGTGATATTTGCCCGGTCTTATAACGGATTCGTTGAAGAGGCGCATAAGGGGATTCCTCACAAGCTTGCGTCAAGGGGGATACTTGTCATGCCCTTTGACTTCCTTCCTTTGGATGATGAAAAGACCAAGCGTCACATGTACTGGGGAATGGGCCAGCTGATACTCAGGGGGGCCAAAATTGTCAAAAAACATCCCCAACTGTTCGGCACATACATTACCAATTTCTCATGCGGCCCGGATTCGTTCCTCCTCGGTTATTTCAGGGATATCATGGAGCGAAAGCCTTCTCTCACCCTTGAGCTGGACAGCCACACCGCGGACGCGGGGCTGGAAACCCGGATTGAGGCGTTTCTTGACATCGTTTCAGCATACATGCAGCTTATGGCGGAAAAAGAGATTCCCAAAAAACAGCGGGATTTTGTTCCGGCCCGGACGTTGCTGAACAACGGTACGCCAAAGGTGATCACATCCTCCGGAGAAGTTCTCCCGCTCACTGACTCGCGGGTGACATTTCTGCTCCCCTCCATGGGCAAAATACCCTCCGAAGCTGTGGCAGCGGTATTCCGTGCATCAGGTTTCAGGGCAAGGGCCTGTCCCCCGGCTGATGAGGCTGTGCTGAAGCTGGGGCGCGCCAACACCACCTGCAAAGAATGCCTGCCCCTGATACTCACCACCGGAACGATGCTCAGTTATATTGGCAATGGCCGACGGAAAGATGATGTTCTGGTTTATTTTATGGCCACTGCATCCGGGCCGTGCCGTTTTGGCCAATATTATATCTTTATGGAGGATCTGATTAAAAAACTTGAAATATCGGACGTGGCCCTGTTTTCACTGACATCGGAAAACAGCTACGCGGGTATGGGCAATAATTTCCATGAAAAGACATGGTGGGCGATTGTGATCGCTGATGTGATGGAAGATACTCGGTCAATGCTGCTTGCTAACGCAACAGACACCAAAGCTGCCATGGGCATATTTGATGAGGAATGGGAAGGGATTCTGTTTGAACTGGAATATGGGAATTTCTCGCGGCTGGAAGATCAGCTTTCCCATACTGCTGAACGGTTCGGGGAGATTTCCATGAAACGTCCGGTCGGAGAGGTTCCCACAATTTCCCTTGTGGGTGAGATTTTTGTCCGACGGGATTCGCTGTCACGCCAGTATCTGACAGAAACGCTTGCGGAAAAAGGGTTCGCAACGATATGTTCCCCGATTACCGAGTGGTTGCACTATTCCGACTATCTGGTGGACAAAGGACTTGCGGATTATGCAATGACAATGATGGAAAAGTTTACATTCATGCTCAAAAAGCGGGTGATGAGCCGGGCAGAAAGGCGTATCAAATCACTGCTGTCCCGCTCGGACCTTGTTCATACAGAGCCGATCAACATTGAATCCATTATCAGTAACGGAAAACTCTATATCTCTCCCAACCTGGCCGGAGAAGCCATTCTGACGGTGGGAAGTTCCCTTGCCGAAGTGGCATCTCAAAGCTGCGGCGTGATTGCCATCGGCCCTTTCGGCTGTATGCCCAACCGCATATCAGAGGCCATTCTGAATGAGGCCATGAACCGTGAAGCCAAGCTGGCAACGGACCCGGAAAATGAACAGCTCCGAACCACGCTTGCGAACATCGAGGATCTGCCTTTTCTGGCTATTGAAAGCGACGGTTCGCCCTTTCCCCAGCTCATTAATGCGAAGCTGGAAACCTTTTGTCTGAGGGCGGAGCGACTTCATCAGGAGATGCTGGCGGCCAGATCGCAGTTTTTGCCCGATGCTTTTTGAACTCGTTCCCAAGCTTCTCTGCCTATGAGCGCATACTGTGGACGAGGCTGAAGCCCCACGATATTGCGTGGAAAAATTTATTGCGTCAAGAGGCGGAAGAGGAGTTGTTGTGTTACGAGGCGGAGCCTCGTAACGATTTTTTTGAGAAACACTATATCGCCTGCGGGTTGTGTTGTCTGAGGAGAGTGTCTTCCTTTCGGAAGTGGCTGAGAATATTGGTGTCCCAGAAGTATCCTTTTACATCTCTCATGCGGCTCCTCCCTCTGTCCAAATCTGATCCCTGTCCCGTTCCCGTTCGATTTCCTCAAAGAATTCATCCCAGGTCGGATCATCCTTCAGTCTTCTGATCATATCCCAATCCGGTTCTTTAGGGCCTTTGGAAGCCGTTTCCGGAATGATGGAGGGCAAATTCCACCAGGCCTGTTCAATCCGCTCAAAACAGGGTCGGAACGCCTCTTTCAGCACTGCTCTCTGAGCGAAGTTGAAAGGTAAGATTTTGTCATTCTCCGAAACTCTGCCGACGCAGTTCCGCCAGTGTGGGGAGACGCTTGCCCCGAAAACGCAGCAGCACGTCCGCCCTGGCCTTGCGAAGCATCACCCGGCCTGCGGCCTGCTGAAGTGATGTCAGTTGTCTGTTTTCGGCTTGACTGATGATGCCGAGCTGATTCCGGTGCAGAAGTGATTCCATCATTTTCTGCTGTTCCCGGGGCACTGTTTCCGAAAGCACTTCCCTGAGTTCATCGGTATCCCTGTTTTCCAGGTCGGTCAGATATCTGACCATATCTGCCGGCAGACCGTCCAGAGAGGGCAGAGAGGTATGAATCGCTGTCATCAGCACCTTTTCCACAGGTTTGCTCGCTGCCCGGGCCAGTCGGTGAACATGGTTGTACAGATTGTCCGGAATTGCCAGTGTTATCTGGTGCATATCCAATTCCCCTCCGTAATTGCCGGGCTGTCCCGGCTGAAAGCGGATGTTCCAATTTTGGACCTGGCAATGAATCACCGGGCCATTTTCAGTTGTCCTGCGGGACATAAAATCCATGCTTATCCCTAATCCATGTGGATGGCAATGAATTGCCGGGCTATTTTCAATCGTCCCTACGGCCCTGCTTATCCCTAATCCGTGCAGATGAACCGAGATGGAGACTAAAAGCGGCATCACTCCCTGAAATGATTTCTCAGACGATGATAAACGCGCTCTGCGATTCTCTTTGAGATCGTTGAAATCGCTTCCCATCTGTTGTGTTCTGTCGCGAGTTTGTCGGATGTCACGAGATATGCCTCGTGTCCGGAAATATCCTCCGCGGACCATAATACTTTCCCATCCGCGCCTGTCAGTTTCATGGATGCTGTAATCTCAGCCTGACGCTCGGCCGCGGCATCCGATCCCCTGCGGGAGACAGTTCCAATACTCAGAGACTCAATTCTCCCGGAAAGGATCGTGTCCGCCCTGTCCCTAACCGCCAGAACAAGAGAGCTGTTTCGGGTAAATTCGTCAATAAGATCATTTGCAAAAACAGTCTCCGCCCCAATTTCACCGGTACGGTTTTCAAAAACTGTCACGCACAAACTTCTGACCCCGGGCGGAAAATCCCCGTCTCCCGCAAATCTGTAGCCGCAGGCTGAGACAAAAATACAAAGAAAAAGCAGGATTGAAGTTTGAAGTTTGAAGTTTGAAGTTTGATATTTGATGTTTGATGTTTGATATTTGATGTTTGATGTTTGATATTTGATGTTTGATGTTTGATGTTTGATGTTTGATGTTTGATATTTGATGTTTGATGTCCTCCAACATCCAGCATCCAGCATCCAGCATCCAGCATCCAGCATCCAGCATCCAACATCCAACATCCAACATCCAACATCCAACATCCAACATCCAACATCCAACATCCAACATCCAACATCCAACATACAGTC
>Ga0190283_1001112_pt1 | contig 12702 bp, 9 predicted proteins | sample 48691801_MG_FD_161669 | JGI IMG/M metagenome (GOLD analysis project Ga0190283, IMG submission 161669) | Hydrothermal vent microbial mat bacterial communities from Southern Trench, Guaymas Basin, Mexico - 4869-18-0-1_MG | ecosystem: Environmental > Aquatic > Marine > Hydrothermal vents > Microbial...
AATGCTCAGGCTCATGCCTGTTCAGAGAAACAGCAATTGCCGGAACGCCGTATAAGGCAGCTTCCCTGGCAGCCGACACAGTTCCGGAATAGTTCACACTGTTCCCCATATTTGAGCCGGGGTTGATTCCTGAAATCACCATGTCCGGCTTGAAACCGGGGATTTCCAGGAAGCCCAGTTTTATGCAGTCTGCCGGCGTTCCGGTCACAGCATATCCGGCATATTCCCCATGCACCCTGACTTTGGATATATGAAGCGGCTGATAAAGGGTGATCCCATGCCCCACCGCACTCCGCTCACGGTCCGGAGCAACTACGGTGACAGAATGCTTTTCGGAAAACCTTTTGTAAAGTGCCCATAATCCTTCGGCATAAATGCCGTCATCATTTGTTAAAAATATATTCATGTTTTTGATGTTTGATGTTCGATGCTTGATGTTCGATGTTTGATGTTTACCGCCGAGCAAGTTCATTCCTGCCGGCTATGTTTCAGCACTCCCTTCAGGTTGTCAATCTTTCCCATATTTTTTTACTCAATGTCTATGTCTTTTCTGGCTGAAGTTGGCTTTATATCTTAAATATTAATTGCGTTCAAGGTTTATAAGTACCCGGCCAAAAGTTTCCCGGGATTTTTTCCTGGGAAAACAGCTTTCACAGACCGCGGATGGACATGGATGAACGCGGATGGGTCCGCGGCAGACAGGCATCTGCGGTTATCTGCGGTTATCTGCGGTTCCTCGTATGCAAATACCTGAAAATATACTTATGAAGCCCGGTTTTTTTGCAAAAACAGGAAGCGGTTATCATATCGTTATCTTTCCGATTTTTATCATTATCCTGTCTCTGATTCCTGCCGATGGCGGGTCTGGCAAATCATTGTTCCGTGATACGTCCTGGCTGTGATACCATGGAAGTCCTTGCAGAAGGGAATATGGTTATGACCGCGAGGGAAGATATCCTGACCGGAAGCCGTGTTGAGAAAATTTCATATCAGCATGTAAAAATAATTGGGCAGAAGTTTGTAAGATTCAGAATGACATTTTTTTTTTAAAATTCATTAAAAAATTCTTGACATATAAAATTTCATATTTTAGCATATAAAAATAATTGGGCAGAAGTCTGTTAAAATTCAGAATGGCAGATTTTTTTAAAAATTCATTCAAAAATTCTCGACATATAAAATTTCATATTTTAGCATTTAAGAATGATTGAATAGAGAGGTGATTTAGCACCAGACAACATAAACTGAACATGCAGTTAATCGTGGTCACCTTTCAAGTCGTTCTGATATGATTTTACAGAGCATCCGGAACGATTTGCAAAATCGTTCTGCAGAGAATGTCAAAGGGTGCTTTTTTTCAATGTTTTGACAAAAAACTAAATAAATGTTCAGATAAATTAAACGAACGATCAAATAATCATAAGTCAGACCGAAGATTTTGATCAGATATGACGCATTCATTTCTGTCACTTTGATGGAAGGTTGGAACGATTTGCAAAATCGTTTTGTAGAGAAGATACCTCTTTGTTTGTCAAATTATTAAATGAATGTTCAAATAATCAGATATGACGCATTCTATCAATTGGGAGATATTTATAAGGAGGTCATTATGAAAAGCAGTTTGACAGGAAGACACTTTTTACAGCTTCAGGATTTTACACGCGAAGAGATAATGATGATGCTGGAGACAGCCGGAGAATTAAAACTTGAGACCAAACGCGGCCAGTACCCCCCTTACCTGGTAAATAAATCTCTGGGTATGATTTTCGATCAGGGTTCAACACGCACACGTATCTCTTTTGAACTGGGCATGCAGCAACTGGGGGGATTTTCACTTTACCTGAAACCCGGTGAGATTCATCTCGGTGTCAAAGAGTCCATTTACGATACTGCAAAAGTGTTGAGCCGTTACCATGATGTCATCATGATTCGCTGGAACAACTTTGAGGAGCTGAAGGAATTTGCAAAACACGCAGATGTTCCGGTTGTGAACGCCATGACGGATGTCAACCATCCCTGCCAGGCATTGGCTGACATTTACACCATGATGGAAAGATTCGGCGCCGACCTCAGGGGAATGAATGTCACCTTTTTTGGTGACCGCACACAGCCTGCCCATTCCCTGGCAATGATCTGCTCCAAGCTGGGCATGAACTACACCCATTGTGCGCCTGAAAAATACCATATCCTTCCCGAATGGAGTGACCTGTTTGAAGCAAACAACAGGGTGTCCGGCGGTGTTTTCAGACAGACAGCGGATATTGATGAGGCCACAAAGAATGCACACTGCATTTATACGGATGTCTGGTACTGGATCGGCCAGGAAGGCGAAGCGGACGAAAGAAAGGAAGCTTTCGCACCTTATCAGGTGACCATGGACATTATTAAAAAGTGCGACAGGAATGTGATCTTTGAGCATTGCCTGCCGGCTGGCCGCGGTGTTGAAGTTACTGATGAAGTTATGGACAGCTCACATTCAGTTATTTTTGATGAGGCTGAAAACAGAATGCACACAGAAAAAGCATTGCTTGTTCTCATTATGTCTTAGGATTCGGCCATGATCTTCGTTTGGGCACGAGGCCCTGCTTGGATTGGCAAATCCAAGCCATATCCTCCGCCGGATTTAGGCAATCCCGCGGGAGACGAAGATCATGTCTGAGATTCAATGATGATCTCTGAAGTGACACCGGCGGACAATTCGCCCAAATTCAAAGGAGGCTCTCCATGTACGAAGAATTGGTGATTGTCGCATTAGGCGGCAATGCAATCAAACAGTCAGACCAAAAAGGGACAACCCGGGAGCAGTTTGAAAACGTGGATATCACTGCAAAACAGATTGCACGTATCTGCAAGGCCGGTTATCTCCAGGTGCTGACCCATGGCAACGGCCCCCAGGCCGGCGCGTTGCTGATCCAGCAGGAAGAGGCAAAAGAGATTGTTCCGCCGCAGACACTGGCCTGCTGCGGTGCCATGACGCAGGGACAGATAGGATGGATGTTCCAGAACCGCATCGGATATCATTTTTCACAGGAAGGTCTGGATTATCCCGTTGCCACCATGATCACACAGGTTGTTGTTGACAAGGATGATCCTGATTTTCAGAACCCGTCAAAACCGGTCGGCCCTTTTTATACTGAAGAGGAGGCCGTGGCGCTGAAAGATGAAAAAGGCTATGTCGTAAAAGAAGCCAAAGCTGGTCAGGAAAAAGCCTGGCGCCGTGTTGTGCCGTCACCGCGACCTGTTGACATTTACGAAAAAAGAGCAATCAGACAGCTGCTTGACATTGAGGCGCTGGTTATCGTTTCCGGCGGCGGAGGCATTCCCATAGTCAGGGAGGAAGACGGCAGCCACTCCGGTGTTGACGCTGTCATTGACAAAGATCTCACTGCCAACAAACTGGGCCAGGTGCTCAACGCCGATTATCTGCTGATTCTGACGGATGTTGAAAATGCCTATGTGAACTTCAACAAACCGGATCAGAAGGCTCTGGAAACGATCACTTTAAGCGAAGCAGAAAAATATCAGGAACAAGGCCAGTTTGCCAGCGGTTCCATGGGACCCAAAATGGATGCGGCCATGAGATTTATTCGCTCGGGCGGCAAGAGTGCCATAATCACAAGCCTGGACAAAGCTCTGGATGCTCTTGAAGGTAAGACAGGCACACGCATTATAAAAAAATAACCAAAAGACAAATAACAAACAGATCACAATGACTGAAATTCAAAATTCCAAACAATTGTCTTTTGATCTTATCTGAGATTTGGATATTGTATTTTGGAATTTATTTGGAATTTGGTACTTGAAATTTGTGATTTCCGGTTTATCCGGTTTAGGAGGGACTTATGAGTAATTTTCAAAACGCACTTGATTATTCTGCCAAATGGCTGGAAATCATCAAACAGGATACAGCGACACTGGACAACACCACTGCCAAGTGGATATCAGAGGAAACGAGGAACAACTTCATAAACCATTTCAATGCGGGCTGGGTTGAATACCGCAAATCAATGACAGAGGCCGGTGACTACGCTGCCATCGAATGGCGTGGCCAGGGTTCAAAGTTTTATGACAACTTCGGCAACGAATACCTTGACTTCCTCGGTGGCTACGGCGCACTTGATCTGGGCTGGTCACACCCCGAAGTCGTCGAAGCTGTCAGAGCCCAGGCCGGCAAATCCGGTATTCCAACTCAGGAACTGATGGACCCCCTGCGCGGTGTTCTGGCAAAACTGATAGCTGAAATCACACCCGGCAATATTGACCATGCATTCTTCGTCGGCAGTGGCACGGAAGCTGTTGAAGGCGCTCTCAAAATCGCAAGACTTCACACCGGCAACCATAATTTCATTTCCACAGTCAAGGCATTCCACGGCAAAACTGCCGGCTCCCTCAGTGTGATGGGCAAAAAAGATTTTCGTGCGCCGTTGCAGCCTTATGGCGGACAGACTTTCTACATTCCTTTTGGTGATGCTGATGCGCTGGAAAAACAGCTTGAAATTTGTGACATTGTTGGCATCGATATTGCCGGTTTTATTGCGGAACCTATCCAGGGTGAAGCCGGCGCTATCGTTCCTCCGGCGGATTACTGGCCGAAAGTTCGTGAAATCTGTACAAAATACGGTGTCCTGATGATTTGTGATGAAGTTCAGACAGGACTTGGAAGAACCGGCGCGCTCTGGGGTGTCAACCACTGGAACGTGGAACCTGACATCATGATGACCGCCAAATCCCTTGGCGGCGGTGTTATGCCGATTGGCAGTTTCATGGGCAGCGGTGAAATATGGAAATCATTTGAAGAACCCAATCCGTTTATTCATACCACAACCACCGGTGGAAACCCGATGTCATGCGCAGCCGCAATCGCCACTATTCAGATAATGCTCAGAGACAACCTGCCCCAGCGTGCTGCTGAACTGGGTGATTATTTTATGGGCGAACTTAACAAACTTACCGAAGAATTCCCTGGCGTATATGAAAAGATTACCGGCAAAGGTCTTCTTATCGGACAGCACTTTATAAATGATGAAGTCGGATACAAAGTGGCGGCCGGTCTGTTCAGACGTAAAGTTCTCGTTGCAGGCACCCTGATCAATGCAAAGGCGATTCGTTTTGAACCGCCGCTGATTGTGGCAAAAGAAGAAATTGATGAAGTCCTTGACAGGCTGCGTGACACGCTGAAAGACGTTGCATAAACTACGCGGGCAGTTTAATTGCCCTTAGGTAATCCCCGGCTTTGCCGGGGACTCACAAAAACTTGATCCAAACTAAAGAGAATAATACAATGAAGATTCCTTTATCCACATTAACCGGTAGGAGTCTGGTGTCGATTCATGACTTATCTGTATTGGTGATGTATCTGAATAGGCACAATTCTTTCAAATGAAACTTACGATTAGTAGCATAATTGTAATAAGTTATTAAATGAATGTTCAAATAAATTAACTGAAAACCAATAAAGAGAAAAAGGAGAAAATTATGTTTAAGAAAATTTGTAAGGTTGTTTGCGCTGTAGTACTGGTATTGACAGCTTCAATGGTGACCCCGGCAATGAGTGAAGAGGAGAAAGAACTCAATCTTTACTTCTGGTTTGAATATCTTCCAGACTCGGTTATTAAGGGGTTTGAAAAGGAGACCGGTATCAAAATTAATCTTGACACTTTTGAATCTCTCAGTATTTTGGAAACAAAATTATTGACTGGAAAAAGTGGTTATGATGTTGTGGTACCAACATCAACTATGGCCAAAAGATTAATTAAGGTCAATACTTTTAAAAAACTTGATAAGTCCAAATTTTCAAATTATGGCAATCTTGATCCGGTAATTCTATCTGCTCTTGATAAACATGATAAGGGCAACACTTATGGAGTTCCTTATGCATGGGGTACTACAGGTATTGCCTTTAACGAAGCCATGGTAAAAAAACGGCTGCCCAATGCAGATTTGAAAAGCCTGGATCTTTTATTCAAGGTAGAAAACATCTCAAAGCTGGCAGATGGCGGTGTGGCGGTTCTTGATGCATGGGACGAAATTATCCCAATTACTTTGAACTATCTTGGTCTTAATCCTTATTCAGCGAAAAAAGAAGATCTGAAAAAGGTTGAAGAGCTATTAAAGAGTATCCGACCTTACATCCGGCATTTTAACAACTCAACCATGATCGATGAACTGGCTACCGGTGAATTGTGCGCAGCGCTAACCTATAACGGAGACGCCGGATTAGCCAGTATGAGAGCGGAAGAACTTAAGAACGGCAACTTTATAGATTATTCGATTCCAAAAGAATCAACTGTTATGTATATGGATTTTCTTGCCATTCCAGCTGATGCGAAACACCCGGATAATGCTCATAAATTTCTTGATTTTCTCATGAGACCAGAGGAGATAGCCAAATTTTCCAATGCGTTTTTCTTTGCTAACGGTAATTCCGCCGCGCTTGCTTATGTTAACGATGAAGTCAAAGGAGATCCAGACATCTATCCTCCGCAAAATATCAAGGAGAAATTATTCTTGCAGACTGATCCGACCAAGAAAGATAGGCGTAACTTAACGCGACTGTGGACAAAAATTAAAGCCAATAGGTAAAACTGGTTAATAAGTTGCTAAATCTTTCCAGAGTTATTGTGGTAGTCGCATATTAAAAATATGTGATTACCACTGAATCGGAAAAGTTCAACTTTTGTTATTGTTCTGTTTCACTCTCTATAGAGATTTCTATGAAAGACCAAATCTACACACACTAAAGGGCAGAAACGGGCAGCTATTTAGAAAGGATTTTACAGGATATGGAGCCTTTAGAGGAAAAATATATTGATCCACAACCGTGGTTAGATAAGAATGAAAAACCTTTTCTGGAAATCAGAAGTGTTACTAAAAAATTTGGTGATTTTACAGCAGTCGATAAAGTAAACCTGGAAATATATAAAGGTGAACTCTTTTGCCTGCTTGGAGGGTCTGGCTGCGGCAAATCCACTCTTTTACGGATTTTAGCAGGGTTTGAGACAGCTACAGAAGGAAGTTTCTTCATCGACGGCGTTGATATGACTCAGATACCACCATATGAACGACCTGTGAACATGATGTTTCAATCCTATGCTATTTTTCCACATATGTCGGTTGAAAAAAATATTGCGTATGGACTTAAACGGGATGGCTTATCAAAACCTGAAGTCAAAACAAGGGTTGAAGAGGGCCTGAAACTTGTTCAGCTGAGTCAATTTGCCAAGCGTAAACCTCACCAGCTTTCAGGGGGGCAGCAGCAGAGGGTGGCCCTTGCACGCGCATTGGTTAAACACCCGAAAGTACTTCTTCTGGATGAACCTCTGGCAGCTTTAGATAAAAAACTGCGGGAGAAAACTCAGTTTGAGTTAATGGATATTCAGTATAAGCTGGGGATTACCTTTATTGTGGTTACTCATGACCAGGAAGAGGCAATGACCCTTTCCACTCGAATTGCTGTAATGAACCAGGGTAAAATCAAGCAGATAGGGACTCCTACAGATATCTATGAGTATCCGCAATCACGGTTTACAGCTAATTTTATCGGTTCCATTAATATTTTCGAGGGTATTGTTAAAGAAAGTCTATCCGAATCCCATGTTGTCCAAAGTGAGGAGACACAATGCGATTTACTTATTGATAGGGACTCATCCATTCATACTGGTGAAAAAATAGGTGTTGCAATCCGTCCGGAAAAAATTCACCTGTCGAGAGAAGAACCTGACAAACAAGATTTCAATACGCTTAGAGGGAAAGTTCTTGATTTTGGCTACATAGGAAATCTGTCAGTTTACAATGTAAAATTGCCAAGCGGTAAAATGGTGAAAGTTTCTTCACCCAACCAGAACCGATACTCTAAACACAGAGTTACCTGGGATGATATTGTTTATCTTACCTGGGAACCTGCCAATACAGTGGTAATATTATAATGAAAGAGAATAGACTAATACCCAATGACCATTCACAGGCCGAAGGAGACAAGGCGGCGCTCCCGACTGAAAAATCAGCCAAACATTTCAGTACACTGCGCAATTTACTCAACTCTTTTGAAAACCGGACATGGCGAGGTGTTGTTATTGGAATACCATACCTATGGATGTTGATGTTTTTTTTCCTGCCATTTGTATTTGTATTTAAAATCAGTCTGGCAGAATCCATTATTGCCCGTCCTCCTTTCACATCACTGATTGCCTGGGTTGACGGTACAAGGCTCTCTATCAACCTGATCTTTGATAATTATCTTCTGTTGCTGGAAGATGATTTTTTTACTATTGCATATTTGAATTCTTTGAAGATTGCTTTTGTGGCTACTCTGTGTTGCCTGATTATTGGATACATTATGGCCTATGGAATTGCCCGGTCAAAGGCTTCTATTCGTAATGTTCTGCTTTTGCTGGTGATTCTACCTTTCTGGACATCTTTTCTTTTACGGGTTTACGCCTGGATGGGACTGTTATCCAATCATGGGATAATCAATAACCTGTTATTGGCAATCGGTTTTATCGATCAGCCCATTCAAATGATGTACACTGATTTTGCAATGTATGTGGTATTTGTATACACCTTTCTTCCTTTTATGATTCTACCATTGTACTCGACCCTTGAAAAAATGGATATGTCTCTGCATGAAGCTTCCGCAGATCTTGGCGCTAAACCTGTTACAACATTTTTGACGGTCACAGTGCCTCTTTCCATGCCGGGTATCATAGCGGGATGTATGCTGGTTTTTATTCCTGCGGTAGGTGAATTTGTGATTCCTTCTCTGGTTGGAGGGCCTGACAGCATGATGATTGGGCGGATGTTGTTTGACGAATTTTTCGCAAATCGAGACTGGCCTTTGGCCTCGGCTGTAGCTGTTGTATTGCTTATATTCCTTGTGGTTCCTTTTATGCTGTATAAATTTTACAGCGCTAGGCAAGAAGGTAGGTACGTATGAATTCAAAACGCAATTATTATATCCTGACCGGTATGGGATTTGGCTTTGCATTTCTTTATATCCCCATCCTGCTGCTCATGGTTTTTTCCTTTAATGAAGCAAAAGTTACTACAAGATGGTCCAGCTTCTCTCTTAAATGGTATCAGGCTCTTTTAGAAAATGATGCAATTATTAATGCAGCACTGATTTCGCTAAAGATTGCTGTCATATCTGCAACTATTGCAACAATTGTGGGAGTACTGGCGGGAATTGCACTGGTACGTTTCAAGAAATTTAAGGGAAAAACTCTGTTTTCCGGACTAATGGTCGCCCCCATGGTAATGCCGGAAGTTATTACAGGATTATCCCTGCTCTTTTTATTTGTGGCAATGGAAGAGCTGATAGGCTGGCCCGACGGCCGGGGCATGACCACCATCACTATTGCACATATCACTTTTTGTATCACGTTTGTAGCTGTAATAATCCAGTCGCGTCTCCAGGGCATGGACGAGTCCCTTGAAGAGGCTGCCATGGATCTGGGAGGCAGACCCATCAGGATCCTGTTTGATATAACCCTCCCTTTAATTACACCGGCCATGATATCCGGCTGGCTGCTGTCATTTACCCTGTCTCTGGATGATGTAATATTGGCATCCTTTGTGTCTGGCCCCAGTTCAACTACACTGCCTCTGGTAATTTTTTCTAAAATCAAACTTGGGATCAGCCCGGATATTAATGCCCTTGCAACGCTCATCATAGGTATTGTGGCCATAGGTATTGTAATTGCCGCCTGGTTGATGAATAAAAAAGAGAAAGCCTATCAACGTGATATTCAGATGGCTGTGGCACAGAACGAGTGAAAAAATTGGATAAAATAATATCATATGGAAAACTTTAAAAAGGAGAGTCGTTACGAATATGAAAAAGACATTTACATATTTAAGACCGTTAACACCAGTCGAAGCATGTCGCTTTAAAGAAAAATATGACAAAAAGGCTAAATTTTGGGCTGGCGGAACTGACTTGCTTCTTCAATGGCGGGATCAAAAAATCAGCTTGGACTATTGCGTTGATTTGTCTTTTATTCGTGATCTTGAGTACATTAAAAAGGATTCAGATCAAATCTGTATTGGATCATTAACCCGTGTGAACGCGTTAGAAAATTCCTCAGAACTTGATAATTCTCTGTCGATAATTCGGAAAGCTGCTGAAAGACTCGGACCTCCCGGCATCCGCACAACCGCAACTATCGGCGGAAACCTCTGCAATGCATCTCCTTCTGCTGATTTGGCCACACCACTCATTGTGCTTGGAGCCCATGCAAAATTTTTAACTTCAACAGAAGAACGATGGGTGAATATGGATGAATTTTTTCTAAATGTCAGCCAGACGGTATTAAAGGAAAACGAGCTTTTAACCGAGATAAAAATACCAATTCCACAAGATATAACTGCCACCTCTTTTTTAAAGATAGACAGAAATGTGGTGGATATTGCCATTGTAAATATGTCAATGAAAGCGACAATGGATGAGGCAGGCATTTTAACTGATGTCAAAATGGCCTTTGGCGCTGTTGCACCCACTCCTATACGCATAGAATCAGCTGAAAAACTACTTCTGGGAGTCGATATTTTTAAAATTGAAAATACCCTGATAGATGAAGTGGGAAATAAGGTACAAGAGGAAGTTAAACCGATTACAGATGTTCGCTCCTCTGCAGAATATCGGCGTGAAGTCAGCAGAGTTCTTGCCGTACGTGCAGTGAAGAATGTTCTTGGCGATTTGAAAAATAGGAGACAAGTATGATTACACTTATGGTTAATGATAAGGAATATCAATTGGAAATAGAACCCCATGAAACTCTCGTTGATGTATTGCAAAAAAGGTTGGGATTAATGGGGGTTCGTATATCCTGCGGCCAGGGTGAATGTGGTGCCTGTACAATTTTACTGGACAATAAACCGGCACTTTCCTGTATGATGCTGGCCTGCCAGGCAGAAGGCAAAAAAATACTGACTATTGAAGGAGTTGGCTCCTACGATAACCTTCATCCTATCCAGGAATCATTTATTGAAGAACATGGTTTTCAATGCGGATTTTGTACTCCCGGTGTTATCATGACCAGCAAAAGCTTACTTGAAACCAAGCCTGAATCTAATGCATCTGAAATAGCCATGTCCCTCAGCGGACATATTTGCCGCTGTGGTGCCTATCCGAAAATTATCAAATCTGTTCAAAATGCAGCGAAAAAACTGGAGGAAAGTCATGGCAAATAATGAATCAAATACCACTCTTTCAGTGGTTGGTAAGGCTTTCCCCATAAAGGATGCCAGAGAAAAAGTCACAGGAATCTTAAAATATGCCGTTGATTGCCAGGTTCCTGGTATGGCTTATGGGAAAATTCTCAGGAGCCCCCATGCCCACGCCAGGATTATAAAGATAGACAGCTCACAGGCTGAGGCACTGCCAGGTGTTTTTGGTGTGGTAACTTATAAAGATGCACCTGATCTGGATTGGGAAGCCCATTGGTTTAATTACAAAGGACATATCTTAGATGACCATGTGAGATTTGTAGGAGACGAGGTTGCTGCCGTGGCAGCAGTTGATGAAGAGATTGCCAAAGAGGCTGTTAAGCTGATTAAGGTGGATTATGAAATACTGCCCAGCGTATTTGATCCACAAGAAGCTTTAAAAGACGATGCGCCACAAGTGAGAGCAGAAGGTAATGCACGAGAACCCGCTATTTGCAGTTGGGGAGATGTGGATAAAGGGATTGAAGCATCAGATATTGTTGTAGAAAGCAGTATGAATTTCGAAAGCCAGCATTATGCTCCCATTGGTCGAAATGCCTGCATTGCCGAGTGGACAGCAGACAGGGTCACAATGTGGACATCAACTCAAACACCATCTGAATGCAGGGATGCGGTTGCCATGGGTATGGGAATGCCCTTAAGCAAGGTGAGAATAATTGGAATGCCCTCAGGTGCATCCATAGGGATGTGGTGGACAAATAATTTTATGCTGGTAACAGTCCTTCTGGCAAAAAAAATTTGCCGGCCTGTGAAGATAGAACTTGACCAGGAGGAGTGCTTTGCAACTGTAAAAAGGCGCCATATAGAGCAACCCAAAGGCCGGCTTGGGTGCAGCAGTGACGGAAAATTAACAGCCATTGATATTGAACACGTATTTGATAATGGAGGATATGGTGTTAAGCCTGATCCAGGTTATCTTTGTGCTGATTTGTGGGGGAACAGCCTTAATGGACGTTTTGTATGCAAAGGTGTATCAACTAACCTTGTTACATCAGGCTGCATGCGTGGTGTGGGCGATGTAACTTTGGGAACATTTTTGAATCGCCTCCTTGATATGGCAGCAATAAAGTTAGATATGAATCCTTTAGAGTTTTATTTAAAAAATCATTTGAGAAAGGGTGAAATTTTACAGCAGCTGCATACTGCGTTGGCTCATGAATACGAAACGCCGCCAGAGTGTGAGGATAGATGGCCTCAAATTTTTCATCTCTCCAGCGAAGCCCTGCATGAGTGTTTAATTAAAGGGGCAAAGCTATTTAACTGGGAGGAAAAATTCAAGGGCTGGGGAAAACCATTGACAGTGAATGGCCCAAAGAAAAGAGCTGTTGGCATAGGAATCGGCACACACTGTTGTGGCACGGAAGATGATTTCGGGCCCACATCAGCCATAGTGCGTGTGCATTCAGATGGCAGCGTTTCTTTGAGCTGCAGCATGGGACGTCATGGTCAGGGGAGTGAAACAACACAGTCCCAATCATG
>Ga0190283_1001114_pt1 | contig 12698 bp, 13 predicted proteins | sample 48691801_MG_FD_161669 | JGI IMG/M metagenome (GOLD analysis project Ga0190283, IMG submission 161669) | Hydrothermal vent microbial mat bacterial communities from Southern Trench, Guaymas Basin, Mexico - 4869-18-0-1_MG | ecosystem: Environmental > Aquatic > Marine > Hydrothermal vents >...
CAGGTTTAGGTGCGACCGTTTCCATCGTGAGACTCAAGGGCGGAACACCTGATCAGGGGCAGACCGCGGCTTCTTCACTGATGGCCTCGCTTTTGGGAATGGTATGCGACGGTGCCAAGACATCCTGCGCCCTGAAAGTTTCCACCGCCGCGGGTGAGGCATACATTAATGCCATGATGGCGATGTCAGGGTATGGCGTCACTGATGATCAGGGGATTATCTCTTTTTCACTTCCCAAAATGGCCAGAGCCGTTGAGACGCTCAGTAAAATCGGAATGTCCACGATGGATTCCACTATCCTCCAACTCATGCAGGAGCAGGACACCGAAAGCAATCCGGAATAAACGACTGAAAGAAACCCGGTTTCTGATCACCAGACGGAGTTTTTTGTTGCCGGACTCGTTGCCGGACGGGGTTTGCAACCCCGTCCGTAATGTTTCTGAGTTCGCCGGAGCCTCTGAATCTGTCAGCCAGTTTCTCATTCAGAGTGATCTGTGTGCTGTCTTCGAGAAAAACCCGGCCGAACGGCGACAGCAGGGCGGGAGAAATATCTGATCTGACAGGAACGGTTTCCTCTCCGAGAATTTTCGTCGTCATCAGACACACGAAAGACGCAGAAGTTGACATTGAAGTTGGTTTTTGTTTAAGGACTCGGAAAAAACGCATTATCCTGTGCGGGTGTGCAAAAAACCGCTTCGCTTAATTTTTGCACTCCTCCCTTGTGTCCGTCATGCTGGGACAGAAAACGCAGAACATCGTCGAGGCCCAGGTGAGGAGTCTGGAAACGATTGCTCTGTCTGATTCCCGGGAAATGGCAGCATTGGAAAAATAAATCAGATCAGTTTATATTTGACATCCCAGACGGATGATGATATGTTTATGGTATCTGAAAAATTGTGGAACTCACAACAGCATACCAGACAGCGGAGAATTTCAGATGAGTGAAAAAAAAGAATCACCGGAAAAACCGGACAGAACCGACTGGCATCGTCTCTGGGGGCTGATGACTTCGCCCCTGTTTGAAAGACTCGGGTGCGAGACTGTGGTGGAGATGGACCTCTCCTCCAAGGTCCAGCTCCTTGACATGGCGGTGATAACAAAAGAAGAGGGGAAACTCCGTTATGAAGAAACGGATCCGAATTATTACGAGGGGTTTGAGAACCTGAACAGGCATAATCTCATATCCTTCAAGTCCTTTAACGAAGTATTCAATATGACAGCCGCTGAGGAGTTTTACGGACATTTCACGAATTATCGGAAAATCAGGAATATCCCCGAGAAGCACAAGGATACGGTGAATCTTTATGCGGTCACCTACCATTTTCCCAGGGATCTCTTTTCCCGGTTCAAAGGAACGGATCTGATTGAAAAGGTGAGTGACAGAGTTTATGATTTCAGAGTATTCAGCCCGATCCGCTTCATCATCACCCGCGGAAGTGACCATCCGATCCTCGGACTTTTCTCGAATGACCGTGAACAGATCAGGGCCAGCCGGGAGAGACTCGAAGAGGACCGATGGCTGATTAAAGAGGTGAGTTCGTATCTCGGCAAACTTTACAGATATTATTCACTGGAGGGAATAGATATGCCATACACACAGGAAATGTTTATCAGGGACAATTATCCCGAATGGTATTTGAAAATCCGGGCCGCAAAAACCCGGGGAGAGGTCGAAGGTGAAGCCAGAGGTGAAGCCAGAGGTGAAGCCAGAGGTGAAGCCAGAGGGAGGCTGATCGGTGAAATCCTTATGGCCCGGCGTCTGCTGAAACTGTCGCTTTATTCCCGGGAAGAACTTGAGAGCAAAGATATCGGGGAATTGAAAACGGTCCTCTCCGAAATCGAAGCAAAATTGCCCACGCAATGAATCATTCACCGGGCGCATTTGTTCCTGAGTGCAGTTCGCAGTTCCGCCTCCCGACGGTTTTGCATTAGCCTCCGAGAGGCGGATACAGCCTTCTGTATTATTTTTTTCATTAACTGTCTGATAATAATCAAGAATTTTAAAATCTGACAGGTCATCATATTTTCATATTTTTGGATAAGCAGTCATCGGATTCCAAAATTTTTCAGATAAAAAAATAAATATTTACAGAATGTTATGATTTAAAAGCAAAAAAACTCAGTTAATCACGGCTCTTATATAAATGAGAACTCATGAACCCTTGCTTAACAGGGGCTTACACATTAGAAACAAAATTTCGGGAAACATTTAAGTTAATAGCTCCATCAAAGTGCAAAGCCTTGCGCCTCTGCGCCTTTGCGAGAAATATGAGACAAAAAGAGGATCATCATGGCGCAGGGTGATCCCTCCATGCCAAAAAAATGTACCGCCCTGATTGCGCTTCCTGCTCTCAAAGCACATTGGCTGACAGGAATTGGCACGGTGTTTAAGACTTACATCATGTATTCAGGCAACCCGAGCAGTTATAATGAGGAAAACAGTGCGAAATTGGGAGAAATCTGGAATCTTCCCTTTGTCAAGGGAAAGACAAAGCTCGTTCTGGTAGATGCGCTCTATACGCTTTGCGACAAAGGGCCTCAGCCTGATCCGCGCTATAAATGGGCGTATAACGGGCTGATTGCCGGCACGGATCCTGTTGCTGTGGAGACAGTCTCTCTGCAAATCCTCAATGAAAAGAGGAAAGCCATGCGAGGCGAGCCCTGGCCCCTTTCGCCGCCACCTCTTTGTGTGGAGGCGGCTGACAAGATGTATAAATTGGGAACAAGTCAGATGAAGGAGATAAAGATCGAACATTTTGGCTGGAAGCAGGATTTGCTGTTGTAACGTGACTGGTTCTTGGGAAAACGCCCGTTTGGGAAATGCTCGCTTGGGATTGGAAAATCCCAAGCACGGCAGATGCCAGAAATGCCCGCTTGGTCTTCAGGCGGTCTGTCATGTGAGTATCAGTATGAGCATCTATATGCACCATGCCTACGGGGCGTTCAGCCGCAACAGCGCGTAAAATCGGGAAACTGACCGAGTGATCGCCGCCTACGCTCAGAGGCACTGCACCGGCTGCACATATCTTGCGGTAAAAATCAGTGATGTCGTTAAAGCATTGTTGCATGTCAAAAGGATTTGAGAAATTCACATCACCTAAATCTGCAACATTGCAAAGTTCATAAGGATTCACGCGCGTCACATGATGGATGGAACGGGTAAAACTTGACATATTGCGAATTTCCCGAGGGCCATGTCGCGTACCCGGCCGGTTTTCGGTTGCACCATCATAGGGCACACCAATCAGGGCAATATCCACACCTGACGGGTCGTTTACCAAAGGTCTTCTCAACAAAGTTGCAACACCGGCATAACGAAGCGGAGCCGCTTCCAATTTAGATTCCTCTTTCATGTTTCCTGAACTCCTTTCCTGAAAACATTGAACGCCTCAATCGTCTTGATAAAAGTTTTGTTTTTGGTTTGAGTTATCATGTTAGGATAGTTGGCATGTTTCTTATTCACGCCATGTGCAACCTTCTCTGATGCTCCAGCCGGATTGGCAAATCCGGCGGTGATGGTTCGGATTTGCCAATCCGAACCGAGCGGGACGCAAAGCTTGCTTTGCGAGTCTGGTGCGACTTGCAAAGCAATATTTTGTGCCCGGAGTTATACAGAAAGATAGCGTTTTTTGTTTTCTTTATTTTCCTGCAATTCCTGCCTGGTGCCGGAAAACCTGATCAGTCCCTTGTCAATTATGTAGCCCCGATCAGAAATCTCCAGCGCAAAGTGAGCGTTCTGTTCCGCCAGCAGAATCGGGAAATGCTCCTTCAGGCCGATGATGATATCGCTCAGTTGGCCTACGATGACCGGGGCCAGTCCCTCGCAAGGTTCATCAAGCAGCAGCATTTTCGGCTGGCAGGCCAGTGCCCGGACAATCGCCACCATCTGCTGCTCTCCGCCGCTGAGTTCCCCGCCTTTGCGGTGCCTGAATTTATCCAACAGCGGGAAGGTGCCGAACAGATCATCAATTGTCCAACGGATTTCAGTTGCGGAGTTGAAAGATATTTCAAAGTTTTCCTGAACAGTGAGTTCGGAGAAAATTCGCCGGTCTTCCGGAACATATCCCAGCCCCATGCGGACATTTTTAAAGACAGCCTGCCTTGAAATATTCTGACCCCGGAAAAGAATCGTTCCCTTCCTCGGGTGGTTATAACCCATGATACTTTTCATCGTGGTTGTTTTTCCCGCCCCGTTACGACCGAGCAGGCAGACAATTTCCCCGGGGTTCACTTTCAGATTGATCCCCTGAAGGATGTAACTGTCATCATAATAGGTGTGGATATCTTTGACTTCAAGCATGGGTTTTCCTTCCCAGATACGCTTCCTGAACCTGTTCGTTGGCGCGGATATCTTGTGGTTTCCCCTGAGCAAGCAGAAGACCCTGATGCAGCACATATATTTTTTCCGCAAGAGAGAAAACCACCTTCATATCGTGCTCGGTGATGAAAAATGTGGTTTTGGAATTTTTTGCCAGTTTTCTGATCAGGCTGATCATGTTTTCCGTCTCTTCCGGATTCATCCCCGCAGTCGGTTCATCTAACAGCACAACTGTCGGGCCTCGGACCAGGACGAGCGCCATTTCGACCAGTCGCTTGTCCCCGTAAGCCAGGGTCGAAACCGCCTGGTCCGCTCGGTCGGACAGACCGACTTGCTCCAGAGTATGCATGGCTTTTTCGGTAATCTGCCTGTCTTTGAACACATTGCCGTGCAATCTGAAGTGTTTGTTCTGCTGAATGACCAGCGGGCTGAAAACATTTTCAGCCACCGTGAGTTCGGCAAAGATGTTGGTGATCTGAAAAGAACGGCACATCCCCTTATTTACAATCCGGTGGGAAGGCAGCCCGGTGATATCCTCACCATTCAGGAAGACTTTCCCTTTGCTCGGTTTAAATTTTCCGGAAATAGCGTTGTAAAAGGTTGTCTTGCCTGCACCGTTGGGGCCGATCAATGCAGACATCTCTCCCTTGCCAATGCTCAGGGAAATATCTTCGATAACTTTGAATTTTCCGTATGAATGGCCGAGATTTTCGATGTGCAGTACGCTATCCGCGCTCATACTGTTCCTTTCTCATTCTTCTGCCGTTTTCCTCTGGCGGACGGAGGCTGCAAACCCCGTCCGGCAACCTTATAAAATTTGTTCCGCAATGTTCCGAACACTCCTTCAGGAAAGAAAAGAACAATGGGAACCAGCACTATCCCGAGGAAAAACATCCAGTTTTCCGTAAACTGAATGATAATTTGTTCCAGAATAAAGAAAACTCCAGCCCCGAACAGCGGGCCGAGAAAAACTCCGGTACCGCCGATGACCGACATGATGACCGGCTTGGCTGAGAAGCTCCAGTGCATGAATTCCGGAGTCGCCATGTTGTTGAACAGGCAGAACAATACCCCGGCCAAGCCGGTGAAGGCTCCGGAGATGGCAAAAGCGGCAATCCGCAATACTCTTACGTTTCCTCCGGCATAAGAGACCCGCTGTTTATTTTCCCGCATGGCTTTGAGAATCAGACCAAAGGGGGAATGAACAATCATCCGAAGCAGGCAGACACAGATCAGGACCGTGACAAATATCAGGTAATACATGCTGATCGGTGCATAGAAGGTCAGTTGGACAACACCGAACAGGTTCAGACCCGGCAGGGCAAAAACCGGCAGTCCGTCGCTGCCGCCGGTGACATCAATCCAGCTATGGGCAATAGAAAAGAACAGCATGCCGAACCCGAGGGTAATCATGGCAAAGAATATCTCATCCAGTCTGACCGAGAAGAAACCGACCACCAGTGCCGCTAACAAAGGCACCAGCATGCCGGCAAGAAGGATCAGAAACAGGTTTTCATGGCCGGCCTGCAACATCAGTGCTGCTGAATAAGCTCCGATTCCGAAAAAAGCCCCCTGTCCGAAAGACAATAATCCCGTATAACCGAGCAGCAAATTGAAGCTGACTGCCATCAGCCCCATGATCAGAATTTCCGAGAGGAGTATCACCCAGTATGTCGGCATCACCAGCGGGGCAATAAACAACAGGATAGTCAGAAGTACCGGCCCGGACAGGCTGTGAGATTTTTGTATGTTCATCATCAGACCCCCTTCCTGAACAGGCCGTTCGGCCTGATCAGCAGAATGGCGGCTAGGAGAATATAGGGAATGGCCATCTGCATCCTGCCGGCAAATACCGTTCCGAACGATTCCAGCAATCCCAGCACCAAGGCTCCGACAAAGGCGCCGGGGAAGCTGCCCATGCCGCCGACAACCACGACGATGAAACTTTCAATGATGATCTTTTCTCCCATTGAGGGAATCAGGCTCTGCTGAGGTGCGCTCAGAGCACCGCCCAGTGCGGCGAGCCAGGTACCCAGCGCAAAAACGGCTGTGTAAATCAGCGGGACATTGATTCCGACTCCTTCAGCCATGATGTCGTCAAAAGAGGCAGCCCGGATGATTTTGCCCCACTTGGTGAAATGGAAAAACGACCAGAGCAGGCCGCCGATAATCGGCCCGATGACGATCAGGAAAAACCGATAGACCGGGTAGTCCTGCCCGGCTACGCTTATGATGCCGCCGAGGATGGCCGGGGGTTCAACAATATGATAGCCGGAGCCCCAGATCATGCGGACTCCGTCATCCAGAATCAGCAGAACTGCAAAGGTCAGCAAGAGCTGATAGGAAACATCCCGATTATAGACCTTTTTAAGCAGATATTTTTCCACCAGCACACCGATAACCACAGCGCAGAGCGGGCCGACCAGCAATCCGAACCAGAAAGAGTCGAAGTATTGCATCGCCTGCATGCACAGGTATGCACCGAGCATGAACAGCGAACCGTGGGCAAAGTTCAGGACACCCATGACACCGAAAACGGTCGTGAGACCGATAGCGATCAGAAACAGCAGCATGCCCCAACTCAGACCGTTTAAGATGTTCAACAGCAGAATTTCCATATTAATTTGTTTTCCAAAATATCTTGAAAGTGAAGCCTTAAACTTGCAAGTTCACAGTCTCCTAAATCCGTTATAAGCAAGAGAGTTGTTCCTAAATAAATACTGACTCAGTAAAAACAAATGGTTAAAAGCCTAAAAAAGCTTATTTGGGAACAACTATAGGAAAATGAAACTTTTCACTTCCCACTTACTATAGAACAGCCAGTCTCAGAAACAGGCGGAGTGATATCCTGCCCTTTGAATATCTTGATCGGTTTCAGAATGCGATGCGGATAATCTGCCGAGGCAGCGGTTTTGCCCCAATGTGCATCAGTCACAGCTTGATGGTCGCCCTTGCGAAACTCAATCATTCCGGTTGGGATTTCCATCTTCAAACCTTCAAGAGCCTTGACAATCGCCATCTTCTCTGTGGATTTGGCTTTTTCCGCAGCAGCTTTATAAGCATAGACGGCACCATAAGCACCATGAGCGTTGTAAGAGGGATAGACACCGTATTTTTTATGATAGTTGCCGACAAAACTTTTGTTCATGGCAGAATCGTTCGCCAGGAACCAGTATCTGGTGCCGACCCACAAACCCTCCGGCATCTTGTCGTCCAGTGCGGTCAGCACTTCTGTTGCCGCGCCGAGGGAGAACAAAACTTCAAAATCACCGTTGAAGAAGCCCATGGTGCTGGCCTGGCGGACGAAATCAATCAGGTTCCCACCCCACAGGGAAACGAACACGCCGTCTGGCTTGCTGCTCATGACTTTGGTGATATAGGCACTGAAGTCGGTAGTTTTGAACGGCGGAAAAGCAACCTGATCTTTTGGCAGAAATGTGGTTGCCGGGTTGAGGTCTTTCAGGTATTTTTCAAAATATTCCCAGGACTGATGACCGAAAGCATAGTCAGGGCCGACGGTAGTCCATTTTTTCGCCCCGGTCTCTTTGGCCAGCAGTGTGGCAGCCCTCACATTTTGGGCCAGGTTCAGGGAAATCCGGAAGGTATATTTGTTACAGACACTGCCGGTGACATCCGGAGTCGCCGCATGGGTGATAATCATCGGAATCTGCATCTTTTCAATGGACGGAACAACGGTTTTTGCCACACCGCTTGAGTCGAGACCGATCAGCATGTCAACTTTATTCTGATAAACAAGTTTTCTGATCGCACGCAGGGCAACATCGGCTTTTCCTGTGGAATCTTCAAAAAAACCTTCAATTTTTTGTCCGTTGATTCCCCCTGAGGCATTAACCTCTTCAATCGCCAGTTTTGCGCCCTGTTTGGCAAACTGTCCATAAGCAGAAAATGGCCCGGACATAATGTAGGTGAAACCGATTTTCACCGTTGGGGCTGCATGTACCGCGATAAAAGGCACCAGAACAAATGACAATACAATAAGGATACTTAAAGCTCTTTTTTTCATCTCCTCTCCTCTCCTCTTTTTAAAGTTAATAAATCTTAACAACAGAAAATTATTTGACAATACTTCGGATATTTTTTGTAACCCGCTGTTTTTATTGGGTTTGATGATTTTTGACTCGAAAATTAAAATTGTTTGATTTCAACAAGTTAGCTTTTTCATCATCCTTGATTTTCAAAAACTGTCCGAAGTATTGATTTAGGGGACTAAGAAAAAACTCATTCCACTTTTCCAGTCCATGTTCCAAAATTTTAAAGGTAAGCTGGTATTGGCCATCCCTGTTTTTTTCAGCGTACCCAAGTTCACGCAACGTGGATAAAAACCTGTGACTGCTTGAAGTGTCTGTTTTTAAAGACTTGGCTAACTGGGTCACAGACATAGCTTTATTTTGCGCAAGCAATTCAATAATCTTTAAGCTTTTTTCCAAAGAGCTGACAATGAAGTATTTTCTTTTGGCCATGCTGTCTTCCTGTTTCCCAAATAATGGGATATCTTTTCGTTATTTATGAATTTAAGGTAAAGTATCAGTTTTGATCTGTCAAGAGTTTTTTTAAAGTGATTTTGCAATTTAAATAACAACCATCCTTAAACCTTTTTCCAAAGAGCTGTGAACCACGGATGAACGCGGACGGCCTGTCTGTCGGTTTTTTGTCGCAAAGTCTCCGGTTCATGCGGAACAGATGAAAAAAGGCCTGAAAAATGCCGAAGAAAAGCTCTGTGCCATTATGATAACAATATCATATTGAGAGAAAACAGGCAGGAGGCAGTTGCACATAATATCCTATTTCAGAAGTGTAAATTCACGGTTTTAGAATATATTTCCGCTGAGATTCCGGAATCATGCATTATTCTTTATCTCAAACAACTTTTTAATCAGTGCTTCTTCAAATCCGTTCTCCTGAGCCCTGGTGAGTGGGTATGAGACACCGAAGGAAGCCTCCACCATCCCCTGGGAGTCAAAAACCGGGGCGGCAAGGACTTACGCAAGAAACTTTATTGATTATTTTCCCCACAGGGAGCTTGGAATCATTTACCATAAACAGGGACGCCATGAGGAATCGCTCAGTGAACTGAATATATCCCTTTCCGCTCTCTATTCATCCCGAGCCGAATCTTACCTTTTATTGGCTGAAAAATCATCCTGCCAGAAGTAATTGAGCTCGCAAATCTGAAAATCGCCCGGCAATTCATTGTCGGGCTGATTTATCACGCCCCCGATCTCCTTCAGCCTCTCAGCACCCTTACGAATCCAATTATCATTTGCAACCACAGACGAAGGTACTCGGCAATTTTTTTCTTGACCTGACACATCATCTGCTGTACAGGAGTTTTATCAGGGCATAAATCTGACAATCCCATGTCCGATCTTGACAAATACTTCCGACCGCCGTCGGAGGAAAATGACCATCCGAAACTCCGATTCTGGAAAGAACTGATGAACCGCCCCGAAGTCGGCAAGGTTCTGTTTGAACTGAGAAGAGAGCGGGACGGACTGACCTTCAGACCCGCGAAGATGTATATACATCTCCTGTATCAGGACGGAAACGAGCCTCAGTGCGACTCGGAGGACTGGGATGATGATCTGAACAGGACGCTGACAGAAATGGAAATACCCGCAATCTCGGCTGACAATGAAAAGAAGCGTTTCGGACTGATGCTGAAAGGGCTTCTTGAGAAACCGGGCATCATGTTCGGAAACGCCGTATTCAACACAGTCCTCCTTGACATGTTGCGAAACAGCGGTTTCGGAGCCATGAGGGAAGTGCGGGAGAAACTGGAGAGAATACACAGGTCCCACCCGGACAAATGCGTTCACTGCCGTTTTTTCAAATTGACTTGATATTCTGAGATTTTTCCGATATAATCAGAACTTATTAGTATTTTATGCAGTTTTACAAACATGTTAACAAGAAAGGAGGTCATGTCGGATGCAAGTCCTGATTCTTTATTATTCAAAAGGCGGCAATACCAGAAGGCTGGCCGAGGTGATTGCAAAAGGTGTTGAAGAAGTCGAAGGAGTGAATGGAATCCTGAAAAACACAGATGAAGTAACTAAGGACGACTTTGCAGCCTCGGATGGAATCATTGCAGGATCACCGGTTTATTTTGGTGTGATGGCTGCCCAAGGCACTGGTTCAGTTCAATGGGATGGCCGTAATCATGCGGCTTTCTGAACCATGAGAAGCTGCGTCAGCGACAATCCTCTGCCTATGATGCCCAGAGCTGCGGCGGGAACTTTCCCTGTGGTGAAATGACTGCGGACAAAATTATGAATAATCCAGTATATGTCGAGGGTTCTCTGAAGCCCGCCGACCGACTTCGCACAGGTGTTGGTTCTGCGTCTGTATGCGGAATTGAGACGCCGCAGAGAACCGTTGAGAGATTCCACATGATTGGCATGGATATCCTTATTCTCAATATTCTGAACCGATCTGCCAGATGGGACTGCCTGCCGATCCTATTGTAATGACGATTAAATCCGGTCAGATCATGTCGATAGACAAGGGAGACTACAGGATAGAAGCAAGAATGAAACAACTCATCGAAACCGTAGAGAATGCGGATAACATTGCCGAAATCGGAATAGGGCTCAACCCGTCATCCCTGCTCAACGGGGATTTCCAGGAGGAAAAAAAGGCCAGGGGCACCTGCCATATTGCTATGGGTGATGATCTTTACTACAACGGGAATCACAAATGCGATGTGCATATCGACATGATCATGTACACACCCACTGTGATCATGGACGATATCGTGGTTGTCGATGCAGGCAAAGTGATGATGGAAAACCTGCAGTAGCTTCTGATTCAGCAAAGTACCATTTTAATATGCAGTTTAAGGAAAAAATATGAACGGTGATACCAGCAAAGTTATGTCAATCGAAATGGCAGTCTCTCGTTTCATGAGCGATGGCGCTCATATTTCAATCGGAGGATTTACTCTGAACCGGAATCCCATGGCCGCTGTTTACGAGATCATCCGCCAGGGATTTAAAGAGCTGCATGTCTATGCCCATTCCAACGGCACCGGCGTGGATGAACTGATCGGCGCCGGCTGCGTGGACAAGCTGGAGATTGCTTATGCCGGCAACGGCAAGACCGCGGCCACCTGCATCCGGTTCCGCAAAGCTGTTCAGGAAGGAACGCTGAAGGTGGAGGACTACTCCAATTTCATGATGAGCCTCCGGTTTCTGGCCGGGGCCATGGGGGTGCCGTTTATGCCGACGCTGTCCGGATTCGGATCGGAAATCACCACCACCTGGGGATTCTCAAAGGAGATGAGGCAGGCAGACCCAAAAATGGCTGATGACAAACTGCTGATCATGGACAACCCTTTCGGCATATGGGGAGATGCGTCCAAGGTGCTGCTGGTGCCGGCCATCAATCCGGATGTCACCTTTGTTCATGTTCAGAAGGCGGACACCATGGGCACCTGCCGCATTGACGGTCTGACCTTTGCAGACGTGGAGCAGGTCAAAGCGTCCAGACAGGTGGTGGTCAGTTGTGAGGAACTTGTCGAACCTGATGATCTCAGGGAATTTCCGGAGCGCAACCAGATACCGTTTCTGCACGTTTCCGCGGTGTGCCATGTTCCCCACGGTGCTTACCCGACCGCTGTGTATCGGCATTATGACTACGATTCCGACTATCTGCGGGCCTATGCCGCGGCTGCAAAAGATGACAGCAAATTTGTGACATTTCAGGAAAAATATCTGTATGGCGTACAGAACCACCAGAGTCTGCTCAGTCTAATCGGGCAGGAGCGGCTGGATGCGATTAAGGCGGATGCCCGGACAGGATATGCCGTCAACATGAAAAGAGGCTGAATATGCAAACGCAGGACTATTCATTAAAAGAAATGATGGCTATCATGGCGGCACGGGAAATCAAAGACGGCGACATTGTTTTTGCCGGCACAGGCATCTCCATGCTTGCCGCCACCGCTGCAAAGAATATTAACGCCCCCAACTGTGTCATCTTTTTCGAGACCGGTGCCATTGATTCGATTATCGAGGAACTTCCCCTCGCGGTGGCAGATCCCAGAGTCATGTACTGGTCAGCGTCCAACACCGGGCTGCTGGAAGCTTTTGCAACCATGCAGAATCGCATCACCGGTGACAGGGTCATCGCCATCCTCGGTGCGGCCCAGATAGACAAATACGGCAACCTCAACACGACCGCCATCGGTGATTACCACCTGCCCGAAACCAGGTTCTCAGGCAGCGGCGGGGGGTGCGATGTGGCCTCATTCGTTCCAAGGTGCATTGCATTCATGCAGCATGAAAAACGTAAGTTTGTTGAAAAATTGGACTATCTCACCAGCCCGGGACAGTTGCAGGGCAACGGCTCCAGGGAAGCT
>Ga0190283_1001115_pt1 | contig 12693 bp, 9 predicted proteins | sample 48691801_MG_FD_161669 | JGI IMG/M metagenome (GOLD analysis project Ga0190283, IMG submission 161669) | Hydrothermal vent microbial mat bacterial communities from Southern Trench, Guaymas Basin, Mexico - 4869-18-0-1_MG | ecosystem: Environmental > Aquatic > Marine > Hydrothermal vents > Microbial...
CTAGCAACGATTTCCCGACCACTGCGTATTTGTCCATGATAGGTTGGTACCTAATCTCTACAACGTCTGAGTATCGAGCTTCTATATGCTTCCACATGACAGACTCTCTCAGACTCTTAAATCCATAAGCAGCTTCGCCTATTCCCGTAATTAGCACTAAACAATTTGTCATATTAAATCTCCCCATATAGTTCAAACGTTGCGGTATCAAAAGAATTTGCGTATACATATGCTCTTATACCATTAATTATATTATTAGTGGACTGAGTAATGGCACCTTCAAATTTAACCATATTCCCCGTGGTTATTTGTTTATATACACCCCTACAGTATATATCTGTAGGACTATTAGTTGATAGATTATAAAAATCATACTCTAAGTTACACTCTTGATTGTCTTGGTGTGTTGCCCATGCTGCGACATAAGGGGTTAAAGTACCTACAACATAATCATCATCTTTTCCTATGTCGATTGAGGATCCATTATGTTGTATATGTGTATAATCGTAATATGTGGATAACCATGTAACACCTGAGTCATTGGATAATACTAAAAAGAGGTAAGGTGCTGCGGTGGTGGTAAACGTAACTTTAGATATTCTAAGTATAAGCTTATGGTAAGCTGAGAAGTCTCCCGTAAATATAACCTCTGTTACAGCTCCACCTGTCGTGATTGTTTGAGTCTCTATGTGTTTAGGATTCTCCTGTATATTCTCATAAGTACCATCACCTGTGGTTCCAGTTATCTGTAAAATATCCCCTCTTTTAATATTCGTTAGAGTTAGATTTGTCATGTCCTCCATCTCATAGGGGTTATCAAGTATACTAATCTCTGTTATTAAACCCTTAGCGTCTACTGTGATTATAGGTACAGCACCTCCACTACCATATTCCCCCGCCGTAACTCCGTTAGATTCCAACTTAGTTTCTGAAATACCAGAAGGTAAGTGGTCTGAGGTTAGTGTAATCCACCCACCTGACCCAGTAGTATTATATGTAGCACCTGTACCCCATACTTGATTAGCGGCTGAACCTACACCATATAGAGTTTGGTACATTGTGTTGACTTTACCAAACCCAGTCCTGTATGTATCTGCTGTTGGATCATTCTCAGATGCTCCGAAGTCTATTAAATCATATGTCATTATCTTATTCCCCATAATTCAACTTTTGCGTTTTCTATATCACCTGAAGACATATAAATCTTCAAGCCGTTTATTATCTCTGCTATTTCATGTACAGCAGCCGTACTAATACATGAAAACTCTGTATTAGCTGTAGTGAATATTCCTGTAGCATCTAACCTGCTGAATTCAGCTTGACCAAAAAAATGGAGTAATATACTTAGATACTTCAGCGATCCTGTAGTATCACTTATTCCTTGAGTCGCAGTATCGCTTATGAGTGATAGTTCTGCGGCACCTGTAGAAGATATAAAACTTCTGGTGGCTGTGTTGTCAGTCATAGTTGAGTAATTGAAATTGTCGTCTTCTTCCCAAGTAGTTCCAGAGTCATTAGACAGATTTAATTTTAAAATGGTATCGTCAGTTTCTGGAGTTAGGGCATAGATTCGTAACTCTAAGACTTCAAAGTTGATCCAAGAACCTGTAAAGGTTATCTCTGAGACTGCGGTAGTTATAGTTTGAGTCTCAAGGAGAGTTTTGTTCTGGGCTTTATTTACCCACTTAGATCCATCATACCATATAAGATCTCCTGTTTGTATATCAGTTATGGTGCAATCAGTCAAGTTATCAAACCCAGTATAGTAATTTATACCAACATTGTTAGCATATGTTATTACACCTTGAGCTGATACTATTAGATGAGGTACGAGATTACCCATACCGCCCCAGTACCCGCTAAAGACTTGATCCTCAAAATTAGATGAATCTAAGTTTGGTATATTATCTATAGATAGAGTTCCCATATCCGCAGATCTATAAGTATCAAATGTGCTGATTGTTTGTAATACTCTATGTGGGTTAGCTGCGGAGCCATATAAATCCCTAAAAGAGGAGCTTATGACATTAAAGCCTGTATTTATTGAATCTGCGATATTACTATCCGCTACTGTTCCTATGTTTATTGTGATATATTCTATATTAGCCATTATAATAACCTCTCAAATTAACTACTACACTATCTATATTACCTGTATTCATATATATTCTCAAACCTCTGATAGCTTCAGTTCTCGTAACTACTGCATAACCACTAGTAGATCCCTGAGATGTTCCATCATTAAATCTATAATTACTATACCATCTAACAAAAGTCAAGTTATTACTGTCATCAAGGTTCGTAATCTCTACTCTAGTCATTCTTAAACCTACGGTAGCACTTATTCCCCATCCAGCTATTTCAGGTGTTAGAAGTATTTGTGAGGCACCCGTAGCATTTACTTTGGCTAGAGTACTTGCGGAATATCCTCGATATTGAAAATAATCATATTCATCAGTTGTTAGCCAAGTAGTGGATGTAGTGCCTTCCCCTAATTGTAAACAGAGATCTGAATCACCTACAACAGGATCTAAATCCCATATCATGAGGATTAATTTACTGTGTGGGAATGCTATTGAGTTCTCCAAAGTAACATCACCTACGGAGGTTAGGGTTGTATTCGGAACTAATTCTCTCACATTATTTACATTCTTCTTCCCGTAACCTTCTAAAGGGTCTCCAGAGTTTTTATAGTATACAGCATCCAATAATACTGGAGCATAGTTATTTAGATAATTGGCTTCACTTAAATAATGAAGTGGGAATGTTACTGCTACTGTCTGTATCGCATCTATGAAACCAGAGGCAGTCGTGTGTATCATTGGAGTTAATAATTTACCTCCGTACTGTCCTGGAGTTACGGGAGTTCCTGATTTTTCTATATTATCTAACTTTGAGTTTGGAATATCAGAAGGGATATGATCTGCGGTTAGGTCTATCCATCCAGCCTCTCCTGTAGTATTAGCCCATACTTGATAAGCAGCAGAACCTACACCGTAGAGTTCTTGAAACATTGTGTCTGTAGAGGTGAACCCTACTCTGAGAGTATCACCTGCGATTGTTATTTGTGCCATGATTCTCCTATTTGTATTTGATTATGTAGTTTATTATTACTGATGGTGGGGTTTGGTCAGCTGCTACGGTTTCAGTAGAACCATTGTCTACATTGAGACTGGAATTTAATGAGAGTCCAGACCCACCAGTCGCATCTACACCACTTGTCATTCTGTGTATGTGTGGTGCTACTTCATGTGCTTGTTGTATTCTATCTTCACCACCTACAGAAGTACCAAGTATTCGTGTAGTACCTGTTTGATCTACTACATTACCTGTACTTACTTTAGTAATTCCTGTACCAGAACCCATCAATACTCTTCCATTAAGGTTAGGTAATTTTACTGTGTCTCCAGCAATAAAGCTCTCTGTTCCTGCGTTATCAAAAGAGCTCTTTAGAATATCAAAGAGTGTTTCATAGTCTGTGCTTTCTGAATCCGCTCCACTACCTATAGCTCCGATGGTACTACCGTCACATATTACCCAGCCCGCAGGTGCCGTAGCTACTGCATATGCGAGTAAAGCTCCTACTGGTGTAGTTAATGTCGCAGGTGTTGACCACGCAGGTGAAGTGCCATTAAAAGACAATACTTCTCCATTTACGGCTCCAGTTGTAGGCAAATCAGCCAAAGTCATAGCTCTGAATGATGGAACTCCTGATACTCCACTAGGCGTTGCGAATATTAAATTCTTTGCACCAGCGGTAGCGACTCCTGTCGAATACAGTTCGCTAAGCATAGTGTCTACTTTTATTGTGATTGCGTTTAGAGTATCTCCAGTATTTTCATTTCCTGGGACTCCTGAATCAAGTGCTTGGTATACCATTATATTTTTCTCCTATTTACTATGTTATTATAATTTAACAGACATATTTGCCTTTCTTGTATGCAATACCCCAACCACTAAAGCTGAGAGACCCTCCAGTTAGGACATCTGTGATTTCAATCGCAACAGTGTCTGCGTATTTACAGTTAGCTAACAATCTAAAAGGTCGTATGATTGAATAGTTACCTGAGAATCCGCTACCTGCTTGTGCTATAAAAGAACCTCCTCTATAGGCTATACTACCTCCTCGGATAGGTTTAGTCTGGGAGCCATCATACATCTTATCCATATTGATTGTTTTATGTTGATCATTTATAACCAAACTTATTTGGAATGTAGATACTCCTGAAGTTGGAGCAGCCTCTGCTGTGAGTATTGAAATCCTATTAATATTAATTTTATCTAATAGATTAAGGTCGAAGTTACCTGTCTTCAAGGATCTGGATACTGGAGCTATTATACCCGTAGCACCATCATAATCTGTTGTCAACTGCTGAGTACCTATCGGTATTCCTGCTCCAGAGGAACAGTTATACACTGTGCTTGTCGAACTGGCTAAGGGAGCTAAGACAGTATATGTACTATCCGTAAACTCCAAGATGTCAGGATCAAAGGATTTATAGATACATCTATCTGTTAACATTATAAGATGATCTTTAAATGGTAAGCATTCTCTAAAGTCTCCAGAGGTTACTCCATTCTGTATATAAGTATTTACGAACAGTTTGGTGAATTCCTGATTATCAGTATTACCTGTGCTTCCAGCGTATTGGTATCCAGCATATATTAGGGTGTTTTGGCTACCACCTTTATAAGTTACGCTAACTAGCATGAGTCTATAATGACGATTACGAAGAAATGTTACTCTGGTGTTATTCTTTTGAACCATGCTGAGTTCTTTGAATTCAGTCTCCAGTTTGTTCTTGCTGAGCCATACAGGGCTGATACGACCATCGTTGAATACATCTGAACCTTTGATTTGATATACTCCATCAGAAGATACGAATATAAGATTATCCTGCATCTCTAACATTGAGTACGGGTGTATATCAAAAGAACCCCCTAAAGCTTTCATCTCTATTTGTACTATATAGCTGTTCTCAACAGGAGATACTCTACAGTATGACATATCTGAAGTGCTGTTGTCTGGGTCGTCATATGTTCTGGTGATTGCTAATAGGTTACCGAATTTCTCAATACTACGACATTTCAAGCCATCATTTGGAGCTATGGGTTCTTGGAAATCAATACCAATTATGAAGTAACTAGCGTCTGTATATGAATATGTTAAACTGGATGTTAATATAATATTAGTAGCATCCGTGATTGATTCTATAGTTACGTATTCTGAATTAGTTCCGTCTGTTATGTATAGTCTTACTCCAGCTCCTGGTGCTAATTCGGTATTGGTTACCATTGTCTGAGTAAATGCGGTACCTGTTCCAAGTATAGTATCCAAAGAGGCAGTCCCTGAAACGGTTCCTAACATCAATACTCTTTCTTCCCAGACAGCTGGATTACTGATTGCTGAGTAGCGTAAGTAGCCTTTGTCCGTAATTACGTAAAGTCTTCCCATCAAGGAGGTTACTGAGACTGGATTCCCATAAACATCCGCTTTAGGTAAGTCTATGTATCCTGAAGTTATAGAACTGAAGTCAGTGGTGGCAGAGAGGTCGTTTGTTACATCTAAGGAATCTGTAGTACCTGACATGATATAAATCCTATCAGGGTTACTTTCATCCCCATCCCCTTGTACAATTATTAGATTACCTCCAAATTGAACAGCATCCTTCTTATTTAAAACTCCATTGAAAATGTCATAGGAATAATCTGTGCCATTTGTTATTCTACTTACGAGTTGAGTATTACCATCATACTTCCATAATTGTTGACCTTTCACAATCATTAGAACTGTGGTGTCTGAATCTCTACTTACGAAGTCTGTGTATGCTAAAATTGGAGAAGTTTCCTCTATAGTTCCTTGGTATCTAAAATTAGCTACCATGCCAAATCCTGGACGATTGTTAAATGTACCATCCTTGGATATATAAAAATTATCTGCTTTCACCATTGTGTTTGGATCAGCTATATTTGTGGGATTTGCGGTTAAACCTTTCACATCCCTGTGCATCACTTCATTTATTGCTTTCTGAAAACTACCTGATCTTTGACTCATTATTAAATACCTCTTATAAAATAGTATTATAATTTTGTTATAAATAACACTTATCTGGGTATAAAACTCATATGAGTATTTTGAAAAATGAGAATGGAAGTTGGAATACTTCCGAGAAGTTGAGTAGAGATTTCATACTGATGGAATTTTTATTTAACAAGTGGTCTCCTGATGAAATGATTGGCAAACACTTCACTCAAGAGATATTTGATAACTTAAAAGAGTTAGTCATTGTTAAATTACAGCCTCTGAGGGACAGATTAATGTCTCCAATTCATATAAACTGTGGGTTTAGACCTGTAGAGTGGGAATTGATTAGAGGTCGTTCTGGAACTAGCCAACATTGCTTAGGCAAGGCAGCCGATATTAGAACTACTAATATGGTTGAGGCTTATAGATTAGTGAACACTATGTTCAAGACAGGTGGCAGGTCTAAATATGCTACATTTATACACTTAGATAATAGAGATGGTTATGCCATCTGGTAAGGGGGATATTATGTACGATATTCGAAACAATAGGGAAGGGAAGAGCTACTGGGTAGAAATTTTCCTTTTCTTTGTAGGACTGATTTTATTACTTATAGTTTTTGGAGGTTAATTGTTATGGTAAATATATTTTTTAAATTAATGTTAGTTAGTTTCTTACTTTTTGTAGGTCTTATGGGGATTGTAGTGAAAGGTGCTGAAATACGTGAAGTTGATCCTTGTAAGGTTTTGGTTATTATAACCGATGATGGTGAAGTAGTCATTAGAGAACCTTCTTCTTTGGATTATAAGTACTGTGTAATTAAGATTAAGAAGAATAAGTCTTTGAAGTCTAAAATCTTTGGTGGGGGTTGTAATAGATGAGAGAAGTATTACATAGTTCTAAAACACAAGAATGGTATACACCAGACTGGTTATTAGATATGGTTAAGGAAGTATTAGGGGTTATTGCACTTGACCCTGCTTCCACTGCTAGGGCTAATGAGAGGGTTAATGCAGAGTCTTTCTTTACTAAGGAAGATAATGCCATCACCCAAAACTGGGATACTGAAGGTTCTATTTTTCTAAACCCACCAGGAGGTAAGAAAGGTGGTAAATCCTTAACTTGTCTCTTCTGGGAGAAGTTGATGAAATCTAAGTTCCAAGATGCGATATTCTTAGCGTATTCTATAGAGGCATTACAGACTACTCAGAATATATTAGACTGTGATCCTATAGGGGAGTTCCCCTTTTGTGTACCTAAGAAGCGTATCAAATTCATAAGTCCTGAAGGTGAATTCAACTCACCCACACACGGAAGTGTCATTGTTTATGTTAGAGGCACCAGGTGTAGATATGATAGATTCCATAGGGCATTCTATGATATAGGCAGTATATTATAAATAGAAAGAGAGGCTACAAACCTCTCTTTTTTTTTGTCTATTCAAATCCTGGAATAGTTCCTTTATCCATAGGATTCACTCCATATTTATGTTCCATATCCTCTTGTCTAGCATTTGAACTAGCTCCTATCATGGAGTACATTGCAACAACCATTCGGTACATCATATTATCATTCTTCTGTTGCTGTTCCAAATTAGGCGTATGTGCACCGCTAGCTAGTGGTCCACGATTCAAAGTTCCATACCAAGAGTCTGTTTGACCAGAATGTCCTGATAGGGCAGTGTAGCCCCTCTTAGCTGCGTTATTTATGTTCTCTAAACTCATTGTGTTTACAAATGCCTCTAGGATTTCAGCAGTCCCTTCCTCAATCTTACCTTCATCGAAAAGTCTGAATGCTTTACCATATCTCTTCTTTCTTCTGTTCACCATCTGACCTAAGAATGATTCTAATCTCTCCCCCTTCGCAAATCTCGCTACATCATGGAACATGTTACCAACATCTTCAAAATTACTAAGTAACATGCTGGTGTATGCTAATGGATCAGCAGAGAACTTCTCAAAGTTTATATCTCCATCACCAATTGGAACTCCCATAGGTGCGAGTGCTAGATTGAATAGATTATATTTATCTAATTCTCTTCTATAATCATCCGCAGTGGCATTCTCATCTATCATATTACCAATTATACTAGCCATACTAGATATAACTGCGACAGGCATTAGAGAATTTACTCCCATCAATCCAGCCATCATGGTTGTTTGCATTCCATAATTAGCATAGGTTTTCAAAGCTTCTGCTTTAGTCTTAGAAGAATTAGCCGCTCTGATGGTATTGTTTAAGGCTCTGCTTTGCTTAGATCCAATCTCATAGAACCATCTAGTGAACTTCTGTAGTACTTGGTCATTGGTTATCTTACCTGCGATGGCGGCTCCCCTTTTTAACATACCTGTTACACCAGGATTTGCTTCTTTAGATACATACATATTCTCAAACACTTCATCAGCAATATTGAAATATGTTCTCGCATCTACATACTTGGTTTTACCCTCACCAGCAGAAGTAGATAATGCTCTTAAGGAATCTCCAGTCTCAATATCGAGTCGTGCGAGAGTGTCTCTAAACATCTCAAGCCTTACAGCAGGATTCAATCCATCCTTAACAATCTTAGCATCTACTAATTTTATAGCTGCTTCAGCATTAGCTGCTCTTGAAAACTCAAGAGGTACTCTATTTAGGAATTGAGGGGATTTAGCTACTATTTTGTACATTACATCCTCAATCTTACCACCTTTCTTGATCATAAGATCTATTTCATCACCGAAACTCTCCTCCATGATACTAGATCTGACATCCGCTCCGTCTCCTTCTAAACCCCAGATTCTCTTCATACTAAATGTGAGATCTTGTTCTGCTACGAAATCTATTTGTGAATTATTCAGTTTACCAGTGTCCTTCACACCGAATTCATTTAGAATGTTCTTCACTGCGGGGATTCTAGCCATGGTAGACTCTCCCCAGGACTGTAGAGCATTTTGAGGTGCGGTAGAGATTAAACCTTGTGCTAACCATCTGTTTACTCTTGAGATGCTTGAAGCCACATTATCATTATAGAACGCACTCTTTTTAGCTCCTATCTGTCTCAAGAAGGTACGCTTATTAGCCTCCTGCATCAGCCTTCTACCATCATTGACGAATTTAGCCATTACATTACCACCATCATCTATTTTCACACTGGTCTTGGAAATGAGAGAATCCAAACCTACTGAAATAGTCTCTATAATGCCTGGGGGTCTTGTCATTTTAGTCAGTGAAAGTTCACCAGGATCTTGGTCGTATACCTTCAAATGTTCATTGTATAATTCATCGTATCTTTTTTGTAATGCTTTAGGTGATACTGCCAAAGAACCATGAGGATCTAATGAGTTTCCATTTGAATATGTTCCTGATTTTATCTCTTTTCTTAGACTCCCGATTGCGTTTTTATGTGCGTCATTAATTCTATATGCTCTTTGTTGGTTATAAGATAGTTGGTTATAGCCTCCCCCATCTTTTATTATTTTATCTATATCCCATGAGTGGTTATTATATGAACTCATTAACCCATTCTCTATCTCTTTGGACTTCGCTACTGTGTGAGTGTAGTCAACTTCCCTACCTAGTGAATCAAACTCAGATCCGTATTCAGATCTTACGAGGTTGTTTATATCGTTAGAAACATCATTGATATGTAGTATAGCATCCTTTTTACCTTGGACAGTATTTGGAAACTCAATAGCGTTATCAGTATTGAATCTAACATCAAGAGCTTTACTGTATGCGGCTTTGAAGACATCATAATTAGTTGTGTGATTACTTAAGATTACTTTTAAATCTTCTAAAGCTTCAACACGAGTGAAGTCTAGATCTAAGTTCTCAACATCATTCTCTACTCTGTTTATTTGCTCTCTTAGGTTCATGATTGCGTTGTTCTCAGCCTGTACTAATGGCAAATCTTTTATCGCAATCGTAGCTGAGTTCGGATCATAACCTTTCCAAGTGGTCGTAAAAGAGCCATCAGGTTTATTGGATATGATTATATTCTCTCCGTAGATTTGCTTCAGTGTAGTATCCAAGTTCAAGCCGCTAGGTAGTACTTGATTTCTGAATGTCTTAGGTTCAAAAGCATTCAGACCTACTCTACCTACTGCTCGGTATTGATTTAACTGGTCGCTTAGTTCATCCACCTTGACAAAGTCATTAGCATCATATGCTGCTTTCAATTCTTTATGTAGTACATTGACATCCTGCTTAAACTCTTGTGTCTTATAGTTCTCATCAAAATCACTCTCATCCATATGTCTTAGGATGAAATTAGCATCTTCAGCACTGACGTTTTTAAGATGTGATAAATGGCTAGTCTCTTCAAGAAGTTCAGCTAATCCCATCTGGTCTTTCAAACTCATGTGAAATTTAGAACTATGTGCGTTAGGATTAGCCTCTATGTCAGCATTTACTTTGGCTCCCTGAGTATGTATGTCCACTAGATACTTCAAAGCATTATCCATATTTTCAGGAGTTTTTATTACTGGAATTCCATCTTCTCCCATGGTTCCCTGCATTCTAGTTATTTGCTTTCTGTAATCTCTAAGAACATTGTCCTTATCATTCATATGTCCTATTAACTCATACGCATCTTTCTGAGCTTGAGTGGCATTCTTAGGATTGAACGCATATTCTCCAGCCTCTGCTGCGATTACTCCTTGTGGAGAAGACATCTTAGCTGGTATATCACCTTTTGGTCCAAACTTTAACACTGTATCTATCGAAGGTATGTTTTTTACTCCACTTCTACGAGTAGATATATTCAAACCATTCATAAGCTTGATAGCCGCATCTACATTATCTTGAGTTATAGTCTTGCTGGTTTCTATCATACTATTAGTTTGTAACACTTTATGCTGGTTACTAGCAGCCATGTGTGTCAATAGTTGAGATTCTGCATCCTTAGCTGCTAATTCTTTTCTCATCACTCCGAGATTACCTAACTCCTCCTCTATCTTAGGATCTGGTTTGAATTCTTCTTTTGTTTGACCTTCTGGAGTAGCTTTACTGTCATGAGCTTTCCTAGCCTTAGCATCTTCCGATTCTAATCTATTTACTACATCTTGTTGTATATTTATTTGTCTTTGAATATCATCAGCAGTTAAGTGAACTAATTCTGGATTACCTTCACTAGCGTCAGCTAAAGCCTTAGCTTGTGCGTCATTACCCATGAGGTGTTTACTACTTAATATTTCTGTCTGTGGTGCTGCCTGACTTAAGTCTATAGGTTGTGCTGCTTGTCCTGTGATTTTAATATCTGGAGTTTTAGTCATCCCTCCAGGAGTATTCTTACCATCATTAACAATACCATGTGATGTAGGTATATTCGGGTTATTAGCTGAGAAATCCTGAGTCTGTATTTGACCATCCAAAGTTGTTCCTTTAGTAGGTGCTTGACTTGGTTGTTGTGTTTGTACATTCTGTTTAGAAGGTAATCTTGATGTCATTTTACGTACACCTTCAAAAGCACCTGGTAGCAATGCTGCTCCAAAACTCATTCCATATTCACCAGCACTTGGTAGTCTGCCTTCTATAGCACCTGTTAATCCTGTGTCCGTAACTACGTTATAAGCCGCATCTGCTGCGACACCTTGTAGAACTCCAGCTTGTCCTGTCAGTAATTTAGCAGCACCACCTACAACTTTAGGTAAATGTTTAGCATATTTCATAGCCGCAAAGGGAGTGGCGTTTACCAATCCATTACCAACCAGAAATCCTGTTTGTTGTCCAGATAGGGCATATGGGTTTTCTTGTCCAGCTTCCTTATTGTGGTATACATCCCAAGCATATTCCATACCTACACTAGCTCCTAATCCAGCCGCTACTGCTCCAGTTCCCATAGAGAAGAAACCAGCTACTGCTCCAGCTATTATAGGTACTCCTATTTTAGTTCCTATTTCAACAGCCATCATAGGGTCAAATCCTTCACCCTCTGGTTTGTCTAAATCCATATCTACGGGTGGCATGAAAAATTGATTCATGTTAGCCTGTGATTTTGATTGGTAGTTATATACACCACTACTAAACTTTGGAGTAGGTTTAGCTATCTCCGCTGTAGATTTTGCTTTTTGCTTTGGTGCTATTACATCATTATAATATTTTTGTGCCTCACCGTAAGGGAGGGACATGTATTTAGCGTGGTCGTCTGCATATTCTGACATATATTAAAATCTCCTATAGATATGTATTATAATTATCTATAAGAGATTCAGTTTGATGTTTATTTATTATATTTAGCTCTGTAATCTTCTAATCTTTTCAGTGCTTTCTTCTTATCTTCTTTTGAGTATGTATCATCTTTGAGGTTATTTAAGATGGTCTCAATTTCCCCCAAATCGTTTGATGCTACTAATCCCTCAGCAGCAGTACCTACGGTATTCTTTAGGAAACTCGCTATTTTAGAACCTACAACGTCTTTTATTGCATCAGCAGTGGCTACAATCTTGATTACTTTCTTAGCTGTAGTAGATGCTTCTCCTTTTTCTAAACTTTCTAACTTGTCTCTCTTAGCTCTAATATTAGCATTAAATGAAGATTTTTTAGTGCTTTCAATTATTTCTTTATTCACATTAGATGCGGCATCTCCTAAAACCTTCTGCTCCTTTTCAGAGTACCCAACTAATAATCTTGTGGGATCCATAGTCTTACGAGTTTTTAAGTTAAAGTCAGTTCCTTCTAAAGCATAG
>Ga0190283_1001117_pt1 | contig 12682 bp, 14 predicted proteins | sample 48691801_MG_FD_161669 | JGI IMG/M metagenome (GOLD analysis project Ga0190283, IMG submission 161669) | Hydrothermal vent microbial mat bacterial communities from Southern Trench, Guaymas Basin, Mexico - 4869-18-0-1_MG | ecosystem: Environmental > Aquatic > Marine > Hydrothermal vents >...
GAGCGAATGGGAGTTCCGCCCCATCAGCCCTCACATCCCATTGGAACAAAAGCGCATCGAAATCAACCTGGCGGGGCAGACAGTGATATGCTACGAGAGAGAGCAACCCGTCTTTTTCACCCGCTGCGCCAGTGGCGCCGCCTTTAAATACGAGGATGGCAGTACCGGAGACTTTGGCACTCCCAAAGGGGAACACGTTGTGTTACTCAAACAACCCTCGCGCCACATGCAAGGGGGCGTGGAGGGGGAAGACGACTACTTTGACCTGCCCGGCGTCCCCTGGAACATCTTTTTTACCTACTCTGGCATTGCCATCCACGGCACATATTGGCATAACGATTACGGTGTGCCGCGCAGCCACGGCTGTGTCAACGTCAGCCCGCAAGCCGCCCGCTGGATCCATCGCTGGACCTACCCCATTGCCCCCTATGAGGATGATTTTGTGCGCAGCGACCGGGCGGTTGGAACCCCCGTCATTGTCACTTAGGGCGCCCACTATCATATCCCCCCTCAATCCCCCCCGCTGGCAGCGGGGGGGATTGAGGGGGGGGCTGCGACCCCGGCTCTGCCGCCAGACGCATATTTTAGTGAATGGTAACGGTTGCGGTCGCGAACAGGCTCGCTTCTAACTAAAAGGGGGTCTGGCGGCGACGCCCAGACACGTCACCAGATAAACATGTGCGTATTCGTCGAGTGCTGGCAAGCCTCATTCCTCGCTGGCCCCGAAAGTATGCTATAATGGTTTTAGAGGTTAGGGTATCACTGGAGGTGCAGAATGAAAAGAGCGATGTTTATCACCATCCCCTTATTGGTGGCTTTGGCGCTGGTTGTTAGCGTGACGGCGGCCGTCCTGGGATTCCCGGTCGCCGCGCAACAGGAACTGGACAGCTACCTGCAACACATTGAACCCTCTGCAAAGGTGGATGTGATTGCCCGGGCTGCCCGGACGTGGAACTTTGGCCAGGAATCCAACTATCCTGCGTTTGGTGATAATTGGTTCTTCCGGACCGATGCGCGCTATACGGCCGCAACCAAAGTTCTAGAGACGCCCGTTTGGCAAAAGCACTTTTATTACAACAGCAAAACACCCCTCAACGGCCGCACGTTACTCCCCTTTCCCCCTCAAGAACTTTGGTGCGTCTTGCTAAATGGCGAGAACAAGGACCGGGTGCTGTTCCTGGCAGAGTACCACCAGGAACCCTATTACACAGAATGGGTTATTCATCAGGGCCCGCAGGAACCCTTTAGCCCAGAACTTTTGGATACCCTGTCCGCCATCGGCTGCGATCTAGAGTTGACAGAGTAGGGACGCCTAGATTACTCCCAGCTCCTTGCCGGCCGTCCCCAGCACACCCAGCGCATAGTCCAGGTCCGCCAGCGTGTGGCCGGCCGTGACATTCACCCGCAGCCGGCTGCTCCCCTCCGGCACGGCCGGGGGCACAATGGGCAGCACAAACAAGCCCTGATCCTGGCAGCGACGCGCCATCTCCATTGCCTGCTCATCGCGGCCACAAATAACCGGGATGATGGCCGTCTCACTATTTAGCGTGTCAAAACCACGCTCATGCAGCCCACCAATAAAAACATCAATGTTGCGCCGCAGGCAATGGATGCGCTCCGGCTCTTGCTCAATAACCTCAAAACTCGCCTTGGCGGCCGCCGTCTGGGCCGGCGGCAGCGCGGCCGAAAAGACAAAAGCCCGTGCGGTATGTTTCAGAAACTCAATCAACCCTTGCTTGCCGGCAACGTACCCCCCCACGCTGGGAATTGTTTTGGAAAGCGTGCCCATGTGGATATCCACGCCGTCTTGCAGTCCAAAATGTTCCTCAATACCGTGTCCTGTCTCGCCCAGCACCCCCAACGAATGAGCCTCATCAATCATCAGCAGAGCGCCATACTTGCGGCATAAACGAACCACCTCTGGCAGGTTGATAATATCACCATCCATGCTAAAAACCGCGTCGGCCACCACCAACTTGAACGTATCTCCACCGGCTTTGAACAAGACACGCTCCAGGGATTCCATATCATTGTGACGAAAGCGAACGAACTGGGCGCGGGAAAGCAGACAGCCATCCACAATACTGGCGTGATTTAGCTTATCCGAAACGACCACATCGTTCCGGCCGCAAAGCGTGGAAACTACGCTCAGATTGGTGACATACCCGCTAGAAAAAACGATGGCTTCCTCGGCCCCCTTGAACGCGGCAATCTTGTGCTCCAGTTGGTTGTGGAGCGGCAAAGTGCCGGCCAGGATACGCACTCCGTGGGTGCCAGAGCTGTACTGCCTAATGGCTGCCTGCGCGGCCGCGTCAATATAAGGATGGCCCAGCAGGTCCAGGTAACAATAAGAGGCAAACATAATCATTTCCCCCCGGCCTTTTACCTTAACACGCGCCCCTTTGAACTCTTGGATGGGCTGCAAGTAAAAATAATGTCCGCTTTGCCGGGCCCGCTTTACCCGGTCCAACATCTGGTTCATCTTCCATCGAATGGGTTGCAAAGGGTCAGTCACCGCTGTTTCAGGCATCAATCACTCTCCCAAAAGATCGAGTCAACATTAGCGGGAAGTCTAGCATAGGGATAGACCACTGTCAACTAACGGCCCGTGCGGCCGTTGGGAGCGGAAGGCGTCCGCGGATGGCAGTTTCCATAGCCGGCCGCTGCTCCCCCCGCCGGGATGACGCCAGTGTTACCCCCCGGCGATGAGGTGAATGGCACGCACGTCATCACCATCCTGCACCACATAGTTGTCCCAATCCTTCCGGCGCACCACCTGCCCGTTCACCTTGACCACAATCCGGGGTGAGGTGTACCTGTGCGCCTCCAGAATGGCCTGGATGGTCAGCCCCTCGCGCCACTCAAAGTCACGGCCGTTGACTTGCATCATCCCAACAAAATCTCCAACACCTGGTTAGCCTGATGATTGGCCGCAATCCCCACCCGGGGGGCCATCAGCCCCCGGCCGGGGCGCGCCTCGGACACCCCGTCACCGCAGATGTACAGGTCCCCCTCACGCTCGGTGCGGATAGCGTTGTTCCGGCCATAGCCCGCCATGCCGGAACCCACAATCAGCGGCCGGCCCGGCATCTGGGTCAGCACCGTCTCAATAATCATCACCTTCATCTCCGCCTTGTCAAAGGCCTCCACAACCACATCGGCCGGGCCAAAGACAAGCGGGATATTGGCTGGCGTCAGTTCCGCCCGGTGGGTTTCCACCCGCACAAAAGGATTGGCCCGCGCCAGGGTCTCTTGGAGCGCCTCCACCTTGTACTGGCCAATCTGCTCCACAAAGAACTGCTGCCGGTTGAGATTGCTGGGCGTGACCACATCAAAATCGGCCAGAATCAGCCGGCCCAAGCCCACCCGCGCCAATGAAAGCGCCACATTGGAACCCAACCCGCCGCAACCCGCAATCCCCACGCAGGCCCGCTTGAGTACCGCGTGGACACCCGGCGTGTGCCGGGCCATCATCAGCGCTTCCAGTTCCTCCAGGTTCGGCCGCTCCCCCCGCCGGATGAGTACCACCTCGTCGCCCTCAGAGAGCGGCCGGTCCCCTTGCACCGGAAACCCATTCCAGATGATGAGGTCGGCCTCTGGCTTGAAGCGCGCCGCAACCTGACGCAAGGTGTCGCCGGGGTTTATTTCTACCGGCCGTTCGTTAAGCATAACCTGCATGACGTTATCCTGGCGGCCGATTGAGCATCCAGACCTCGGAAATTTGTCAAATTTCCGAGGTCTGGGTTAGAGTTCACTACCGGACACTTGGCTGTGCTGTCTACTTTTAAGGCAATACGGTTCACTTTTGCACCGTCACAATCCACTTTTGCGCCATCTCGGTCTACTCCTGGGGCACAACAGTCCACTTTTAGAGTGCCACAGCCTACTTTTCAAACCATGCAGCCCACTTTTGGAGCGCCGCAACCCACTTTTGGGATTAGAACCGTAGCGGTGATGACCCGCATTGGTCTCTTTTTATACTGAGCGCATGTCGCTCAGACCTGTCCTGAGCGAAGCCGAAGGAATGACATGACAGGCCGGTACAGCAAAAAGTGTCCGGGAGTAAAGGTTAGAGTGGCTCCACCCGGACCGCGCAAACTTTGTACTCCGGTATCTTGGCAATGGGGTCAAAGGCGCTGTTGGTCAGGGCATTGGCGGCCGCTTCCGCAAAGTGGAAAGGGATAAAAACCACGCCGGGCTTGATCTTATCCGTCAGGCGCACGCCGATCTCAATTTCACCCCGTCGGCTTGATATGCGGGCATGTTTGTCCCCGTCGAGGCCAGCCTTGACCGCATCGGCCGGGTGCAGTTCCACAAAAGCGCCTGGTACTTCCTGCTCCAACTTGTCCGAACGGCGGGTCATGGTGCCGGTGTGAAAGTGGAACATCAACCGGCCGGTAGTCAGGATAAGCGGGTATACGTCGTCGGGCAACTCGGCTGCCTCTTTGAACTTAACAGCGTGGAACTTGCCCAGCCCCCGGCTGAACTTACCCTGGTGCAGATAGGGGGTGCCGCTGTGATGGGCATCACGGATGGGCCAGTGCAGCACCTCGCCTCGTGCCAGCCGCTTGTAACTCACCCCGCCATAAATGGGAGTTAGCCGGGCAATCTCTTCCATAATCTGCTCCGGCAATTCATATTCAAAGCCGCCAGCGCCCATCCGAGTAGCCAACTGGCCCACAATTTCCCAGTCCTGGCGCGCTTTTCCTGGCGGCTCCACTGCTGCCCGCACCCGCTGAATTCGCCGGTCGGTGGCGGTAAAGGTACCGTCTTTTTCCGCATAGCTGGCGGCCGGCAGCACCACGTCAGCCAGTTCGGCCGTCTCGGACAAAAAAATGTCCTGCACCACCATAAAGTCCAGCTTTGTGAGCGCTTTACGGGTATGGTTAATGTCGGGGTCGGCCACCATTGGGTTCTCCCCCATAATAAACATCGCCTTGAGCTCACCACTGTAGGCCAGTTCCACCATCTCGGTCACAGTCAGCCCCACCTCTGGTGAGAGGCGCGCGCCCCACGCTTGCTCAAACTTTTTTCGCACCGCCTCAACCGTCACCGCCTGGTAGCCAGGGTAGACGTTGGGCAACCCACCCAGGTCGCACGCGCCCTGGACGTTGTTTTGCCCGCGCAGCGGGTTGACGCCGGTGGACGGCCGGCCCACATTGCCGGTGAGCATGGCCAGGTTGGCGCAGGAGAGCACGTTATCGCGGCCGGTGGTGTGCTGGGTGATGCCCATGGCGTAGAGGATACTGGCAGTCTCGGCCCGGCCGTAGATGCGGGCCGCCTGGCGCAGGTCGTCGGCCGGGATGCCACTGATCTCCTGCACCCGTTCTGGCGTAAAGTTGACCACCAACGCCTTTAGTTCCTCAAAACCCTCGGTCCGCCCGGCGATGAATGTCTCGTCGGCCAGCCCTTCAGCAATGATGATGTGCATCAGGCCGTTAATCCAGGCCACGTCCGTGCCCGGCCGTTGGCGCAGGTGAATATCCGCCAGCCGCGCCATTTGGATATCGCGAGGGTCCACCACAATCAGCCTGGCCCCCTTGGCTTGCGCCTTGAAAACCCGGCTGGCAATCAGCGGGTGGGCCTCGCTGGTATTGGAACCAGTAATCAGGATGCAAGTTGCGTCCTCAATCTCCGGGGTAGAGTTGGTCATGGCTCCACTGCCAAACGCGGCGACCAGACCGGCCACCGTGGGGCTGTGTCAAAGACGGGCGCAGTGGTCTATGTTGTTGGTGCCAATAACCGCGCGGGCGAACTTTTGCAGCACATAGTTCTCTTCGTTGGTGCATTTGGCAGAAGTAAGCACACCAATAGAGTCGGGGCCGTGCGTTTGCTGGATGCTCATCAGCCGGGATGAAACCCGCGCCAGCGCCTCGTCCCAGGTAGCCGGGTGGAGCTGCCCCCTCCGCTTGATGAGCGGTCTGGTCAGCCGTTCCGGGTGGTGAACAAAGCTGTGGGCGTTCCACCCCTTGATGCAAAGCTTACCCAGCCCTACCGGGTGCCCTTTGGCGGGCAGCACGCCGGTCAGGCGGCCGTCCATCACCTGCAATTCCAAATTGCACCCCACCCCGCAGTAGGGGCAGGTTGTTTGTACACTATGATAGTCCATAAGGTGAACTCCCTTTTAGCCTTGCGTATTGCGCGTCCCGCTCACAATGCAAGTTATCAGTGTCATGGCAACTCTAGCAAAGCCTTTATGTGCTGGTGCAACCGAGCCAGATGAGGCGCGCTCAATCGCCCAATCCTCCGCCTCAGTCGCCTCTTGTCAATAGCACGTAACTGAAACACCAGGGCAACAGAGACCATGCTCAAATTATTCTTGGAATCGGGGTGAATCAAAAACGTGCCGGGGAAAGTTTGCGCCGTTAATCGCGAGGTTAGAGGCACAATAAGCGTGGTCAGCAACCGCTTCTTGAAGCGAGGAACTTGTACGATGATAGCCGGACGAGTGCCAGCCTGCTCACGCCCGTCGCTAGACGGAATCTCAACAGTGTAGATGTCGCCAATATCCATCACGAAAGTCCTTGCTCGAATTCAATCAGTGCTTCATCGCTAAGCTGGTCCCATTGGGCAAATTCTTCCTGGAGAGCCGGCGCAGCGTGGCGACTCTGGGACAGAATACTCTCTTTAAATAAACGGATAATTTGCAACAGATTAGGAAAGACCTCGGCCGGTAATTCTTGAACCTCATCTATCAAGACTTGGCGATAGTCAGTTATCATATCCATAAGGCAAACTCCTCCCTGCGTTGTGTGTTGCGCGTTCTGTTACGCAACACGCTTCACAACGCCACCAGCAATGGCGGCCGGTCGTCCACGCTCTTGCCCGGCCGGTAGCCCCACAACTCGGCCGCGTCCTGGCGCATGAGGGTGTACAGGATAGGCAGCGGGATGTCGGCCGGGCAGACCAACTCACACTGCTTGCAGCCAATGCAGCGGCCGAGCATATGCATGGCGCGCACCAGATGGTAACTGGGAAAGGGTGGAGCCATCAACCCACGCTCCACCCAAATCTCGTCCTCCAATGCACAGGCCGGGCAGTAGCAAACCGGGCAGATGTTGCGGCAGCCATAGCACTTTATACACTGCGCAAAGAGTTGCTCCCAGAACACGTTCCGCTCCTCCAGGGAGAGTTGGCGATGTTCCGCCACCAACGCATCCTCCACCCCATCCGCTTTGGTTCCCACGCTAATCCTGGATGGATAGGGTTCCGCACAGCGGCACTCGACCGCTTGTTCGTGGGAGCAAGCCACGCCGATGATTTCCAGGCGATCCAGGTCCACCTGGTGGCGTTTGGCCAACTCTATCAAGGCCCACTCATCGCAGCCGCGCGCTACCACACCCAGCCTTGTCTCTGGGAAATTGTCCAGCAGCCCATCCAGCACCAACGCCAGCGGGTAATGCGGGTCCAGCGCCAGCATGTCCAAATCCAAATCCTCGTCATCGGCCCGGTAAAGGTGGGGAGCAGCGCCGACTGGTTCTTTCTTCAGGGCCAGCACTCCATCCAGGCGGGCCAGAACTTGCTCGACGGCCGTTTTCAATTGCTCGCGGATTTCAACATCCATCGTTCACCTTCGTTCACCTTCCAACTCATCTACAATGGTTTCTCTCCCCGACACCCGGCGCAGCCTAGTACATCGCGGTGAAAGTCCTTCGTCGGTTTTCTGCTCTAGCTGGGTCTGTGACCCAGCGGTTCCAGGCCACAAAACGTGGGTCACCCGTGCTGACCGCAGGACAGTGCAGACCCACTTGGAGCAATAGCTCAAAAACCGGCGAGTGACTTGAGGTAAGGGGAACTCTTCCAGGTAGAGTTCTGTTGCCTCTTTGAGGTTGGCAACGGCTTTCTCTATGGTATACCCCTGACTCACCGTCCCAACTTTTGGGCATTCAGCTACGTACAAGTCTTCTTCCTTGTAAATGACTGCGGTAAAGGTTCGCTTCCCGCTGGCGCGGGATGTTCCTATCACCATTTCATTACTTCCTACAGCCATCATATCTGCTAGTGTGCCCGGTCATCAAGAAATTACCGGTAGGGCGATCATATTCGCCGTCGTCGTCTTGTACCCGGCCGGGCCCAGTTCCCGCACCGTCCCTACAAATTCATCCACCACCCGCGCCAGCTTGGGGCCCTCGGCCGAGGAAACCCAGTCCAGCCGCAGCCGATGGGGGTCAATGCCCACATAGCCCAGCAAGTTTTGCAACATGGGGATCCGCTTGGCGGTGCGGTGATTGCCGCTGATATAGTGGCAGTCACCAATGTGGCAGCCAAGCACAAAGACACCGTCGGCTCCTTCCCGAAAGGCGCGGATGACCATCTCCGGCGACACCCGGCCGGAACACATCACCCGGATAACCGTCATATTAGGGGGGTACTCAAGCCGGGCAATGCCCGCTCCATCCGCCCCGGCATAGCTGCACCAGTTGCACAGGAACCCTACAATGCGGGGTTGAAATGTCGTCGTCATAAGTCTCACCACAAAATGGTATGAATTTCCTGTGATCCATTCATCAAACCACCACAAACTCCCCCGGCCGGTTCATCATCCCAATCAATTCAGCCATCAACTGCCCATCCTCAAAATGGCTCACGTCAATAGCGTGGCTCACACAGGCCCCCACACAAGTGCCGCACCCTTTGCACAGGGCCACATTCACCTCGGCGTGACCGTTCCGTAGAGAGATGGCGCTGTAAGGGCAGGTCATCACACACTCGCCGCAACCGGAGCAACGCTCCTCGGTCACATAAGCTTTGATGGGGTCAATTTCTACCTCACCCTGAGCCAGCAAGCCAATAACCTTGCTGGCGGCCGCGCTGGCCTGCGCCACCGTGTCTGGGATGTCTTTTACCCCCTGGGCACAACCGGCCAGGAAAACCCCATCGGCCGCCGTGCTCACCGGAGCCAGCTTGGGATGCAACTCGTTAAAAAAGCCATCCTTACCCACGCTGACACCCGCCAGATGACCGAGTTCTTTGGAACCACCGGCCGGCTCCATCGGCGTTATCAGCACCGCCATATCCACCGGCACCTCAATCTGCTCGCCAATCAGCGTATCTTCCGCCCGCACCAGCAGCCGGCCGTTATCAGGTTCAATCTCCGTCGCCTTGCCGCGAATAAACTTGACCCCATCATCCTGCACCCGGCGATAGAATTCCTCATATCCTTTGCCGGCCGCGCGGATGTCAATATAAAACTCGTACACCTCGGCCCCGGTGGATTCCATGGCCAGATGGGCCAGCTTGAGGGCGTACATACAGCACAGGCGGGAGCAATACTCTTTGTGGTTGTCGTCCCGGCTGCCTATGCAGTGCAGGATAGCGATGGCCTGGGGTTCGCTCCCATTGGCGCAGAGGATTTTGCCGCCGGTGGGGCCGGAAGTGTTGGTCATGCGCTCGAATTCCAGCCCGTCCAGCACGTTGGGGTAGCGGCCGTGGCCGTATTGCGAAATCTTGTCCGCGTCATACAAATCATAACCCGTCGCCAGCACCAGCGCCCCCACCTCAACCTTATGAACCTGCTCTGTCATCCGGTGGTCTATTGCCCCCGGCCCGCAGGCCCAAACGCAGCGCATACACTCACAGCAAGAGGCGCAATCCAGGCAACGGGAGGCCTCGGCTTTGGCCTGCTCCTCGGTGTAGGTCAACCACACCTCGCGGAAACTTGCCACCCGCTCGGCCACCGGCCGCACGTTGGGCGTTACCTGCGGCCGGGAGAGAACCTCCAACGCAGCAACCTTGTCCTGCGCCTCTTTGCGGGTCCACTTTCGCTCCGGCAGTTTGGACTTGGGCGGCGCGGGCAAGGGCAGCCCTTGCAAGTAGCGAGCGATGTTCTCGGCCGCCTCGTGCCCCAGGGCAATAGCATTAACCACAAAACCGGCGCCAGGAACAGCGCCCCGGTGAGCAAAGATTCCTTCGCACTCGGTTTGCAATGTCCTCTCACTGCCAACCAGACTCCCGTACTTTGGTTCCAGCCAGGAAAGGTCGGAGAATTGGCCAATGGCGCGAATGACCGTGTCCGCCTCCAGGGTGAACTCGGTACCCGGCGCCGTCACCAGGTCTCGCTTGCCGGTCTTGTCAATCCGGCCGGTAGGCCTGGACTTGGCGCATTCCAGGCCCGCCACCCGGCCGTTTCCATTGCCCAGAATCCGGGTAGCCATGGTGCGCTCCAGGAACTGCACTCCTTCGTTCTCCGCCTCGGCTATCTCCTCTTTATAAACAGGCAGTTCACCCCGCGAGCGACGATAGACTAGCCTGACATCTTGAGCCCCCAGGCGGATGGCGGTCGTGGCGCAGTCCACGGCCGTAATGCCACCGCCGACTACCACTACCCGTTCCCCAATCTCCACCGGCTGGCCCAGGCTCACCGCGCGCAGGAACTTGATACCCTCCAAATAGCCCTCCAAATCCTCGCCGGGGATGCCCAATCGCGTCTCTTTGCTCACACCGGTCGCCAAAAAGACAGCGTCATAGCCCTTTTCTTTCAGCGCCGGGGCGTTGGTGATGGGGCTGTTGAGTTGCAACCCAACACCCAATGCCATAATGTCGTCAATGTCTCGTTGCAAGATCGCCTTGGGCAGCCGGTGTTCCGGGATGCCAACGCGCATCATGCCGCCGGCCACCGGCAGCGCCTCAAAGACAGTGACGCCGTACCCTTTTTTAACCAGGTCTTGCGCGGCCGTCAGCCCCACCGGCCCGGAACCAACAATCGCCACCCGCTTTCCCTGGGTCTGGGGAACCGGCCTGATTTCCCGTCGCCGCCCGTGGGTAAAAACGTAATCGGTAACAAAACGCTTTAGCGCCATAATAGATACGGGTTCGTCCACATAGCGGCGGGTGCATTTGCCCTCACAGGGATGGTGGCAGGAGCGGCCGCAAACACTGGGGAAGGGATTGTCCTCTTTGATAAGCTGTAGCGCATCTTCATACAGCCCATTGCGAATCAGGGCAATGTAGCCCTGGGCGTGCTGCTCCACCGGGCAAGCGATCTGGCAGGGGGGGATGCCATCTTTATCAATTACATATACGTTGGGGACCGCCTGGGCAAAGGGACGATAGACAATTTTGCGGTCGCAGAGTCCCAAGTTAAACTCATCCGGCTTGGTCAGCGGGCAGACCTCAGTGCAGGCGTTGCAGGCGGTGCATTTGTCCGGGTCCACGTAGCGCGGCCGGCTGCGCACCGTCACCTCAAAGTTACCCACGTAGCCATGCACGTCGGTAACTTTGCTCGTGGTCAGTAACTCGATCCGGGGATGCCGACCGGCATCCATCATCTTGGGACCGAGAATTCAGGTACTACAGTCCAGCGTGGGGAAGGTTTTGTTCAGTTGGGCCATCCGGCCGCCGATGGTTGGTTCTTGCTCCACCAGGTAAACTTGGTAGCCAGCATCCGCAATGTCCAGCGCGGACTGGATACCGGCAATCCCGCCGCCAACCACCAGCGCGGCCGGGGTGACGGGCATTTTGCGTGGGTAGAGCGGCGCGTGCAGAAAGACCCGCTGCACCGCGGCCGCCACCAGGTCTTTGGCCTTCCGGGTGGCATCCTTGCCGTCCTCATGCACCCAGGCCACCTGCTCGCGAATGTTAGTCATCGCTAAAAAGTAGGGGTTCAACCCGGCCGAAGCGATGCAACGCTGAAAAGTCCCCTCATGCATCCGAGGGGAACAGGCCGCCACCACCACCCGGTTTAACCCCCTGGCCTGGACATCATCAACAATCGCCTGCTGGCCGGGGTCGGAGCAAGTGTACTTACTCTCGGCCGCCCACGCCACCCCCGGCAGCCCCCTGGCAAACTCGACCACCCCCGCCACATCTACCTTAGCACTGATATTGGTGCCGCAATGGCACACGTACACGCCGATCTTTGGTTCAGCCATCAAGCTTCTCCGTAAACAAAAATCACCCCTCTCTCTCCAAATCCTCACGAGTATCTTTTCAATATTTCGGGGCAGGGCCCCCCTCTAGCTCCCCCCGCAGGGGGAGAATCCAGCCTCCCCCCGCTCGCAGGGGGAGAGCAAAACATCCCCCCATATGTATCAAGCCAAGAACTCCCCGTCCCGATTTCCTTGCTCGGAAGGGGTCTGCGACCCCGGCTCTGCCACCAGAGACGCCGGTCAGTGCGCAGCCTACCCACAGGGTGCAGACCGGATTGGAGCACAAGGCGCGGGTCGCAGACCCGCTGGGAGCAAAAAGCCTGGTACCCGTCCTTGGCTTGATACGTATGGGGGAGAGCAAAACATCCCCCCCGCTGTGCTTGCGGGGGGGACTGAGGGGGGGCTGGCTTTCGGCAGTCCCCAACTTTTTGAAAAGATACCTTTACGAGGCCTCTCCAAATTTCCAGGCCTTGTTTTCTTTTTTCCAGGTCTTGTTTGCAAATTTCCAGGTGTTGTTTCCCTTGTTCCAGATGTTGTTTCCAAATTTCCAGGCCTTGTTTCCCTTCTTCCAGGCCTGGTTTGTAAATCTCCAGGCCTTGTTTTCCTTTTTCCAGGCGTTGTTTCTAAATTTCCAGGCCTGGTTTCCTTTTCTCCACACCTCTGTGAGTAAAGAGCCCCCCCTGTGGCCGACCGCCAGGGTGGGACTGAGGGGGGGGCCGGCCCCCAAGCCCTACAATATCCCAGTCCTCTCTAGCATAGGAAAGGGTGAAACGACGTGACGTTTTAACCCCAACTTTGGCGTTTCTATTCCCATC
>Ga0190283_1001118_pt1 | contig 12677 bp, 11 predicted proteins | sample 48691801_MG_FD_161669 | JGI IMG/M metagenome (GOLD analysis project Ga0190283, IMG submission 161669) | Hydrothermal vent microbial mat bacterial communities from Southern Trench, Guaymas Basin, Mexico - 4869-18-0-1_MG | ecosystem: Environmental > Aquatic > Marine > Hydrothermal vents >...
CTTCGCATGCTCCTCAGTCCGATTATTGAACTGCTTCGCCCTATTCCTCCGCTGGCGTGGATTCCGCTCTCCATCCTCTGGTTCGGAATCGGCATCAAATCAGCAGCGTTTATTATTTTCCTGGGCGTTTTTTTCCCTGTTCTGCTGAACACCACAGGCGGCGTTCTCGGAATTGATCCGGTTCTCATCGAAGCGGCCCGCACACTGAATGCTTCGGACAGGGACATCTTCTTCAAAGTTCTCATTCCCGGAGCTGTTCCGTCCATTATGACAGGCATGAGGATTGGTGTCGGCATCGGATGGATGACGCTGGTGGCGGCTGAATTTACTGGGGTAAAGCAGGGCTACGGACTGGGTTATATGATCATGACTGCCAGAGACATTCAGAGACCCGATGAGATAATCGCAGGGATGCTGGTCATCGGCGTAATCGGGCTGTGCATTGACGGGGGATTACGCTTACTGGAAAATCATCTTGTCAGATGGAGATGATTCTCCCTGATTCTCGTTCCCAACACATTGATTCTCAATCCCATCCTTGACATGGGAAAACATTGTTTCTGAACATACCCCTGTGAACGCGGACAGGTTCAAGTTCAAGGATTCTCTGAATCCATTATAATCAGAAAATATTCATTTATTGAAGGAGACTCAGATGGATTTTCGCGACTGTACCCTGGCATATCTGGATGACACTTATGCCTTAAAACAGCTCTTTGACTCCTCTGACCTTGCCGAGTGGCTGAATCAGGAAAGTCATATTCCCGATTTTGACAGGCAGATTCTGACACGGTTTCAGAAAAAACTGATCCGCAATGTCCATGACTGGAACGAATCTGAACTGACACAGAATTTTATCGGTCCTGTTTTTGCCTTGGTGGATTATACCACCGAACGCTCCAATTTTTTTGCTCAACGCCGTTTCAGCGGGAAAGTGGGGGATATTGAAATGGCCGGCAGACCTGACGGGATGATTGCGAGCGGTTTCCGGATTCCTAAGAAACCCTATTTCTGTTTTCAGGAATACAAAAAAGAGAAAAACCCCGAAGGCGACCCCGCAGGACAGTGTCTTGCCGCCATGGTTGTCGCTCAGGAGGTGGGTGAGCATCAGTATCCGATTTACGGGTGTTATGTCATCGGGGCAGACTGGTATTTTATGATTCTGCGGGGAGACATGTATGCCATCAGCCCTGCTTATGTGGCAACACGCGAAGACCTTTCTGATATTTTCCGTATTCTGAACTCCCTGAAAGAAATTATTAGGAATCTGGCTGGCGGCTTATGACATGATCCGAGAGGTTGAACTGAAATGCTTCGCGTCCCGTGGAAGGATAACGGAGGGCTGATGTATGGGATTGGAACTGTCCCAAGTGACTAAAATATATTCCGGGAGAAAGCCGGAGGAGAATGTCCGCGTCCTTGACCGGATAGATTTTCAAATCAGAAAAGGAGAATTCTTCTCCATTGTCGGACCGAGCGGGTGCGGAAAGACGACGTTGTTGAGAATCATTGCCGGTCTTGATCAGGCATCGGAAGGCAAGGTGCTTCTCGGCGGCAGTGAGGTGACGGGAATTGATGAACGTATGGGAATGGTGTTTCAGGAATACGCCCTGTTTCCATGGCGGACGACCATTCAGAACATTGAGATGGGCTTGGAAATGATGAAAATTCCCAAAAAAGAGCGGCGGTCTGCGGCGATGGAATATATTCGGGCCTTCGGTCTGGACGGATTTGAAAACAGATTTCCGAAAGCACTGTCCGGCGGAATGAAGCAGCGGGTAAGCATTGCCCGAACCCTGATTATGAATCCGGAAGTTGTGCTGATGGACGAGCCGTTTGCCTCTCTGGACAACCAGACCCGGAACGATCTCCAGAACTTTCTGATCAGGGTTTGGGACAAACGAAAAGATACGGTTCTGTTCGTGACGCACAACGTGGATGAGGCAGTCTATCTCAGCGACCGCATCATGGTGCTGTCAGAAAGACCTTCTGAAATATTGGAGATATTTGACATAAATCTGCCAAGGCCCCGCGACAGAACCAGCCGCAGATCAAATAAGATCCGAAAGAAAGTTCTTGAGTTGCTCTCAAGAAAAGGGTGAAGGCTTATGAAGCCTTGCCTTTCCATTCAGGGGAATATGTGAGGACGGAGAGGAGATACAGTCACCTTTCACAGTTGTCCCTGCGGGACACAAAAGACCGAGTGACATTTGTTCCCGGAATGACCCCGGCAATAAATTGCCGGGCTGTTCTCAGCCGTCCCTGCGGGAGGGAACGAATCGGACGAATTTTATCTCCCGGCAATGAATTGCCGGGCGACTAACGCGCCCGACAACTGATTACTGAGATTTAAAATAATCGGCCAATGCATCTCTCTGTATTTCTTCCTGCTTGCGTGTTTCCAGATTCTTCACCTGTACTGTCTGCTTTTCAAATTCATCCTCACCGCAGATGATGGCAAACCTCATCCCCCTGCTGATTGCAAAATTAAACTGGCTTTTAAATGTGGTGTCTTCGATGAGGCAGACTTCGACATTGAGGCCGATCTCACGCAATTCTCCTGCCATCTGAAGATAATCAGGGTCATGGTCTTTTGCGATGCGAAGAATCATCACCTCTGTGACCGTCTGTTCGGAACGGTCAACCGCGCCGAGATGGCTCAGAGCAGCGAACAGCCGGTCAACGCCAATGGAGGCGCCAGTTGCCGGCAATTCCTTTCCTGTAAAGCGGGCCACAAGATTATTGTAGCGACCGCCTGAGAACACGCTTCCGAATTCCGGCGCGTCCGGGAGTATTGTTTCCATCACAGGGCCGGTGTAATAATCCAGGCCCCGGGCAATGGAAAAATCAATCTCAACAGCCTCGGACGGGATTCCCATTCCCGCGATATATTCCATGATCTGCTCAAGCTCCCCAATTCCCTCCTCAGCCACGCTCACTCCTTTGAAAACATTTTGGCAACGTGTGAGTTTTTCTTCGTTGCTGCCCTGCAATCCCAGAAACGCCCTGATTTTTATGATGGCATCATCAGAGAGCGCAGGTGCTGCATGAGAAGTGGTTTCAGGGTTGGCCTGAAGTTCAGCCAAAACCTTGTCCAATCCGATTTTGTCAAGCTTGTCAAGAATCCGCATCATCTCTTTGGTAATATCGTCTGCCCGGGCTTCTCGCCGATCCGTGATACCGACCAGTGCCGCAAGCCCGTTGAGGATTTTGCGATTGTTCAGACGGATTTTGAACCGTTTGACTCCCAGTGCCTCCATTGCCAGAAACATGATCGCCACGATTTCAGCGTCTGCCATCATTGAGGACGTGCCCGCGATATCTGCATCAAACTGATAAAACTGACGATACCGGCCGCTCTGCGGAGTATCTGAACGGAACACAGGCCCGACCACCATCCGCCGCCACGGCAGCCGGATACCTGTCCTCTTTTTTGCATTATAAGGATTTGCCGCGAGAATGCGGGCAAAAGGAACTGTGTGGTCAAAGGGCATTGCCAGCGGCTCGTCATCTTTGCCACTCTTTATGTGGAAGATATTTTTGCCGGTAGCACTGGTTTCGCCGGCCAGTGTTTTCAAAAACTCGATCTGAGGTGTCTCAATCGGATCAAATCCAAAGGATCGAAAGACCTTTTCAATGGTCTTGAGCATTTTCTCTCTTGCCAGATAATCGGACGGAAGAAAGTCTGAAAATCCGCCCGGACGTTCCGGTTTAACAATATTTTCTGTCATTTAATTTCTTTTTCCTCCTAAAACCTAAAACCTTGCTTTAATCGCTTCCGCATGGGCGTACAGTTCTTCCAATTCTGCAAAATGGGCAATCATTGGGCCTTGTTTCTGTATTCGTTCTTTGGAGTATCGGATGAACGAAGAGTGTTTCTGAAAATCCTGCACGCTCAGAGCTGACGCATATTTTGCAGCGCCGTTGGTGGGAAGGATATGATTCGGGCCTGCAAAATAATCGCCTGCCGGTTCAGGAGACCACTGCCCCACAAATATCGCACCTGCATTCCGAATCTGAGAGATTACGGATTCATCCTTCACAAGCAGTTCCAGATGTTCCGGTGCGATCTGATTGGCGATTTCGATCCCTTCCTCAATCTGATCTACAAGAACAATCATTCCCTTATTTTCTAAAGATTCTGTTATAATTTCTTTCCGCGGCAACTGCGGCACAATCTCTTCCAGCCGGTCTGCCACTTTCCGGGCAATATCCTCAGATGTCGTGATAAGGACAGATTGGGCTTTGGGATCATGCTCCGCCTGTGAAAGCATGTCTCTTACAATGTATTCCGCAGGTGTCTGAGGATCATCATGCAAAATCAGAATTTCGCTGGGACCGGCAATGGAATCTATTCCCACCTGTCCGAATACCTGACGCTTGGCTTCCGCAACATACTCATTTCCCGGGCCGGTGATTTTGAAGACCGGGGCAATGGTGTCGGTTCCATAAGCAAGGGCCGCTACGCTGTGAGCACCGCCGACCGCATACACTTCATCCAGTCCGAGTAATGCACACGCGCCCAAGGTCAATTCATGGGGCAGGCCGTTTTCCTGGGGCGGAGAGACAACGGCAATGGAAGGAACCCCTGCAATCTGAGCCGGGACAGCGTTCATAATCAGGGAGGATGGGTAAACCGCCCTGCCCCCGGGAATATAAATACCCACCCGGTCAATGGGATGCACGATCTGCCCTAACTCAGTGCCGTCTTTGTATGTCTCTTTCCAAGTTTTGTTCACCTGCTTCTGATGAAAACGGCGAATATTGGCAGTGGCAGCCTCCATGACGCTGCGATCTTCGGATTTCAGATTTTCACCTGATTTTTGTATGGCTTCTTTGGGGACACGGATGTCACCGAGTTTCACCCTGTCAAATTTTTCTGTATAGTCCCTAAGGGCCTGATCTCCCTGGACAATAACATTTTTGATAATATGGGCCACGCTCTGCTGCACATCTGAGTTGCTGCTCAGGACATTTCTGTCTGGCAACTGAAAATCTTTCCCTTTGACATGCCTGATTATTCCCATTGTTTTTTTACTCCTTGTATCGTTAAAGACTGTCCGCCCAGATCGCAAAAACAACTCCCTGCCGGACGGGGTTTGCAACCCCGTTCGCAATGTTCAGCCATCTCCCTGACGGGGTTGCAAACCTCGTCCGGCAAAAAATGCCCCAGCTCGCAAAAAACAATTTGCAAAATTGTTTTACATCATCTGCCCAAAAAAGCTTGATTATAAACAGATAAAAGGTTATCATTTTTAACAATCAGTTCGGGGATCAATCCCGCAACTATCAAGGCGGATAGGCTTGCGCTTTCACAGCCCTGAAATTTATTCCAGATGAAACATAAACATATTATATAATGCTATGAACAGAAAATGTCAAACTGAAAACCTGAGAACTGCTGACAGACTTCATGTTTGAACAAAGGAACAAAGATGATGACGTTGTTCTGCCCGCTTATGCACCGGAGGGCAGTTCATCCGTATTCTTCATAATTCAGAGAGGAGAAACATGCTTTCAGAGCGAATGAAAAAACTGACCCCTTATGTGCCGGGTGAGCAGCCCCAGGACAGGAAATATTTAAAGCTCAACACAAATGAAAACCCTTATCCGCCTTCACCGAAAATTGAGGCGTTGCTGAAAGATTATGATATTGAGAAACTGAGACTGTATCCTGACCCGTTATCCGAGAATCTTCGTGAAAGAATTGCGGAAAAATACAGGGTTAAAAAAGAGAATGTTTTTGTAAGTAACGGTTCTGACGAAGCACTTTCATTTTCTTTTTATGCTTTTCTGGACAGCAATAACGGGAATTTGCTGTTCCCTGAATTTACTTACAGTTTTTACCCGGTCTATTGTGATTTCTATGGGATTCAATACCAGAAAATGCCTTTGAATACTGATTTTTCTATCAGCACAGAAGAATATCTGGATGAAACAGAATCCTGTGGAATCATCATCCCGAATCCCAACGCGCCGACCGGGATTGCTATGGACCCTGAGGAGATCATCTTTCTTCTTGAAAAGTATCCGAGGGACAGGGTTATCATCATTGATGAGGCATATATTGATTTCGGCGGGACAAGTGTGGTCAGCCTGACAGATGAGTTCAGGAATCTGCTCGTCATCAGAACCCTTTCAAAAGGAATGTCTCTTGCGGGGCTTCGACTCGGATTCACAATCGGAAGCAAGGAGCTTACGGATGCCCTTTTTGTCGTAAAGGATTCTTTCAACTCCTATCCTGTTGACATGATCACGCAGAGAATCAGCGAGATTGCAATATCCGACACAGAATATTACAAGTCTGTAACTGAGAAAATTATCGCAACCAGAAATGTTTTTTCCTCCGAACTCAGGAAGCTCGGATGGAATGTCCTGCCTTCAAAGGCAAATTTTGTTTTTGCAGGAAAGAAAGGCATTTCAGGTCAGGAGATATATCTCAGGCTGAAGGAGAGAGGTATTCTTGTCAGGTATTTTCACATTGAGGGAATAAAGGATTTCGTAAGAATCACCATCGGGAAAAAAGAGGAGATGGACAGGCTGCTTGAGGAGGCTGCAAAGATATAGGCATTACGGCCCGGAGTAACGCTCCGGGCAGAGTCAGGCAATTTAAGGTATTGTGTGTGTGCTTGCTCAGTTCGGATTGGCAAATCCGAACCGCTACAGTGGCGGGGGATTTGCCAATCCCCCGCAAGCAACTTTTCTGAACCCGCAAGCAACTTTTCCGAACCGCCGTGAGGCGGGGGCTTTGCCAATCCCAGAATATTTTAAAGCATTTTCTGGCAATAATAGGTTGCACAGGCATCTTCAGACTCCCATGCAGTCACACGGGAAACTTTGACAGAAGAATCGTCAATTTTTTGCTGAAGTTCTTTGGCAACATACAAGGCAATATTTTCCGATGATGGCGGGTTGTCATCATTAAAATCATCCAGTTCATTCAGGAAGCGATGATCAATCTTCTCCATAATTTTTTTTATATGCGTTTTTATTTCTCCAAAATCAATCAGCACACCGGCATCATTCAAAGTTTCTCCTGCCACACAAATTTCAATTTTCCAATTGTGCCCATGAAGGTTTTCGCACTTTTTTGCAACCATCTTCAATTGATGTGCCGCTGCAAAACGGGTGACAACTTTTAATTCAAACATTTTTTACCTGTCCGTTGGTTTCAGGTTTCAATAAATTTTTTCTTAAAACTTAAAACTTAAAACCTATCTGGCAGCCCTTGCACCGCCTCCTTTGAACATATTCTTCAATTTGGTGGTCAGCTTGCCTTTTTCAAGTTTTGCAAATTCCCTTAGCAGCGATTCCTGTTTTTTTGTCAGATTTGTAGGTGTCCTGACGGAAACCTGAATAATCTGATCTCCCCGGTTCCCATTCCTGAGAGAAGGAATCCCCTCTCTCGCAAATCGGAATATGTCACCAGGCTGAGTCCCTTTCGGAATATCAAGTATTTTTTCACCTTCCAACGTAGGCACTTCTATTTGGTCGCCAAGGGAAGCCTGCACAAAGGAAATCGGAATCTGGCAGATAACATTGATATTGTCACGCTCAAAGAATTCATGATTTTCCACATGGATGAAAACATAAAGATCACCCGGAGGCCCTCCGTAAGCCCCTGGCTCTCCCTCCGCAGTCAGACGAAGCCTTGATCCCGAATCAACGCCCCCTGGAATTTTGACAGAAACCTTTTTACTTGTTCTGACTTTTCCGGCCCCTCTGCAATAAGAACACGGATGCTGTATGGACTGGCCCCTGCCGCGGCAGTGATGGCAGGTTGTTCTCACGGTGAAGAATCCCTGAGTGCGGGAAACCTGACCTGTACCGTTGCACTGCTGACAGTTTTCCGGCTGTGTTCCCGGCTCACATGCGCTGCCTTTACATTCGGGACACATTTCCATCTTTTCCACATTGATCTCAGTTTCTTTCCCAAAGACCGCTTCCATGAAGCTCAACTTCATGTCATATCGCAGATCAGCCCCTTTTTGTCCCCTGCTCCTCGAACGTCTTCCACTGCTGAATCCGAAGAAATCCTCAAAAATATCTCCGAAACTTGAAAAAATATCCTCAAAACCGCCGAATCCGGAAAAACCGGACCCTTCAAGCCCCTGATGGCCGTACTGATCATATATGCCACGCTTCTGAGGATCCCTGAGTACCTCGTAAGCTTCTGCTGCTTCCTTGAATTTTTCTTCAGCAGCCTTGTCACCGGGGTTTCTGTCCGGGTGGTATTTCATGGCAAGCTTCCGATAGTTTTTTTTTATTTCACCATCAGAAGCATTACGGTTCACACCCAGAATTTCATAATAATCCCGTTTGGTAGCCATTTAATTTCCCAATTAATTAATTATTCATTTTCAGCAGATCGGAAATGCGCCCGTTAATGCCCGGCCGGATCGGCAAATCGAACCGGTTCCCCGGATTTGTCAATCCCGCGGAAGTATTTTCAGTCTGCTGATTCTATATTGTAAAAGTGTTGCCAGTGTGATAATTTCAGTCTTTATTAATACTCAGAAATGTAATGCAAAAATTGAGGTTGTCAATGAAGAATATAGAACTCCCTTTTATCAGGGATATGTTTGAGGCCATAGCACCGAGGTATGATCTGTTAAATCGGCTTTTAAGCCTGAGACAGGATGTTTATTGGAGAAGGGCAATGGTATCCGCAATGACTGTTCCTGCTGACGGGGCTGTTCTGGATATCGCCTGCGGAACCGGTGATGTTGCCCTTGAAATATTAAGGCAGAAGGGACGGGGGCCTGCAGTTTTCGGTGTGGATTTTTCCCCGGGAATGCTGATGCTGGCAAAGGAAAAAGTCAAAGATTCAAGTATTCATCTGATTGCAGGAAATGTGTTTCACCTTCCTTTCAGGACAAAAGCGTTTGATGCCGTAACAATTGCATTCGGAATCCGGAACATCAGTGACAAATTATCTGCCTTAAAAATTTTTCATGACACCTTAAAAAAAGGGGGGATGCTCCTTGTGCTGGAACTTGCCACGCCCCTGAAAGGCCCTGTGCTGTCGCTTTATCTTCTCTATTTCAAAAAAATTCTGCCTCTGATCGGATGGTTTTTTTCAAAAAATCTGAAAGCATATCAGTATCTTCCCGATTCAGTGGTCAATTTCCCGGAACCCCATGCCTTTGCCGAACTGATGCGCTCCGCAGGGTTTTCAGATGTCAGATGGCGGAAACTGACAGGGGGAATTGCAACGCTCTATGTCGGATATAAAAATTTGGCAGTGGAAAGTAATTAAAGTTGAATGTGCAGTGGAACCCACCTTATGCACTTGTCATTCGTAAGTTCTCATAACATGCTGAAATTACTGGTACCGTAATTTCCCAGAGCATTCAGCTTTTTATTTTCAACTTTTTTACAGAAAAGAGGAACGTCGAGATTGCCGTTTCGCAATAAAAAGACCCGTCATAAGCCCCACAAAAAGAACCCCTGCCCCATACATAAACCCTTTCATGGCCGGCCGGGTCAGATACCACTTGAGATTCTGATCTCTACGGATTCTTGCCAACTCCTCTTCCAGATTTTCAGATTTTTCCCTTTGTTCGGCAAGCTGTGCAACTGCTTTCTGATGGGCTGCTTTAATTTTCAAATAATCAGAGCTTTCATTCTTCAGGGTTTCATAAGCTTTGCTCAGTTCATCAAAAGTTTCTTCACTGCCGGCAGTTTCAGAGCCGAGTTTTCTGTTCTTCTCTTTTAAGTTTTTGTTTTCTTCAAGCAGGGAAGCCACCTGAGCCGAAAGCATTTTACGCTCCTCTCTGAGCACTTCCAGGTCAAACTCCTTAGGTTTTTTGGATGTAAGATAACGATTGAGGACCCAGCCCTCCTTTTCATCCGGAAGACGGACGTGCGTCCATCCATCTTCCTGTTCCAGAGATTCGAGCATCCGCCCGGGCGGAAGCATTGTAATGATCTTCCGATGATTTCCCGGGCCCTTCCTCAGAGTTATTTCAACTTCCCTGACATACATGGTTTCAGCCTGAGCAACTGTTAAAGAAAACAGGAGAAAACAGATTCCGATAAAAACATATTTTTTCATAAATGACCTTTCTGTCTCGTGGTTGATTATCTGTGTTTTTTACTGTGGAACAATTTTGCAGATTGTTTGAAATCTTACAGCAATTTATGTAAAGATGCCCAAAATATGTTCCATTCTTTGTTGATTCCGGATCAGATTTCTGCTCTTATTTTGTGTTAAAAAACGAATTTGTCAATAACTTCTTTTAAAATATCAATCCATGTGATATGTTAACAGAAAATGTTGTTACATATACTCGTCATCCATAAGTTCTTGCAATCTGCTGAAATCAGTGACACCGGGCATTTTCCCATGCTGACATCTGCCGTTGAATGGTTGCAGACATATTTTCAGTTTTTCACTGCAGCTGTTCATTTGTCGGGATATAGTTAAAACTGTGTCACTTTCTCAAAAGGATGTTTTTTATGATAATATTCGATCTGAAATGCAATAATGGTCACACGTTTGAAGGTTGGTTTGAAGACGGGCAGGCCTACGATGAACAGAGGGACAACGATATGATTGCCTGTCCGACATGCAATGACACTTCTGTTTCCAAAATTCCTTCCACTTTTGGCATAAAATCATCTCCGCCCGAGGCGGGCCTTCCCGGAGGTCAGCAGATAGACCCGGAATCGCTCGCCAGAAAGGTGACGGAGTTTATGGATAAAAATTTTGACGATGTCGGTTGTGATTTTGCAAAGGAAGCCCTGAAAATTCATTATGGTGCTTCTGAGCCAAGAAACATAAAAGGCTCCAGTACCAAAGAAGAAGAAAAAACTTTAAAAGAAGAAGGGATAGAGTTTTTCAAGATTCCCGTGCCAAAACAATCCGACACCGACGCATGATTCACATTTCGGTACCCAGTTTATTTATTTTCCGTAGCTTCCTGAAGTGCGTTGTCCACTTTCTGCGCGCCTTCCTGTTTTGCTTCCATTGAAAATGGGACATCCAGCCAGGGAATCTCTACGACATTGAAGAAATTGAGGCCAAATGCGATGACAAGCGCAATAAGCGCATATAAAAGGTATTTACCCATAAGGTTCACCCCTGCATATTCTTTAAATATTAGTTTATGTGGTAAATGCAAAAAAAATGCTGATATTCATGCCTGTATATATACCTTAATAATAAATTATAATTCAAGTAAAAAATAGTGATAATGTCAGTCGGGCTGAAATTTTCAGAATGAACAGAAATTTCTGAACATTTTGAGGCATCCTTCATTTTGTCTGAAAAACACTTTTCAGATGATAAAAAGTTCGCAGTTCCGTCACAGATGGTAATTACCTGGCCATATATTTTCAGGTATTTTGCATATGAACCGCGAATGAACGCAGACTGCCGGACTCATCCGCGTTCATCAGGCGGTGTCACAGATGGTAAAAAGTTCGTAATTCACACAGGAGTTTTTTTAATGGAACGCATAAAAATATTCAAGCTTTTAAACTCAGAGGTCCCTGCGGACCAGGTTGTCATAAAAGGATGGATCCGAACCAGGCGGGATTCAAAAGCGTTTTCTTTTATTGAAATGAATGACGGCTCATGCCTCAGAAGTATTCAGGTTATAGCGGATAACACTTTGGAAAATTATCAGGATATCAGAAAACTTGCCACAGGCTCTGCTGTCGCAGTAACCGGAAAGATGGTGGAATCTCAGGGAAAGGGACAGAAATGGGAAATCCGTGCAGACCGGGTTGACATCATCAGTTTTGCCCCGGAATCCTATCCTTTGCAGAAAAAACGTCACACGGACGAGTTTTTAAGAACCATTGCCCATTTAAGACCGCGGACCAACAAATATGGCGCGGCATTCCGTATCCGATCAGAACTGGCGTATGCCATCCACAAATTTTTCAGGGACAGGGGCTTTAAATATCTGCATTCTCCCATTATCACCGGTTCGGACTGTGAAGGTGCAGGGGAATTGTTCAGGGTGACAACACTGGACTGGGACAATCTTCCGAAAAAAGAGGGAAAAGCTGACACTGCCGCTGATTTTTTCGGCCAAGAGACAAATCTGACAGTTTCCGGCCAGTTGTCTGCGGAAATGTTTGCGCTGGCCCTGGGGGATGTTTACACATTCGGCCCCACATTCAGGGCTGAAAATTCCAATACCCGGAGACACGTCGCTGAGTTCTGGATGGTGGAGCCGGAGATGGCGTTCTGTGATCTTGCCGGCAACATGGATTTTGCGGAAGAAATGATCCGATATCTGACCGCATATACCATGAAAGAATGCAAAGAAGACTTGGAACTCTTTGCCAAATTTGTGGACAAAAAGCTGATGTCCGTTCTGGAAAATATCGCATCGTCTGATTATATCCGGCTGCCATACAGGGAGGCTGTTGAAATTTTGAACAAAGCCGGAAAAAAATTTGAATATGCCGTTGATTATGGAAAAGATTTGCAGACCGAGCATGAGCAGTATCTTACAGAACATCATTTTAAAAAACCTGTGATTGTTTATGATTATCCCAAAACCATAAAGCCGTTTTATATGCGCTTAAATGATGACAATGAAACGGTGGGTGCAATGGATGTGCTTGTGCCGGGTATCGGGGAAATTATCGGCGGGAGCCAGCGTGAGGAACGTCTTGAAGTGCTTCAGTCCCGCATGAAAGAGACGGGGATAGCCGAA
>Ga0190283_1001119_pt1 | contig 12674 bp, 12 predicted proteins | sample 48691801_MG_FD_161669 | JGI IMG/M metagenome (GOLD analysis project Ga0190283, IMG submission 161669) | Hydrothermal vent microbial mat bacterial communities from Southern Trench, Guaymas Basin, Mexico - 4869-18-0-1_MG | ecosystem: Environmental > Aquatic > Marine > Hydrothermal vents >...
CAATATATATATATTTTTTTACAATATCAAGCTTGATTTTTTTATCCGATAATTGGTAATATAGGATTTTATATGTTATCCGTACATCTTTTCCGGCAATGGCTCAGTCAAATGGGAATTTTCATAGAATCAGTTATTTATCTGCTCATATTGAAAAACTGGCAACCTGACGGTTTTCAGACAGAATATGCTCTGATCTGCCAAAAAATTCAGTGAAACTGAGCCTTTTCCCCAAAAATTAAGAACAAAATTCGGAATGCAAAGTTGCCTTGCGCTCCGGATTGTATATTTTTTTTCACAAGGACAAAACTATGCTCAGTTATCAGATCGGAATTATTTTTTTCCTGTTCGGCTTATGTATCGGAAGTTTCATAAATGTCTGCATATACAGACTGCCGGAATCAAAATCCATTGTTTATCCGGGTTCATCATGCCCGAAATGCGGTTATGAAATAAAATTTTATGACAATATTCCGATACTCAGTTATTTGTGGCTCAGAGGCAGATGCCGGCAATGCAGTGTGCCAATATCGCCCCGTTATCCGATTGTTGAACTTATATGCGGCCTTTTTGCGGTATGCGCCTTTCTCAGATTCGGCCTTACCATTGAAACGGCTGTTTATTACGCTTTTATTGTTTCCCTGATTGTGATCACCTATATTGATATAGATCATCAGATCATACCATTTATCATAGCTGTCCCCGGAATTCCCATCGGCTTTCTGGCCTCTTTTGTCCTGCCGGATATCACATACACGGATTCCATCTTAGGGATATTGACAGGGGGCGGGAGCCTTTATCTTGTGCTGACATCCTGGAAACTGATTAAAGGATATGAAGGCATGGGATTCGGTGATGTTGAGCTTTTGGCGATGATTGGTGCCTTTATCGGGTGGAAAGGTGTGCTTTTCACAATTTTTGTGGGATCCGCCCTCGGAACTTTGGTGGGCATCACCATCATGCTGGTGACACGCAAAGATTTGAAACTCAAAATTCCCTTTGGTCCGTTTCTGTCCATCGGAGCCATCACTTATCTTTTTATGGGGCCTGAACTGATTTACTGGTATTTTAATCTGCTCAGTTATCAGTGAAGAGGATTTTCCAGAAAATAAAATACCGGAATGTAGGGTGGGTGCAGCGAAGCGGAACCCACCTTGTGCAGAATCAGAGGGTCAGAAACTGGAAATCATATTGTCAAACACGATAAAATCAGATAAATTTTATTTTCAACTTTTTATTTTCAACTTTCAACTTTTTACTTTCAACTTTTCTCCGGAGCCTTTATTATGAAACGCAGATTCATTTCAAAAGACACGCTCAAGCGTATGGCCCCCAGCGAGCTGACGTATGATCTTAAAAAATATAAAAGGCAGGAATTACAAAAAACTGCTGGTTGCAAAGCCTTTTGAGAACGTCTTTTCTGAACAGATGAATACACTGAAAGAGGAGGAAAAATGAACATCAAGTTTTATAACTTGGGAAAAATTAAAGAAACCGAGCTGGATTTGCGGCCTATGACGGTGATCATCGGCCCGAACAACTCGAATAAGACATACATTGCTTATTCGATTTATGCGCTTTGGGAAAATTTGGGTGATCTTCACATACGCTTTAGAAGACTACGGCATTTGCTGGGATACATTGAGCGATGTCTCATCCGATATTCAGCAGAAATATTTTGAAATCTATGAAAAAGAGGAAAAAATTCGTGAAGAAGAGTAAGAATCCTTCTGCCATCTTGAAGCAGAAAGAGAACCGGCTGGACTGGAATACGTTCAATTTTCTGGAGAATCTTTTGATATTCTGCACCATCTCTGCAGGAAGGAAAGTGTTTACATCAACTTTGTTCATCCGAAAACAGATGATTATGCGGTTCTGTTCGCCAAAAACAAAGGGGCTGTGATTGCAGTGAAAGAAGACGGGGACAGCTTTACAGACAGGATTCGGAAGGAACTTAAAAAAATCGGCATCCTGAACAAAATAAGCAGGTTTGATAAAATTAAATAAATCCGGCCTGTGCGGTTACAAAAAATGTAGGGTGGGTGGAGCGAAGCGGAACCCACCTTGTGCAGAATCAGAGAGTCAGAAACTGGAAATCATATTGTCAAACACGATAAAATCAGATAAATTTTATTTTCAACTTTTTATTTTCAACTTTTTATTTTCAACTTTTTATTTTCAACTTTCAACTTTCAACTTTTCTTCGGAGCCTTTATTATGAAACACAGATTCATTTCAAAAGACACGCTCAAGCGTGTGACCCTCATCATTCCGATCATCATCGCCGTGATTATCGTGAGCAGCCTGGTGCGCGCCCGCAAAGGGCCGGAACGCCTGGAACTCAGGGAAACTGCCCGGGCCGTCCGGGTGATAAAGACCCGGACAGCGGATGTCATCCCCCGGGCCATTGGCTATGGTTATGTGGTCCCCGGGCGGGCATGGCAGGCGGTTGCGGAAGTCAGCGGCAAGGTGACAGAAACCAGTCCCCATTTCAAAAAAGGATCGCTTTGCAGGAAAGGGACCATGCTGATCCGCATTGATCCCACAAAATACAGGCTGACCATTGCTCAGATGGAAGCCAGCATCCAGAGCATCAGAGCGCAACTGGCCGAACTTGACGCCCAGGCCCAAAATTACAGGACCTCGTTGGAAATTGAACAAAAATCGCTTGCATTGAACAAAAAAGAATTGGATCGCCGGAAAAAGCTTTTCACCAAGGATACCATTTCCGCATCCCAATACGATCAGCAACGTCTGAGCTATTACGCCCAACTCACCAAAGTGCAGACCCTGAAAAATTCGCTGAATCTTATTCCCGCGAACCGCAAATCTCTCAAGGCAAATCTTGCGTTAAACGAAGTCAGACTGAAAGATGCCAAGCTTGATCTTGAATACACAACGATCAAAGTGCCGTTTGACTGCCGCATTACCGATGTAAAAGTTGAGATGTCCCAATTTGTCCAGAAAGGCCAGGTCATTGCCTTTGCTGACGGAACAAAAACCTCTGAAATTGCAGCGCAGGTTCCCATGGACAAAATGCGTAATGTGATAAGTGCTGCAAAACACCCGGATTCCATACCCGCCGACAATGTCGGACTGCGGGAGGTGCTCGCCATAACTGCCTCTGTGAGACTGAAAACAGGTGACCTGTCCGCTGAATGGGATGCGCAACTGTCCCGTATTGATGCCACCATTGATCCCCAGACCCGAACCCTCGGCATCATTGTTGTTGTGGAGGAGCCTTATAAAAAAATGATTGTGGGTGTGCGTCCGCCCCTGGTTCGGAATATGTTCTGCGAAGTTGAACTGAGGGGCCGGAGCATTCCGGGAAAAATTGTCATTCCCCGGTCTGCCCTTCATGACGGGCATGTTTATGTGATGAACTCGGAAAACCGTCTGGCCAGAAAGAAGGTCGGGCTTGATTTTCCGCAGACAAATTTTTATGTCCTCAAAAATGGTCTGAACCCGGATGAATGGCTCATTGTCTCCGATCTGATCCCCGCCATTGAGGGGATGCTGCTTGAACCGCATGAGGATAAATCCCTTGGTGATATGCTTGCTGCTGAGGCTGTGGGGGAATCCGAAATTAAATAAGGGCGTGTCCTTTATCTGCACAAATTAGGAATGAGCAGGGATTTTCTGATACCCGATGATCAGGTTTTTTGGGCCTGATTCCGGTACATACCTGTCATTCCTGTGAAAGCAGGAATGACAAGAAAAAACTTGATCATTGAACGACAGGCAAGGATATATACTCACCATGCGTATCACTCTTATGGAATTACAGAATATCGGCCCTTTTGAACATCAGGTTTTTAAATTCAATCCCGTAAAAACCGCCGACAATGCAGAAATCCATATATTCAGCGGTGTCAACGGCAGCGGAAAAAGCACCGTGCTTTATGCCCTGGCAAGCGCGTTTGATCCTTTTTCATCTGTAAGAAAACGATTCCGGTTTGCAGACAGCAGAAGCCGCATCAGAATTCAAAACAGTGATGAACCCGGGGAACTGATATTGCCGCATGATTTAAAGCATATTTCAAGTCCTCAGAAAATCACAACATATCGAAATATCATCAGTAACAATGATTCTGATATTGCACTGGATTTTGCCGTTTTTGCCTATTCCGGTTCCCGGACGCTTTCTAGTGTAAATCTGCAGGCCATACAGGAGGTGCAGGCAAGCCCTCTTTATGATTCGCTTAATTTCCAGAATCCCGTCAATTCGCAGGTTCTGCTCCAGTGGGTCGCCAACACCAAAGCCAAAGCCGCTTTTGCCTCACAGGAGGGAGATCATCGGCGCGCGGAAAGATACAGGGCCTCCCTTGCAAGAACAGAGAATGCCGTCAGCGAGATTGTCGGGCATAATGTCCGCTTCACCTTTCATTATGAGCCGCTGGCAGTGGGAATAAAAATAAATGATGAGGAACTGGAATTCGATGTGCTGCCCGACGGCCTCAAGTCTGTCATTAGCTGGATTGCCGATCTGCTGATGCGTCTGGAGAGAATAAAATGGGCCGATGACCGGGATGTGCCGGACAGAAATTTTATCCTGCTCTTAGATGAGATCGAAATCCATCTTCATCCGGCATGGCAGCGGAAAATCCTCCCGGCTGTGCAGAAGCTGTTTAAAAACGCACAGATTTTTATTGCCACCCACTCGCCTTTTGTTGTGGGTTCGGTGAGTGACGCGTGGGTTTACAGACTGTCGCTTTCAGATGGGAAGGCAACATTGTCGGAAGTCACGGAAGCCGGAGCCGGAAGCAGCTATCCGACAGTGCTGGATGAAATTTTCGGCATTAACGAATATTTTGATGTGGAAACGGAAAGGGATTTTGCACAGTTCTATCAGATCAGAGAGGAGATACTTTCAGGAAACACGGCGCATATCAGTGAGTTTTCGGAACTCGGCCGGAATCTGGCCCTGAAAAGCGTGGAAGTCAGGGACATTGTGGGACGGGAACTGCGTCAGTTGCAGCGAGTCACCGGGAAGGAAATCAGGTTATGATGAAAATGGAAAGAACGCCTCCGCCGGACTTTCTGCGGAAACATTGCAGGGTGTGGGGACGGGAATTTGCAGAAAGGCGGGAAGAAAATCCGAAATACCGGTTTCAATGGAAAAGTTGCGAAGGCAGAAAGGTAAATGAGAAACTGGGAGAGGAATTCGGCAGCCATTGTGCTTTTTGCGACGGTTATCCGCTGGGAGGATTTTCCCATAAAACCATAGAACATTTCAGGCCCAAGTCTCAGTATCCCCGACTGGCATACACCTGGCCGAATCTTTTTCCATGCTGTAATGTCTGTCAGAATGCAAAGGGCGAGAAATTTGACAGAAAGCTTTTAAAGCCGGATACAAAAGACTATCGCTTTGACAGGTATTTTGTCCTGAACTACAAAACCGGCAAAATTGAAGTCAGTCCCTCGGCAGGCCGGACAGAACAGGAACGGGCGGAAATTACGATTGAAATGTACGGGCTGAATAGGTTCGGACGTCCGCGCAGCAGGCTGGTTGAATGGAAGAAATATCAGGGAGTATCAGAAGAAGACCTTTGTATTGATGATTTTTCGTATCGTTTTTTTCTGTAGAAATATAACCCGTTGTAAAGATCATATTAATCGCAGTTAAGATGACAGGAGGGTGATCATGAAAAAAATAGCGAACAATTCCATGATGTTGTCTGTATGTCTGATATTGCTGCTCTGCTTTTACACTGGTACCGGAGCTGCCACGATTCAATATCAGTATGATGCCAACGGCAACCTGATTCAGGGTGACGGTAAACATTTCAGATACAATGATGTATATTCCCTTGTTGCAGAATCCGAACCGCAGATTTGCACGGATTTCAGAGATTTCACAGATTATGTTCACTTCCTGGTCTGTGAAATCTGTTGAATCCGTGGTTCAGACTGCGGATAGTGATTCGTCAGCAAGGCGGTGATTCACGTTGATCTGATCGGCAACAGGGTGTGGGTTCAAGTATGACGGCACAGAGATACGGAAAGATACAGGGATTACCTGAGTGTATGGGATGGATATGCATGGGCAAAAATTCCCGAAATGGTAAGTTGCGAAAAAATAGGTTATAAACTAATCTCCATGAAAAATTTTTTGAAACATATTGAAATAAAAAACTTCAAATCATTAAAAAATACAAGACTTTCTGACTGCAGACGGATAAACCTCCTTATCGGAAGACCCAATGTCGGAAAATCAAACCTGCTGGAAGCGACAGGACTTCTGGGGCTGTCCCATATCCGGTATGACTCAGCTAAGAAACTCACTGATTTTATAAGGCTGGAGAATGAATCCGAGCTGTTTTTTGACGGTGACAGCAGCAGAAAGATACGGATAGAAACCAATGTCGCCAAGTGTATGGTGACGTATTCACCGAATATTGCGGGACATCCTTTCAGTCCGCTGCATATAGAAATTACCACAGACTCAGAATCGGCGCAGGTTTTTATTGTGAACGAACAGCTTAAAGTAAAATCGTTAAAGAAAGGTGATCTGTCATTTGTCAAAAAATACAGTTTTAATCCTGATGCCAAGTACAAAAAAGGGCATTCTTCCTTTCTGATTCCGCCTTATGGGAAAAATCTTCTCAATATTATTCCGAACAGGCAGAGGCTGAAAGAAGAATTATCTGATATTTTCAATGAATACGGACTTACCATTGTTTTTGACAAAGCAAGCCAGTCTCTCAGGGTAATGAAGAAAGAAGAACGTGACAATATTTTTCTGTTACCATACAGTTCTGTAGCGGATACATTGCAAAGAATTATTTTTTTTAAGACAGCCATTGCATCGAACAGCGATTCTGTCATCTTACTTGAAGAACCCGAGGCCCATTCATTTCCACCATATATTGTTCATATTACGCAGGAAATCATTCAGTCACAAAGCAATCAGTTTTTCATCTCCACGCACAGTCCCTACGTCGTAAATGATTTCCTGGAAAATTGCAGAGAGGAGCTGTCAATTTTTATGGCCGACTTCAAAGAGGGTGAGACAATTATAAAAAAACTGTCTCGGGAGGAATTGGATGAAGCATATCAGTACGGAGTGGATTTGTTTATGAATAATGAACGCTATTTATAACCTGTGGCGATGGGGACGTGGGTTCAGACACAGTTTGAAAAATAGTGCTGCTTTCATCAAACATCGAACAATGCCTATGAATACAGATTTATCTATATTGCCCGAATGTTATGTTGATACCAATCTCATAGAGACCCTGGCTCCTCCGCAAAAGGGATATAACCATCAGAAAGGCTGCGGGACAGTCGCCCGGAGGATGCAGGGAAAATTGAAAGACAGCTTCGCTGTGGGGATTCTTGACAAAGACAAAAAAGAGATCAGGTATCTGAGAGAATTTGATCTGAAAATAGACACAGACGGATTGCAGTTATATCGTCATCGTAATATGAACAAGCACCATTACCTGATCTTTATCAAACCCGCAGTTGAACAGTGGATGATTGGAAACGCTGAAGAAACGGGCATTTCCCTGCAAAATTATGGTCTGCCCGAAACTATGGAAGCACTTAAAAAAATCACAAAAAAGCAGACAACCAAGAATGATGTCCGCTTTAAAAGGCTTTTCAGAGATTTGAAGAAAAGCAATGCGACAAAGATCAATACATTGGCCGAATGGATAAGATATCTGAGACAGAATGCTTATGCATCGGATGTAAATGAGTTAAGTCAGAAAACACGTTGTAATCGGAGGAACCGCCATGAATAACTATCGTTTCAAACAGATCATCATCCTATTCTCATTAACCCTGTTCAGTGTTTTGGCAATCCACGCGGAAGACACCTCGCCGGTTGCACCCAATTACAAATTTTCCGGCGTAAAAGCTCCTGAAAGCCCGTACAAAAACACCTGGAGCGCATTTCAGACCAACCTCTTTTCCGGGAGTTTCTCGTATCAGTACAATATCATTGTACCGCCCGGAACAAACGGACTTCAGCCGAAAATCACCCTTTCCCACAACAGCCACTCCGCAAGGGGCAAATCCGGCTGGGCCGGTTCAGGATGGGAGATTCCGCTCAATTATATCCAACGGGACATCGGATACACTCGCAAAGACACATCAATGATCTGGTCTGCCAAAGCAGCATCAGGGAAGAAATCGGACCATACGATTTAGTATCATTACGAAATGAGATAAGAAAGGTTTTTTTTCAGCGATCTGGCAAAATCCTTTCTTATCGCCAATCCGTGCAACAAGGAGGAGAATATGGAATTTTTGCTTACAAAAATAAGGATGATATATGAGTTCCTTCTTTTTAATCCCAAATCATCCACAACATCGACAGTCCTTTTGTTTATTGTCATTCTTATCGCCTATTTTGTCAACCGGAAACGGGACGCAACAGGCCAGGTTTCTTTTGTTGACAGAACCAAAAGCGGCATCATCGGCATCCGTGTGTATGAAATAAATGAAGGGCAAAGGAAAAGGAGCTGGTTATTTCCGTTGTGGATACCGGAGAAAGAATTGTTGTTAAATGTCAAAATACTGTTGCCAAAAGGCGAGTATGACATCAATGCATATTGGAGAGCAGAAGTCTCCCGATACATGAAGGAAGGGCTGTTTACCGCACGCCCCATTGAAAGGGAGAAGGAATACAGCCTGTCAGGTTTTGGCAGATTCAAAATTGCCAAGGATACCCCAGTTGAATTTAAGCTGACCGCTTCAGATAAAAAAATGCAGATTGACTCGCCGGACAAATCCGCATTGGAAGCCGATCCTGCAAAGAAACCGTTTCCTCTGGCCATTTCCGATCCCTCATTCAAAAAGCTTGCCGCCAAATTTGAAAAGTTGAATCAAAGCGGGAACTGGGTGCTGTCCATCATTGACGACCGTATTGTCACAAATCTTGAAAATGAAATCAGGGTGATTCATCAAAAACTGGACGGGGGCATCATAAAAAACCAGGAACTGAAATCTGATTTGGATCAGGTGGTCAGAAAATTGAAGACGCTTCAGAAAGACAGTGGTTCCAAAAAGGACGCAAAGAAACGCAAGCCAAAAGTGTAAAGTGGAAAAGCACTGGTTATAACGGATACGGGGAGGGTACAACCTGCTGAAATTACTGAGCCAGATGCTGGCAGTTCCGCCCAATACGGGCTGCCTGATCTGGAAGCCGGGCATAAATGTGCCTGCTTTTATCCTCTGCGCCTTTCTCTCTGTGTTCTTTGTGGCTTTGTGTGAGGTATCGCTTTGAAATGGCAGCCTCTCCGCATCTGTTATAATCAGAAAAAGCAGAACGTGAAAAGTTGAAAGTCGGCACCAATAATCTCTCGGGATTCAACGATCCGGCAAGCACATTTTCGATCCGGAACACCAAAAATATTAGGAGGACTTATGATCCGTTTTTTCGCAAATCACCCCACAGTTGCAAATCTTCTGATGCTCATTTTCATCGTCATGGGCATCTCCAGCATTTCTTCCCTTCGCAGGGAAACATTTCCCGAATTTTCCGCTGATCAGCTGGAAGTCCGGGTACTCTATCCCGGCGCGACCGCCGAGGAAATTGAGGAAGCAGTATGCCGACGTATTGAGGACGCTGTTGACGGCGTAAATTATGTGGAAGAAGTTCGCTCAGACGCGCAGGAAGGACTTGGGAAAGTTGTTGTTGAAATGCAGGACGGAAAAGACTTTTCAGCATTTATCAAGGACATCGAAACAGAAATTGACGCGATTGACGATTTTCCTGAACATGCTGAAGAGCCGGTCATCACGGAACTTGGCCGGACCGACAAGGTGATCTCGCTGGCAGTGACAGGCCCCATGTCAGCACCGGATCTGAAAGCCTATTGTGAAGAACTGAAAGACCGCCTCAGAACCCGGGCCGGAATTTCGCTGGTCACGATTCGCGGCTTTTCCGATCATCATATCCGTATTCAGATCCCTGCACACACCCTGATGCAGTATGGCCTTTCCATGAGAGATATCGCTGACACCATTTCCCGGCAGAGTGTGGACATGCCTTCCGGGACTCTTGAAACCTCAGCCCGGGAAATTCTCATTCGTTTTAATGATGAGCGCAAAACACCCAAAGCATTCGAGGACCTTGTGGTGGTGACAGGCAAAAGCGGCGCGGAAATTCGCCTGGGCGACATCGCAAAGATACAAGATATGTTTGAAAATGAGGAGGATAAGATCATCTTTAACGGACAACGTGCCGGCCTGTTGGAGATCACCAAGACAAAATCGGAAGACGCTCTCAATGTGGTTGACAATTTCAAAGCCTTTCTTGAAACAGAGGAAAAGATCAAACCGCCTTCGGTTCAACTCATCCAGACTCAGGATGTTTCCTCCATTGTGCGGGATCGTCTGCTTCTTCTGGTCAGAAACGGTTGGCAGGGATTAATCCTGGTGTTTCTGACCCTGTGGCTTTTTTTCAGTTTCCGGTTTTCTTTCTGGGTGGTGATGGGGCTGCCGATTTCCTTCCTCGGTGCCTTGTTCTTTCTGCCACCGATCAATTATTCCTTAAATATGCTGACCATGGTCGGTCTGCTCATCGCCCTGGGGCTGCTCATGGATGATGCCATTGTGATTTCCGAAAATGTGGCCACGCATCTCAGGAACGGCAAATCTTCGCTGCACGCAGTAATTCACGGAACTGACGAAGTCAAAACCGGCGTAATCTCCTCATTCATAACAACAGTGTGCGTGTTCGGGCCGATATCATTCCTTGATGGATCCATCGGCAAAATACTGAAGGTCATGCCTGTGGTGCTGATTCTGGTGCTGACAGTCAGTCTGGTCGAAGCCTTCTGCATCCTGCCGCGCCATCTGGCCCATTCCCTGAGACATTATGATATCAAAAAAGAGGGGCGATTCAGACGCGGCTTTAACGCTGCAATCGAATGGGTGCGGGAAAACATCCTGGGCTGTCTTGTGGATTTTGCTGTGAGTTGGCGATATTTTCTTGTGGGGCTGACCATTGCAGCGTTTATCCTTTCAGTGGGTATGATTGCCTCGGGCCGGTTGAAGTTTCAGGCGTTTCCCGATATTGACGGAGATGTCATTCAGACCCGCATCCTCCTGCCCCAGGGGACGTTGCTGACGCGTACCGAGGCGGTGGTGAAACGCATCACCGACGCGATTGAGGAGGTGAATAAGGAGTTCACGCCGAGGCAGCCCGGGGGGAAGCCCCTGGTGCAAAGCGTTTTTGTGCAGTACAATACAAATACAGACGCAAATGAACAAGGGCCGCATGTCGCCACCGTCACCGCTGATCTCTTAAAAGCAGAAGCCAGAAATGCACGAATTGATGATGTTCTGAACCGATGGAGGGAGAAGACCGGGGATATTCCGGATGTGATTTCCATAAAATTTGCCGAGTCGAGCATCGGACCTGCAGGACATCCCATTGAAATACGTCTGAAAGGGGATGATCTTGAAGTATTAAAACAGGCATCGCTGGAAATGCAGGCATGGTTCAAGTCCTATAAGGGCGTTTTTGATCTTTCTGACGATCTTCGCCCCGGAAAGCCTGAAATTCTCATCCGTATGAGGAAGGGTGCGGCCGCACTGGGACTGAATGCGAGAATGATTGCGGATCAGTTGCGAACCGCTTATTATGGCAGCACGGTGAGCGAGATTCAGGTCGGCACGGAATCATACAAGATTAACGTGCGCCTTGCGGATGAGGATAAGAACAGCCTTGCGGATCTGGCGTATTTTCACGTCACGCTGCCGGACGGCAAGCTGGTTCCCATCGGTTCCGTGGCTGTGCTGGACACAGGTCGGGGATATGCCCGCATTGCAAGCGTTGACGGCCAGCGGACAGTGACCATCCAGGGAGATATTGATTCCCAGATGGTCAATGCTGCTGAACTCATCAATAAACTCAAAGAAAATTTTCTCCCGGATTTCACAGGCAGATATCCTGAAATACGCGTAGTTGTGGAAGGTGAATCCAAAGAATCGGGAAAGACAACTGATTCCATGCGCCGCGGCTTTATCATCGGGCTTATCGGTATTTTCATCCTGCTCAGTTTCCAGTTTCGCAGTTATGTCGAGCCGCTCATCGTGATGGTCGCTATTCCCTTTGCCCTGATCGGAGTGATCTGGGGACATCTTCTCATGGGCCTCCAACTCTGTATGCCGAGTATGATGGGATTCATCTCACTGGCAGGCATTGTCGTCAATGATTCAATACTCCTTGTGGAGTTCATCAAAATGCGCCGTCGCGAGGGGCTGTCAATTCATGAGGCTGTTCGACGAGCCAGCCGTGAACGGTTCCGGGCGGTCATGCTCACGTCGCTGACCACCATTGCCGGACTGCTGCCCCTGCTCTCGGAGAAAAGCCTCCAGGCGCAGATTCTGATCCCGCTCGCGGTGAGCATTGTTTTTGGCATGATGGCCTCGACGTTTCTGGTGCTGATTGTTATTCCGTCACTGTATGCGATTTTCGGAGATTTGGGACTGACCGAAGAAAAACAATGACAATATTGGAAAGAAATCTTGATGTTCGATGTTTGATGTTTGATGTTTGATGTTTGATGTTTGATGTTTGATTTTTGATGTTTGATGTTTGTTGTTTGATGTTTGATGTTTGATGTTTGATTTTTGATGTTTGATGTTTGATGTTTGATGTTCGATGTTTGATGTTCGATGTTCGATGTTCGATGTTTGATGTTTGATGTTTGATG
>Ga0190283_1001120_pt1 | contig 12673 bp, 11 predicted proteins | sample 48691801_MG_FD_161669 | JGI IMG/M metagenome (GOLD analysis project Ga0190283, IMG submission 161669) | Hydrothermal vent microbial mat bacterial communities from Southern Trench, Guaymas Basin, Mexico - 4869-18-0-1_MG | ecosystem: Environmental > Aquatic > Marine > Hydrothermal vents >...
CCCTGACGACGCTGTTGATGTCTCCGACGGGCCGGAGGACAGTATTCATCTGATCATCGTCAGCCGGAAATTCGACGGCAGGCGTTTGAAAGAGAAGAACGATATGATCTGGTCCCAACTGATGCAATTCCTGGCAGCGAATGAATGGGGCAAAGTCTCCCTGTCAGTCGGGGCAAGTCCCGAAGAAATAAAAGCGTCCTGACAAAGAAGAATGCAGATGAATGGCTGTTGTAATTTCTGATTATAACGGATTTAGGGAAGACCTGCAAAGTCCTGTAGGGGCGGCATATTTGTTGCATTTAAAGAGGCAGAATACGCTTCGATGATTTGCTGCGCCACGCGAGATGAATTCAGGTTTTAAGAACTGTGGACAAAAGACGGATGTGCCTGAGCTAAAACCACGAAATACACGAAAATTTCGGGTACGGAACATTCCCGTATTTTTTGTATCTTTTCGTGTGTTTCGTGGTTAAAAAAGCAGGAGCCTGGGATATCCTTTTTCAGAAATCGCCTAATGAGGCTGTTCATCATGTCAGACTTTTATCAGCAAAATTACAGAGAATATCACGAAAAGACGTTTCGCATTGATCCGTCTTCCATTTTGCTTCCGCTTGCCCGACGACTTGCTCCCGAATCGGTCGTACTGGATGCGGGGTGCGGATCGGGGCGTGATCTGCTCTGGTTGAAAAACAGGGGCTTTCATGTCACCGGGTTTGAGCGGTCTCCGGGGCTGGCTGAACTGGCACGGGAGAATGCCGGATGCGAGGTCATCCAAGGGGATTTTGAATTGTATGATTTTTCCGGGTTCTCGGCAGATGCGATTGTTCTGACAGGGGCGCTGGTTCATGTTCCGCACAAAAGATTTCGGAAAGTGTTCGGAGCTGTCACGGCCGGCCTGAAAAACCGGGGATATGTGCTGGTGAGCCTGAAGGAGGGGACAGGGAAAAAAACCGGTTCCGATGGCAGAATTTTTTATCTGTGGCAGGATGGGGATTTGCGAGAACTGTTTGCAGGCAGCGGCTTTGCAGTCCTGGACTTTTCTCGGCAGGGGTCTGTGATGGGAACAGGCGAGGTCTGGCTGGGGTATGTTCTCAGAAGAACTGTATGATTTTGCTTGACTTGTAAAACCTGTTCGGTTACATAGTCAGGTTATTCAGACTTACACTTATAATATAAAAACTTCCGATATGAACTGAACTATCGGCTTAAAACTGTTTATACCATGACTGATTTCAATGAATTACCAAACAGCGGCTTTTTTGCCAGACATGAAACCTTCTGCCCCAGATATGGATGGCTCAAAAAGGGATTTGACGGGGTTCTGAGTGACTCAGACATATTTGACACTCAGGATGCCATTGAAAAACTGGGTGTCGGCAAAAACATGGTCCGGGCGATCCGGTTCTGGGGGGTTGCCTTCAAGATCATCGAAGCCCGACAGGAATCAACCCGGCAGCGTCTGAGCGGGCCCATGAGGGGCACACGGTTTGGCAAAAAATTGCTTTCCGACAAAAACGGATGGGATCCCTTTTTGGAAGATCCCGGAACTCTGTGGCTGCTTCACTGGAATCTTTTTGTGCCACCCATTGCCGCGACCGCCTGGTCTTATGCGATCAACTTGAAAAACTTGGGTTTGTTCAGCCTACAGGATTTGGGCCGGGCACTCTCAGACTGCAAAGAGAGTGTTCCCGAACTGAGCCGCTATTCAGATTCATCTCTGGAAAAAGACGCGTCCTGTTTCACCCGCATGTATGCTCCGGGCCGGCGGTTTTCAGAAGAGATCGAATGTCCGTTCACCCAGTTGGATTTGCTGCTTTCAGGGGAAAAAACACAGACGTTTCGGTTTAATACGGATACCAAGCCTTCCCTGCCGGACATGATTTTTTTGGCAGCCTGTTTTGATTATGCCCGCCATTCCCAGCCAGACCTGAAAACCCTCGGCCTGAACAAAATTGTTTATCATATGAACAGCCCCGGAGCGGTGTTCAAGCTCTCTGAAACCGACGGGGGGCACCGTCTGGAACGTGCTGCTGAAAATCTGGATGGCGTGCTTTTCACGGAATCTTATGGAAATCGTCAGTTGCAATTTGAGCGGGAACCTGAAAACCTCTACTGGGAAGCGTTGATCCGTTATTTCAAAGATAGCGGGCACATAGGATTTAAGCGATGATTCTTTCAGATTTTGTATCACCGGATTCGGCAGTTGCCCGCTCTGTGAATTTGGAGCGGGATATGGGAGATGAGGCTGCCCTGCGTCAGTATCTTCTGACCGGCAAAGGATTGGAAATCATAGACCGCCTGACATCGGGGCTTAATGGGGAGCGGGTATCGGCCTGGTCTCTGACTGGCCCTTACGGCATGGGAAAATCCTCTTTTGTGAATTTTCTTCTTGCGCTGTGCGGCCCCGGCCAGAAAAAGGAAACCAAAATTGCCCGAAAGATGCTGAAGAATAAGGATATTCAGTTACATGACAAATTTCAGAAAATCTTAACCAAAAACCGGGCCTCGGCCAAAGGATTTTTCCGTGTTGCGGCGACCTCGTCTTTTGAGCCGATAAACCGGACTTTGGCAGACGGTCTTCATCGTTCAATCGTCAAATTTCATACAGGAGCATCTGCTGAGAAAAAATTTAGGGGTCTGTTTTCTGATATTGAAAAATCGCTCCGGCAGGAAATCATAGAAACGCAGCATCTGACAATGCTCTTTAAAAAAGTCGGGAAATTATCAGGTGTCCCTGTCACAATTTTTATTGATGAGTTCGGCAAAAATCTTGAATTCATGGCCCGGCATCCGGCCCATGGGGATCTTTATATTTTGCAGACTCTGGCAGAAACCAGCAATATTTTCTTATGGGTCTGTCTGCATCAGGCCTTTGATCTGTATTCATCAGGGCTTACATCCAACCAGATTCGGGAATGGGGAAAAATCCAGGGACGATTCGAGGATGTCTCCTTTGTGGAGCCTCGAAGACAAATGGTCCGTTTTATTGGTAAAACCCTTATCAGAAAAGGCAATGTGAAAAGCCTGAATAACAGCGTAAACAAATGGGCGAAATCTTTTCAGAATGAAATAAGCAGGTCAGATTTGACAGAACTGAAATTCCCCGAGATGGAAAACCTGACGCGTTTTTATCCCCTTCATCCTCTGACGGCTGCGATTCTGCCTGAGTTATGTGTCCGCTTTGCTCAGAATGACCGGACGCTTTTTGCATTTTTATGCAGCGGAGAGCCCAATGCTTTGCCGAGGTTTCTTTCAACTCAGACAATTATGCCCGGTTCCGGTCATCTTGTCACCTTCGGTGCGGAGTTTCTTTATGATTATTTTCTTTCTTCAGCGAACAGCGTCGCAATGGGTCGGTCCGAATCTCAGCGATGGGTTGAAATACACAGTCTTATTGAGCAATCCAAGGGGTTGGATCCTTTTTGTCAGAGGATTTTAAAGGTCATCGGTCTTCTTAATCTGATTTCAGGGCCTTCGGGATTCCGGGCTTCGGAAAGGATGCTCTCTTTTGCATTTTTAAACCCTTTGGACTCGGATGTCAGAGATGAGGATGAGGATGTTCGGAAAGCATTGCAAGTGCTTATTCAAAAAAGAATTCTGTTCTATCGGGAATATGCTGATGAGTATCGTCTGTGGGAGGGAACTGACTTTGACATTCCCTCTGCGATTCGCAAACGCAAAGCTTCTCTGGCTTATGAATCGCTTGACAAAGTTCTGGAGCATGCCTTTCCACTGACACCTCTCATAGCATCCCGCCATTCATACCAGACAGGTACGCTGAGGCATTTTGAGAGGCATTGGTGTTCAAGTGAGCAAATTCTGAAAAAAATTCCAAAATGTTCTTCTGATGAAACAGACGGGCTGATTCTTTATTGCTTTGGCAGGGAATCCGGATTGGAAATCCCGCCTGACCGGACTGAAAACGGGCACCCGGTTGTGATCGCCTACTCAGACTGTGAGGAACAGATTCAGGAAATGATACTGGAGGCCGCCGCATCAAAGCTGGTACTGACAGATACGCCGGAGTTGGAACGGGACGGCGTTGCAAGAAAAGAGGCAGGACACACAGCGCACGCAACTGAGGAACGTCTGAAAAAACATCTTTCTGATATTTTCACACCTGGCAATTCCGATGTCACCTGGTATGCGGCTGGCCGGGCCTGTGAACTGAAGTCGGCCAGGAATCTCTCTCATCTGATATCTGAGCTTTGTGATGAAACCTATTCCAAATGCCCTGTCATCCGAAACGAGCTGATCAACCGCAAGTCTCTTTCTCCCGCGGCATCCAGAGCCAGGAGAGAGCTGATCGAGGCGATGATCATCAATGAAGCTGGGGAAAATCTCGGAATGACAGGCACGGGTCCTGAAGTGGCGATTTATCGGACCATGCTGCTGGCCGAGAAAATACATAGTCTTGGAAAGGATGGCCGGTGGCAGTTTGTGGTTCCGGAAAAAGGGAGTTCGTATTTTAAGGCGTGGAATCTCATCACCAAGTCCGTTAAAAAGGCAGACAATGAGACCATTGAGGTGACTCAGCTGACGGATGCTCTCAGACATCCTCCGTTCGGTATGAAGGAAGGGCCGATACCTGTTTTAATCTGCCTTTTTCTGATCATAAATTCTGATGAACTCGCTTTATATCAGGAGGGTGCGTTTATTCCGTATCTTGCATCTGAAGAGATGGAGCTTATGGTGAAGCGGCCTGAGTTCTTTTCCATCAGGAGATTTGCTCCGATTGGCATTCAGGGGAGGATTTTCCAGATTTACAGGAATCTGCTCAACACAAGCCCTGTTCCGGGAGACACCCCAGTCAGAAATGCCACGATGGTCAGCGTTGTGGGGCCGCTTGTCCAGTTTGTCAACAGTTTGCCGGATTATGTCCGTCACTCCAGAGCATTGACGCGGGAGGCGCAAAACGTCCGTCATACACTTTTACAGGCAAAAGATCCCATCCGGCTCCTGTTCACGGATATTCCGAACGCAATCGGGCTGTCACCCTTTGATGAACAGGAATCTGTCTCGGAAGAGGATGTCAAAGAATTTCAGGTTCGTTTCCGGACGGTTCTTGCTGAACTTGCTCAGTCTTACAGCGGTCTGATCAAAAGTGTGAAAATGGTTCTCACAAAGACGTTCGGATCGGGAGGCAGCGTGAGATCCCTGCGAGCGGAACTGAGAAAACGTGCGACCCCTCTTATCAGAAAATGCGGCGATAAGGAACTCAGTCCATTCTTGGGGGCCATCGCCGGTGCCTCGGGCAGCGATGAGGATTGGATTATCTCTGTTGCGACAATCGTCAGCAAACGGCCGGTTGACTCCTGGAGGGACAATGACATTCAGGTGTTCTCATCCCGCATGCATGATTTTCATAAGCGGTTCAGGGCGTTGGAATCTGTTGCTCTGGCTGAGAAAAACAAGCCGCCGGAAGTGGGGAAAAAAAAGGAGGCAAGGTGGGTTTCAGTGACGCTGCCTGATGGCAAAACCTCAAGCGATGTTATTTGGACAAACAAATCCAAAAAGAGGAAGCTGGAAAAGGAATTGGCGGCATTGAAAAAACGGTATTCCAAGGAGGAGCTTGAGGGTCTTTTTGCCATGTTAGGTGAACACCTGCTGAAGAAAACCGCATGACAAAGGAACTGCCGCACAATCCCTCTCAGACAGATAAAAATAAAATGAGGGAAAGAAAGAATGAGGATCAAAGTGAAATCGGATATGACGATATGTTTCCATAAAAAAGAGCAGATTAAAAAAGCTGTTATTTCTCTGGGGTATTCAGACGCAATGATTCAGGAGAATTTCAGCTTTTTAGGGCGCAAAGGGAAATCAACTGCCCATATAATTGCTTTCGGCAGCAGCCGGCATTTTGATCTGGAAACCGCTTGTCTCGGTATCCATTTTCAACAGAACGGCAATTTTGAAATACTCCATGATTTTATAATGCTGGCAATACCTTACGCCATTCTGGCTTATCCGGATAAAGTAGAAATCTGGCCATTAAGGGAAAGCGGACCTGACAGAGAGAACAAGGTTGAACGCCCTTACGACCGGCTTGATGATTTTTTTGCGGAAAATCGTATCAATTTTACGCCTGATTCCATATTAAAAGCCAAAGAGCAGGGAAGGCAGCTTTCTTTCGCTGATTTGGATATGGGACTGCTTTATGAGTGGAGTTTCAATGCCACAAAAGAGAGGTTGAAATCAAATTTTGAATCGGCAATTGAAAATGCCAAGATGAAGTTAAGGAAAACGCAGTTTCACGCTCTCGGCAAAGTAAGTATCAAATTGCTGGCAGCCTCTGTTCTTCAGGATAAAGGTTACCTGAAAACATGTCCTGATCTTTCTGTTAATGATGTAAAAATCCTGAAATCCGCTCAGAGCTTTTATCCGAATTATTTTTTGACAGAGGATATTCAGACTCTGGATAAAAAAATTCTTGAAGGGCTGTTAAAAGATATCCGATCAGGAGGATGCGTTTTCACGAATCTCACCACCGAAATGTTGGATCACTTGTATCAATATGCTTTTGTGGATGACAAACTGAGAAAGAAACTCGGTATTTATGCGACTCCGCCTAAATTAGCCCGGATGATAACAAACAATCTTCCTTTTGAAGATATCAGACCGGAGGATTTATTTTTATTGGACGGAGCATGCGGCTCAGGCAGTCTCCTGGCAGCCGGACATAAACGCCTTTACGATCTTCTTCCTGTATGTAAAAGCGAGGAGGAGAAACATCAATATCTTTCAGACCATATTTCAGGGATCGACAGAGACCCTTTTGCAACGGAAATAGCCCGCCTTTCCTTACTTCATGAAAGCCTGCCTTCGGGTAATAAATGGAATATCCAAACTAAGGACTTCCTGAAAACAGGTTCACAGGATTTTCCTGCCAGACCTTTGGTAATCCTGGCAAATCCGCCTTATCGGGAAGCCCGCGGAGAAAGCAGCATTGAAATGGCTGTCCCTTTTGTGGAGAAAAATCTTGATCTGCTTCGTGACCGCGGACTGATGGCCATTATCCTTCCGGAAACATTTTTACAAAAATCAAGTTGCCGGAATGTTCGCAGACGTATCCTGCATGAATGTGAAATACTTGATGTCTGGCAGTTGCCAGAGGGTGTTTTTGAAGAATCCGGTTCGGCAACAACCATTTTGTTTTTAAGAAAGAATACAAAAAAAACCGGGAGTCTGCCTGTAAGGATAAAACGGGTGTTGAATGAAGATAAGGCATTGTTTTTAAATTGCGGACATGCCAGTTTTTCTTATGTGTTTCCCAATCAGAATCATTGGCTGCAGACCGATTTTCAAATCATCCCCAATGTTTTTCAAAGATTATGGGATAAGCTTTCCGGATTTCAAAAATTGGGAGATATGGCGGAAATCAGAAACGGGATAACTCCGGGGAAAGGCAGGGAAGATCATTTTTGCCATGATGACCCGCCCCCAGGATGGAAAAAATGGCTGAACGGTCCGTCAGCCATCCGCCATTTCCTGATTGACTGGGAGAATCAGAGGAGAGGTGCTAAGAGGCCCTTTGGCAATCGTTATGTGAATTGGCCAGGTAAATTATATCGTCCAGTAACCGATCTGAAAGAAATCTTTGATGCCAGGAACAGAAAAATCATAATGAATGCCCGGAGAAATCCGGATACCCGTTGGCGTATCACAGCAGCTATAGATGATGCCGGTTATTTTCCCAGCTATGACTTATTTTTGTTGTTTGATTTAAGTAATAAGGTAACGCTGGAGGAACTTACAGCTATATTAAATCATTCTGTGTCAAGTGCGTGGATTGACGATCATATCAGATCGAAATATTTGCGTAAAGATGAATTAGACCAACTCCCGTTCCCTGAATTTGACGAGCTTCAGAAAAAGGATTTGAAACGCCTTGTCAGAAAGTTGATGCGTAATCCGAGTGCTGCCGAATATAAAAAAATAATAATTCAGATTGATGAAATTTCAGACAGAGCTTACGGACTTTCAGATGATGAAAAAACATTTTTAAAAGAGTCCGGGTTTGTCAGAAAAGGATTTGATGAAGATAACTTTGAAAAAGAGAAAAAATTTTTTCCCAATAAAATCTGGATTATTACCGGAATTGTTGAAGATATTGATGCAAGCCGCAATAAAGTCCAAGTCTGGTTCAGAGGTTTTGGTGAGGATGCTGTTGAAATTCCGATACCACGGGAGATGCCAGGCTGGGCCCTCAGAACCCAAGTCGCATTTGATGCGGAAATCCCTTTTAAACAAAGGCATGCCCCGGATTGGTCTGAACTCCGTAACTTCCAACCAATCAGATATAGCTATATGGATGAAGAAGAACTTTTGGCAAAACTTGATGTATAAGGATAAACAATATGAAATCTTTGAAAATAGCGTTTTTAAGTGTGGGGCATGGCGATTCTTCTGTCATTATCTTTTCTGATGGAAAATCCGCGGCAGTTATTGATACTCCCAAGGCGCAAATTACGTTTGATTATCTTGTTGAGCATAAGATTGATTCTTTGAAGTGGGTTATGATTTCTCATACGCATGCAGATCATTCAAACGGTATTATCGATCTGATCAAGCATTTTCATAAACAACGCGGCACCATTGAAACCATATATTACAATCGTGACACTATAAGTGAAAACCAGAAAACCAGATATAAAACCAGATATATAGTCTTGTTAAGAGAGATTCTGAGTCTGATAAATCGGAATATTGTTCAAAACCCCGGAAGACCTGCTCTCATGTCCTCAACTTTTGACACGAATGAAAATATTGCCATTAAAATCCTGCACCCGGACCATGACGATATTACCAAAGCCATAGCCTGCTCACACAGAAAAAATGATGCAAGTGTTGTTGTTCAGCTCCTGTTCGGGAAATTTTCAATTTTATTCACGGGCGATTTGTCAGCTCATGGTTGGAAATGCTTAAAAGCACGAAATTTGAATCTGAGTTCCGATATTTTAAAATATCCTCATCATGGCACCTGGTTTAAAAGCGTTCCGGATATGATTGATGACATCAATCCTCAATATGTCATACTTTCGTATGGGAAACCGAGTGAGAAAATATACAAGCTGCCTGCTTCTGAGACGATTAATTATTTAAAAACAAAGAAGATAAAGATTTTTTCAACCAAATCCTCTCATCAGGAGTTTGTTATAACCTTAAAGTCAATAAAACAATTAAAATAAAAATGCTTTGTTTGAATGACTGATTTCTATCTATATATGTGACTGACAATATTATGCGCCGGATCGAAAGCAACTTATGAGGAGCAAACCCCATGGCAAAGGAACAATTGAAAAAGAAATTCTCAGAAAAGGACACTTCGACGGCCCTGACGACGCTGTTGATGTCTCCGACGGGCCGGAGGACAGTATTCATCTGATCATCGTCAGCCGGAAATTCGACGGCAGGCGTTTGAAAGAGAAGAACGATATGACAGGAAGTTCAAACGGCTTTACGAGATGCTGAGTTTGAAGGGTATTGACGACTAGTTGAAAGATGATGTGCGGAAACAGCTTAGAGAGGCGGGCAGCGATTCTGGCGAATATGCTTCGATGATTCGTTGCGCCACGCGAGATGAATTCAGGTTTTAAGAACAGTGGACAAAAGACGGATGTGCCTGAGTTAAAACCACGAAATACACGAAAATTTCGGGTACGGAACATTCCCGTATTTTTTGTATCTTTTCGTGTGTTTCGTGTCTTTCGTGGTTAAAAAAGCAGGAGCCTGGGATATCCTTTTTCAGAAATCGCCTAATGAGGCTGTTCATCATGTCAGATTTTTATAAGCAGAATTACAGAGAATATCACGAAAAGACGTTTCGCATTGATCCGTCTTCCATTTTGCTTCCGCCTGCCCGACGACTTGCTCCCGGATCGGTCATACTGGATGCGGGGTGCGGCTCAGGGCGTGATCTGCTCTGGCTGAAAAACAGGGGCTTCAATGTGATCGGATTTGAACGCTCCCCGGGGCTGGCCGAACTGGCACGGGAGAATGCCGGATGCGAGGTCATCCAAGGGGATTTTGAATTGTATGATTTTTCCGGGTTCTCGGCAGATGCGATTGTTCTGACAGGGTCCCTGGTTCATGTTCCGCACAGAAGATTTCGGAAAGTGTTCGGAGCTGTCACGGCCGGCCTGAAAAACCGGGGATATGTGCTGGTGAGCCTGAAGGAACCTTAAAAATTTACTCATTGCTTAATTCGGATCAGCAAATCCGATCAGGCAATGAATTTCGGATAAACTGAGGCAGGAATATGGGTACTGTGGTTACAGTTATGAATATGAAAGGCGGCGTGGGAAAGACAACCGTAACAATGCACTTGGGTGGCATGATTGCGCTGTATTCGATTGGAGACAAGGAGAGAAGTGTCCTGCTGATTGACTATGACCCTCAGTTCAATCTGACCCAGGCGTTCATACCTGACAGAATTTATTTTCAACTTGAGAAGGCCCGCAAAACAACCCTGTCCATATTGCTGGATGACGATACAGATATTGATCCCTATCACCTTCAGGTGCCTGGAAACATGAGTCCCCCGAAAGTCCGGGAACTGTCTTATAAGCTATATGACAGGCTCGACATTATCCCTTCGACCCTTGACCTGATGTATCTGGCCCTGGGACAGCCGGAGAAAAGAATCAAACCTTTTGAAGAGCGTTTCGACAAATTCATCGCTCAGTGCCGTGAGCATTATGATCTGATTCTGATTGATTGTCACCCTGCCGGATCGCTTTTCACCAAGACCGCTTTGACGAATTCTGATCACGTTCTGATTCCGGTTGCTCCGCAGCGTTACGCCATTCGTGGAATCGGTCTGATGTTGCAATTTATTGAGGCCAAAAAATTAGGAGCATCCCCTGTTCCCCACATTTTGTTCAACATGACGGCCGGGAATGAAATATCAGCCGAGGAGAAGGAGATTCGCAATAATCCGAAATTTGGCGGAAAATGTCTGCGTTCGACACTGAAAAAATATAAAGTCTTCTCCGATCCTTTGGAGGGAAACGGCTTCGTATGGGAAACCCATAGTAAATCACGGTGGAGTCGCGAAGCCTTTGATAACATTGAATCCGTTACCAAAGAGTTTCTCAGTAAAATATGAGGATTTGAAAAATGAAAACCGACACAAAAGAGCGTGCAGCGCGGCTGTTTTTGTCATCGCTTCTCAGTTCCGATCTTTCCCGGCATGATATCCGTGAAATATCAGAGGCGCTTCTGGCGGACAATGAATTCAGCAGGCATCTCGGAATGCTGATTGAAGGGATCGTGCGGAATATGGCCCCTCCTGAGATGAAGATAAGGCCGCTGCCGACATTTCAGGATGACAATGGCGTTGTTAATCAGACGGTTTCACTTATCAGAAAGAAACGGCTGTCCAAAAAAATGATTACATCCGTCATGGCCTCAGTCTCTCCGGGATATGCCCAGTATTACGGCACCATGCCAGAAAAGTTCACTCTCAAAGAGATGCTGGAAAAATTTCTTGATTACAGCGGTCCGGGTGCATTCTCTGACTTCATGGATATGCTTCAGCACAGGAATCTCAGTGATGGGAGTCAGATCAGAGATGGGAGTCAGGTCAGAGACGGCTATCTGGAAGGAATTATGAACAGATAATGACACGAAAGAAACTTGAACAGGTAATGACACGAGAGAAACTTAAAACCGCGCTTTCTTCGGTGGATTGGAACGCCAATATCAGCGAGTTTGTGAAAGAAACATCCTTAACTGGGACGATTGCCAACTGCAACCTGAGACTGGCGATCTGGTCCAGACAGTTTGAGGAAACAGACAAAGGAAATCCCGCACTTCCGTTTATCAGGGAAATGCAGATTGCCGGGCATCATACAGCCGCTCTGACAGGTCTCGCACTTTACAAACCGGCCGCGGCCGCAATGCGGACGCTTCTGGAAACAACGCTGTTTTACACTTATTTTCGCTGTCATCCCTGTGAATTGGCAACTTTGGTGCGAAATGAGGACTATTTTGTTCAGAAGTCGGATTTGTTGGATTATCACAAAAAGCACACGCCCGAGTTTGATGATTTCGGACTTGTCGGAAAAATAAACAAGTGGTATCGTCAGGTCTCATCCATCGTCCATGGACAGATTCCGGGAATCTGGACAGGGCATGAATCTCTGGCACAAACCAAACATGTCAGTGAACTTCTGCCAGTTGTTGTTGACGCTTTTCAGGAAGGAGAGGAAATTGTTCATCAGTTGTTTTTATGCACTGTCGGACGAGATCTGTGGCCCGGGTTTTCAACTGATTCAAAAAGGAAACTCCTAAAAGGTCTTCCGGGTGAGATAAAAAAAGCATTGGGCCTCGATGCGGCATAGTTCCGGTTCAGTTATGCGCTGGATCGAAAACAACTTATGAGGAGTAAATCGCATGACAAAGGAACAGTTGAAGGAAAAAATCTATGATGTTCTCAGACGAGGATATTTTGACGGCCCTGACGACGCTGTTGATGTCTCCGACGGGCCGGAGGACAGCATTCACTTAGTCATCGTCAGCCGGAAATTTGACGGCAGGCGTCTGAAAGAGAAGAACAATATGATCTGGTCCCAACTGATGCAATTCCTGGCAGCGAATGAATGGGGCAAAGTCTCCCTGTCAGTCGGGGCAAGTCCCGAAGAAATAAAAGCGTCCTGACAAAGAAGAATGC
>Ga0190283_1001123_pt1 | contig 12643 bp, 13 predicted proteins | sample 48691801_MG_FD_161669 | JGI IMG/M metagenome (GOLD analysis project Ga0190283, IMG submission 161669) | Hydrothermal vent microbial mat bacterial communities from Southern Trench, Guaymas Basin, Mexico - 4869-18-0-1_MG | ecosystem: Environmental > Aquatic > Marine > Hydrothermal vents >...
TTTTTGCACTCCTCCCTGACAAACTTTTCGGAGTGAGCGAAGCGGTTTTTTGCACAGCACAGCACGCCATGATATGTAATTGGAATGACATGCAAAAAATCGCTCGTTGCACTCGCTTAATTTTTGCTTATTCTGTTCTCACACAGAGGACGCAGAGAACAGGACTGGAGATTCTTTTCTGGAAACCTGTTAAATTCCGATTTCCTCATCGGTGAGATAACACGCGGGATCAGGTGCCCATACGTCGCCTGTCACTGCTTCCGCACGCACCCTGAAATTGCCGCCGCAGACATCTAACCAGCGGCACTCGGCGCATTTTCCCCTGACGTGTTTTTTCTTCTCTTTTAACTGCGTCAGAAATGGGTCCGAGGCCCCGGTCCAGATTTCAGAAAACGGCTGATTCCGGATATTCCCGAAGCTGCGATGCCGCCAGAACTGATCCGCATAAACCTCACCATCCCAACTGACACATCCGATCCCCCTGCCGGAGTTGTTCCCCTCATTCATCTTGAGAAGCGAAAGCACCTCTTCAGCACGTTCAGGGTTTTCCTTCAGCAGCCGCATATACAGGTACGGACCGTCCGCATGATTGTCAACCGTCAGCACTTCCTTGGGTTTTCCCCTGTCATGCAAGTGTCTGGTGCGATCCATGATGAGGTCAACTGCGGCCCGGGTTTCCTCGTGGGACAAATCCTCTTCCACAAGTTTCGATCCCCTGCCCGCATAGACAAGATGGTAAAAACAGACCCGGGGAATGTCCATTTCTTCCAGAAGGTCGAATATTCTGGGGATTTCTTGTGCATTGAATTTGTTGATGGTAAAGCGGAGACCGACTTTTATCCCTGCCTCCTTGCAGTTTTTTATGCCTTCCAACGCAGAGTTGAAAGCACCTTTCACTCCTCTGAAACGGTCATTGACCGCTTCCATTCCGTCAAGACTGATGCCCATGTATGAAAGGCCGATTTCTTTGAGAGTACCCGCCATTTTCCGGGTGATCAGTGTGCCGTTTGTGGAGATGACGGCCCGCATCCCTTTTTCCACCGCATACGCGGCAAGTTCGGGCAAATCCTTGCGGACCAGCGGCTCTCCTCCGGACAGCAGGAGGACAGGCACTCCGAATCCGGCCAGATCATCTATGAGGTCTTTGCCCTCCTTGGTGGAGAGTTCATTGTCAAAGGGGATATCTTTGGCATGAGCATAACAATGCACACATTTCAAATTGCATCGCCGGGTAATATTCCAGACCACCACCGGCCGCTTGTCACTCGAAAACTGAAGCAGGTGGGAAGGAAGTTGTGAGGATTTTCGTCCGTAACGCAGCGCGTCCGACGGTTCAACAGTTCCGCAGTAAAGTTTTGATATTCCAATCATATTTTTTCAGGCTTTCTGATTTTGATATGTCCCGAAGAAAACCGGTTTCTCAAAAAAACGGGTTTCTCTGTCGGGCGACGGGTTATTGAAATTTTTTGGATAAAAATAATACTTGGATGTAGGGTGGGTGGAGCGCAGCGGAACCCACCAAATGGAGATCAGACTCGCCAAATGGGGCAAAAGCCATAAGGTTTTGGTTTGACGGTCTTTAAGTATCTGCAAGATGGTGGGTTCCGCTACGCTCCACCCACCCTACATCCACCAATCCATTAACGGTCAGACATGATGTCCGAGTTCATCTTTAATAAGGTTGCCGATATATGCCTCCGGGTTCAGAAGTGCTTCCCGTGTGATGAAAAAACGGGTTCTGCCGGTTTTTTCCTGGACCAGTTTGAGACCCAGTTCAAAATCCGCTGTCAGTTTTTTATAAACATCTTCAGAATTGATGGGAGAATTGGCAAACTGGCTGATAATGAAATCAATGGCATCTTCTTCCATAACAATATTTACATCATGGCTTTTGTAGAAATACAGCTCGATTTCCTTGATCTCGTCAGAGTAAGACTTGATCATTTTGAACACATTCCCAATGTCCATGATATGGCTGCAATAAAAATCTGCCACGGTGTCAATGCGTGAACGCGTCAGCGTCAGATTATATTTTTCAGCGAGATTTTTTTTGTCTGATTCCATGTATTCGAGAATAAACTCTTTTTCCTCATCCGCCACTTTTTCATAAACTTCGCTGATTTCGTCGCTGTCCGGTGATGCTTTAAATTGTTCAAGCCATGTTTCCGGATGTCTGACGAGAGAATAAGTTGCCGGGAAAATTTTGGCATCGGTGGAGGGCAGTGCTGTTTCAAACGGAAGCAATGCCTTTTCAATGGCACTGACCAGACCTCTCGCACCTGTATTTTCAAGAAAGGCATTCTTCGCCAGCATATCAAGGAGCTTGTCTTCAAATTTTACGTCAATACTGTAAGCCGCAAAATCAAGCTTCTTGCCGAGGATAACCGGATTGTTCGGATTCTTTAAAATTTTGAAGAGATCCGCTTCCGTGAGCTTCTCGAAAACCGCCTGAACCGGAAGACGGCCCACAAATTCCGACTCAAACCCGAATTCTATCAGATCTTCGGACTTTACATATTTAAGAATATCAGCCTGCTCTTCGGCATTTGTGATATGCGCACCAAAACCGATGCTCTGGCTTCTGATTCGTTTTTGAATAATCTCTGCCATATCCGCAAATGCACCGCTCATAATAAACAGGATGTTTTTTGTATTGACCGTGCGTTTGTCACGCTCGCCGGTTTCACGAAATCGTTCAATTTCCTGCATCATTGAGATGGGATCATGGGGGACTTTTAATTCAACCTCTGTTTCCTCCATGGGTTTGAGCAGAGCGCGCTGAACGCCTGTTCTGGAAATATCCGAGCCGACCAGATTGCGGCTGGATGCGATTTTGTCAATTTCATCAATATAGATGATGCCGTTCTGAGCCAGTTCAATATCGCCGTCAGCTTCCCTGACCAGGTCCCGGATCAGGTCTTCCACATCACCGCCGACATAGCCGGTTTCACTGAACTTGGTGGCATCTCCCTTGACAAACGGAACCCCTATTTTTTTTGCGATGAGCTTGACCATATAGGTCTTGCCCACGCCGGTAGGTCCGATCATCAGGACATTGTTCTTGATGCGCCCGACCATGCTGCTGATATCATCCAAAGCGGTTTCCGAATACGTTATCCGATTGAAATGGGTACATATTTTTGTAGCCAAAATCGCTTTCGCATGATCCTGCCTGACAATGTACTGATCAAGGTAGGAAACAAGTTCCTCGGGTTTTAAGTCAAAATCAAGTTTTATTTCTTCGTCAGGCACTTCCTTTGCGCTTTCCACAAAAGCTTTCTGGGGCATGCTCATGGGAGAAATGACCCTGACTTCGCCTCCGAATCTCTTGGCCAGAAATTCGCCGATTTCCCTTTCTATTTCCCTGGGACTGGGTATTTTTTCATTGTGCTTTTCCATAACCATCCAAACATAATCATATATAATTAAAAATGCAAAAATAAAAAGTGGAAAGTAAAAAGTGGAAAGTAATTTCAGCAGGTCGAAAATCCCTGGCTTTCAACTTTTTCACTTTCAACTTTTCACTTTCAATTTTTCGCTTTAATACCCCTCATATCCCAGGTCTTCCTTTGTTATCTTCCCTTTGAACAGGTTATACGTCCATACCTGATACGCGATGACAATGGGGATAAAAATGACGACCACTATCAGCATAATCTTGAGCGTAAGCGGGCTTGAGGATGAATTATAGGCTGTAAGGCTGTAATCTGCTCTGAGGGTTGAAGGCAGGAGTTTGGGGAAAAGTCCGATAATGCCGAAAAAAGTACACAGAACAATAGTGAGCGCAGAAGCAAACCATGCCTTGAAATAGGCTTTTTTGGCCAGGAAAATCTTTGTTCCCAGGAGCGCAAGAACATTCAGTCCAATCACAAGAAAGAGCCCGGGATTTGCAATATAATTATCATAGAGCTGGGTCGCAAATCTGCTGGCAAAAAGAAAGAGGACAGCCACAATCAGGAGAATCCCCCACACTCTGTTTGCCATCTGTACGGCTCTTTCATGAAGCTCCCCTTCTGTTTTAATGGCCAGCCACAGCGCGCCGTGTACCAGAAAAAGGCAGAGGAAAAGTGCGCCGCCCAGAAGCCCGTAAGGATTCAGGAGCGTAAAAAGCGATCCGTGATAAAGGCCGTCTCCGTCAATGGGAATGCCCTGAAAGATATTGGCAAAGGCCACGCCGAACAGCACCGCAGGCGTAACACTGCCGATAAAGATACATGTATCCCAGATTTTGCACCAGGCCGGATCATCCACCTGATCGCGGAACTCAAAGGCAACTCCCCGCAGAATCAGGGCAAAAAGAATCAGCATCAGGGCTGAATAAAGAGATGAAAACATGACGGCATATACTGTTGGAAACGCTGCAAAAGTGACTCCGCCTGCGGTAATAAGCCATACTTCATTGCCATCCCAGAGCGGTCCCATGGCGTTCAGCATGATCCTTTTTTCATCGTCATCTTTTCCAATAAAAGGGAAAAGGGTTCCGATACCGAAATCAAAACCGTCTGTCATGAAAAATATCGCCCACAACAGTCCCCAGAGGAAAAACCATATTATCTGTAATTCCATATTTCATACCTCCGATTTATCAGTCACTGTTTGCGGTTCATTATTTGCTGACACTGAATCCGGCCCTTTTTTAGCAGTTTTTGCGATCAGCCAGAATCCTGTCGCTCCCAAAATACCGTAAACTACGATAAAAGCAATCAGAGAGACAAGCACTTGGGAAACTGCTACAGGAGATACCGCATCCGAGGTTTTCATCAGGCCATAGACAATCCATGGCTGGCGTCCCACTTCCGCCAGCACCCATCCCATCTCAATGGCAATGTACGGCAGGGGAATCGCAAAAAGCATCACTTTCAAATAATTGGTACTCTCAGGCAGACGGTTCCGCCTGAACCACCCGATGATCATCAGAATGGGAAACAGGGTCCCCAGTCCCACCATGATTCTGAACGCAAACAGGGTGATAAAAACAGGGGGTCTTTCCTCCTTGGGGAAATCCTTTAATCCTCTCACCTCGGCATCAAGGTCGTGATGACTGAGAAGGCTGAGAAGGCCGGGGATGGAGCCGATTTCAATCAGGTTTTTTTCATTTTCCTCGTCAGGAATGGCGAACAGGTGGAGGGGTGCTCTTGTGGTGGTTTCCCAGTGCGCCTCCATTGCTGCAAGCTTTGCAGGCTGAACTTCTGCCACATGAACGCCATGCATATCCCCCTCGACCGCGACAGCAATAGAGAAGATAAGCCCGAATACAAGGGCAATCCTGAAAGATCGGGTAAAAAATTCGATATGCTGCTTTTTCAAAAGGTGATATGCGCTGATACCCATGACGAAAAACGCGCTTAACACATAAGCAGCAAAGACGGTGTGAAAAAATTCAAGAATTGCAAATTTGTTGAAAACTACCGCAGCAAAATCAACCATTTCAGCTCTTCCGTTTCTGATGGCGTAACCCACAGGATGCTGCATCCATCCGTTTGCGATCAGTATCCAGATTCCAGACATCGTACCCGCGGCTGCGATAAGCCACATCACAGCTGCATGGGCCTTTTTCGAGATTTTTTTCCATCCGAAAACCCAGATGCCGATGAGTGTGGATTCCAGAAAAAATGCCACGGTTGCCTCAATGGCAAGAAGCGAGCCGAAGATATCGCCGACATAAGCCGAATAGCGTGACCAGTTGGTTCCGAACTGGAATTCGAGGGTAATCCCCGTAACAACGCCCAATACAAAGTTGATAAGAAATATCCTGCCCCAGAATTTGGTCATGGACAGGTAAATCTCATCGCCTGTCCGGACATATTTTGTTTCCATGTACGCTATCAGGATTGACAGCCCGAGCGTCAGAGGAACAAACAGAAAATGAAACATGGTGGCCGCGGCAAATTGCAGCCGCGAAAGTAGCACAATATCCATTCAGATTCTCCTTATTTGAAAATTGAAGGTTTCTTAAAATCAACAGTCAGCAGATCTAAAACGCCCCTCGGACTGCTCTCTCATTGCCGGACGGGGTTTGCAACCCCGTCCGGCAGTATGATCCTCCGACAGTTGGCAGAATTTTCCAGACGGGGTTGCAAACCTCGTCCGGCAGTAGAGCGTAAATAATCCCAGGCGAGCGCAGACAGAGATTTCCGACGAATTCCCGATCTGCTGACAATCTTCAGTCAACAATCTTCAATTTGTTTAGGTGCATTTGGTGAAGTCTATATCCTTGCCGCACTTGTCGCATTTATGCGCTTTGTCAAATTCATCCGAAAAAATTTCTTTTTCCTCTCCGCACTCGGGACATTTGCACATAAATGTTTTAAACTGCTCATAACCAGGACAATGTTGGGGTGTTGTCATAATAACCATAGTGAAGATTGAATATTTGCTTCAATCTTCACGGGTAATTATCCGTCCAGTTTCTTGGCGATTTCCCGCCCGTAATCCTGGGCCATCTGAACGCCGCCGCCGAGTGAACTTGATTTCAGCCTCAGCGGACCGCTGACCATATCCATTTTGAAGATATTTTTCATCGTGTCAAAAATCCGCTCAGGGGCTTCTCCGCTCCATCCGAACGCGCCGAACGCGCCGCCGGCCTTTCCCTCAAGCCCCGCCTTTTCAGCCATGAAAAGCATGGTTTTCATCTTCTGCATCATGGCTCCGTGATATGTTGCTGACCCGAAAACAAGGGCATCATATCCCTGGAGATCAGCTTCGTTCTTGATATCGTTGACGTTTGCCACTTCAGCTTCCATTCCGGAAAAACGAAGCCCCTCAGCGACAATGTCGCCGATCTTCTGTGTCTCACCGGTTCTTGTGTCATACACGATAAGTGCTTTGCCCATAGCATTCTCCTTATTACTTTATGCGCTTGTCAACCCCATCTCCCTGACAATCCGGCGTATAGCAGGTGTTGTCGAGAAATTCACATTTTTCCTTGCATGACGGACATTTTTCAGGAGGCGCATCAGCCTCCAAGGTATATCCGCACTTCTGACATTTCCAATTCGCCATAGCTATCACCTCTTTCGTTATATTCAGCAGATCAAAAGTTTTCATTCTGCCTGTGAAACTACAGGGATCAGGTTTAGTAAGGATTCATAATCCTTACTAAATTAAATCCATGCAGCTCTCAGCGAATTGGAAATTTCCGATCTGCTGACATTAAAAATTGGGTAGTTCTGAAGAGGTGGTGAATCCCGTTCAGTCCCCCGAATATCAGGACACTGAATCTCATTCATCACTACTTGTGCAGGACTACCGGAAATTGAATACTTCCAATTTCCTGATTACGCTTTCCAGAGACCATGAAGATTGCAGTACGCCCGTGCTGAAATCTGAGCAGCTTCCACAGCAAAAGTTGCCTCAGGGGTATCGCCGGGACTCAGGAACTGCCGGTAAACCTTTCCGTCCGCAATAATTTCAATCCATTCTATAGAGTGCTTTTCCTCCATAGGATGTGCAACTTCCCCGACTTTGACTTTTGCGCCTCCAGAAATCTTTTCCAGTACCGGAACATGTTTCTCCTTGGCTGCATCCACTGTGTTCTCTGACATCAGCACCATAGGTTTGTCACAGCAGGCAATCTCGCCTTTTCCGCCATGAAGTATCTCGATAATATTTCCACACAGTTCACATTTATAAACTTGTAATCTTTCTGCCATGTTTTTTCCTTTCATATTGGTTAAAGTTTTGATGATTATAACGCATCCAAGGCACGGAGAACGGCCCCTGAGCTTGCCTAAGGGCCGGACATGAAACGCTTTTTTAATAATTTTCTTCAAGCAGTTCAAAATGGGCCTGGGGATGGGCGCATGCCGGACATGCGGCGGGCGCGTCATTATCTTCATGGGTATAACCGCAATTGCGGCAACGCCATACCACTTTTTCATCCCTCTTGAAAACCCGGCCGGCTTCGATATTGGCAGCGAGATCGCCGTACCTTTTTCCATGCTGTTTTTCAGCAATGGAGATTTTTTCAAAGATCATGGCAACGGCATCGAAACCTTCTTCACGAGCGGTTTTTGCGAATGCGGGATATACTTCCGAATATTCTTCATGCTCACCTGCAGCTGCGGCTTTCAGATTTTCAAGGGTGGTTCCGACAACGCCTGCCGGAAATGTGGCGGTTATTTCAACTTCCCCGCCTTCAAGAAATTTAAAAAATCGCTTGGCATGCTCCTTTTCCTGAGCCGCAGTTTCCTCAAAAATTGCCGAAATCTGCACATACCCCTCTTTTTTTGCCTGGCTGGCAAAATATGTGTAACGGTTTCTCGCCTGAGACTCACCTGCATAAGCTGTCAAAAGATTTTTTTCTGTCTGAGTACCTTTCAAACTTGCCATTTGTTTATTTCCTCCTTCATTTTTTATTGTTTCTGTCCCCGACAGTGAAAAGCTGAAAGCAATCTCCGCAACATGCTGAAATTGTTCAATGGGAACCGTTGATCCGGAAAATATCGGTATCAATAATTTCAGCAGGTTATAAGGACTTACGACTGTCGGACTGTATCCTTTCTGATTCTGACGGATTTTGTGGTTGTACATGATTTCAGACTGTTACGAGCCTGAAAATCAGTCTGCCGGAACATGCTTATCAGTCAGCAACCCGTGAATCCGGGGTTTGCAGATTTTCAGCCTGTATCAGAAATCACAAAAACCGTCAGAACCAGTCACATTGAAATTAAACTGTAATTTTCTAAATTAAGGTATTTTACAATAATTGTCAAACTCAGATTTTATAAATTTTAAACATAATCGGTTCTGATCTTCATTTCAGCCATCTGTCTGAATCATGATTCACAGGATTAAGTCGCTGCAACCCGGACTGTTCAACTGTTCAACTTTCAACCTTCAGCTTTTCACCGTCAAAATCAAAAATATAACCCACCGACCGAATACTCTTAAAATAAACAGGTTTTTTGGGATTATCCTCAAAATACTTCCGAAGCCGGACAATGAAGTTATCCACAGTCCGCGTGGTTGTTTTGCCGGTGTATCCCCATCCGATTTCCAAAAGCTTCTTTCGGGAAAGCGGCTTGCCCTGATTGGTGATGAAAAGCTTCAGAAGCTTGACTTCCTGATCGGTCAGATGAATCTTCCCGCATTTGCAATGGGCGATTAAGGTGTCAAAATTAATCCGGTTGCTTCCGAACGTATAGTCCCCTGCCAGTAACGAAGGCACTGCCATGTCCGACCCGCTGTTTCGATTCCAGGATGTCCGGATGAGAAGACGCTCGACCCGCAGCAGAAACTCTTCCAAGTCAAAAGGTTTTGAAAGATAATCATCCACCCCGTAGGAAAGCCCCTCCACCTTGTCACGGGAATCCCCTCTGGCAGAAAGGATCAGAATCGGAATCTGTTCATCTTCAAGACGGATATTCCTGAGTACAGATAATCCGTCAATGAGGGGTAGCATAATATCCAGCACGATCAGGTCCGGACGCCACTCCCTCCATTGCTGAAGGCCTGCCATGCCATCAGGGGCAATGCTGACCTCATATCCCTGAAACAGCAGATTTAATTTCAGACCTTCTGCGATATGCATTTCATCTTCAATAATCAGAATACGTTTTTTTTCTGAATTTTTCATTGGCAACATTTTTAAACATAAATAACTACCTGAAATTGAATATAGTTGTAGGGTGGGTGAAGCGAAGCGGAACCCACCACTCCACTCATCCTACATTAAAAATGGTGGGTTCACCTGCATTAAAAATGGTGGGTTTCGCTTCGCTTCACCCACCCTACATTTTTGTAACCGCACAGGTTAATCCTGCAACGGCAGGATCAGCGTAAAAACGGATCCTTTTGCCCAATCCTTCTGCTTTCAGCATTAAAAATGGTTTCGCTTCACCTGCTTTCAGCATTAAAAATGGTGGGTTTCGCTTCGCTTCACCCACCCTACATTTTTGTAACCGCACAGGTTAATCCTGCAACGGCAGGATCAGCGGATCCCTTGCCAATCCCTCTGCTTTCAGCATTAAAAAATGGTGGGTTTCGCTTCGCTTCACCCACCCTACATTTTTGTAACCGCACAGGTTAATCCTGCAACGGCAGGATCAGCGTAAAAACGGATCCTTTGCCAATCCCTCTGCTTTCAGCAATAACCTTTCCTTTATGAATCCGGGCAATGTTTTGCACCAGATAAAGGCCAAGCCCGCTGCCCTTTGCGGTCATGTTGTCAGAGCGGCCAACCTGATAAAACTGCCTGAAAATCTTTTTGATTTCAGATTTTACAAGTCCGATGCCGTTGTCTTCAAAACAGATACGCAACTGGCGTTTCAGCACCTCAAATCTGATATCAATTCTGGGAACATCAGATTTATTATACTTGATAGCGTTTGTCAGCAAGTTGATCAGGAGCATTTCAAATAAAGATATGTTGACGCTGTATGAAAAGGACACGCCCACAGGATGGTGAATATGGATGTCACAATTTCGGAAAAGGTGATTATTGCTATGATAGAATTCTTCAATGACCTGAACAATATCCGATACAATGAAATCTCCCCCGTAACTCTTGCTTTCAATTCTGGCAAGGTTCAGGATGCGGTTGATATTATCTGAAAGCCGTCCCACATCCTGAATCATATAATGGATATATTTGGACTGCTCATCCCGGGAAAGTTCATGCTTCAAAAATGTTTCCAGATACAGTTTCAATGAGGTGACGGGTGTTTTCAGTTCATGGGTGAAATTGTTGATAAAATTATGCTGGAGTCGGTACAATTGGAATGTTTTCTGATTATAGACAAAAATTGTAAATATCCCCACAAGAATGATGGCAACAAGGATCGAAAGTACCAGAATCACCACCCAGCTCTGAGATTCCAGAACCTGGTCCGGGCTGATATTGAACTTCCGTACCACCACCTCAAGCCCTGTGCTGACCTCCATATACCAGTAAATATAGAGAAAAAGGGATGTCCCCAAAGCTATGATGGAAAAAATGAAAACAAAAACAGGATGAAAAAACCATTTTGACCGATTCATAATTTTTTTACTCATCTGCCGGATCATCTGCCGGACGGGGTTTGGAACCCCATCCGCAATGTTTTGTCAGTCCCCGGCAGCATAAGTTTCGGACGGGGTTGCAAACCCCGTCCGGCAATCTTGGTGTCCGCAATGTTTTGTCAGTCCCCGGCAGCATAAGTTTCGGACGGGGTTGCAAACCCCGTCCGGCAATCTTGGTGTCCGCAATGTTTTGTCAGTCCCCGGCAGCATAAGTTTCGGACGGGGTTGCAAACCCCGTCCGGCAATCTTGAAAGCGGAACTGCGAACTTTTCCTGCATATTCCCCTTTCTGAAAGCATCTTATGTTTAAAATGCGGGGAGAAGTCAAGAAAAAAATCAGTGCTTTGTTTAAAGCCTGGCCGAATCCGGAAGCCCTGCATCAGTCGTCAGCCAGCCCAGCCTCTGCAATTTTACACCGGCAATGATCCGTTACAATACCTTTCTCATCCCATCCTCCAATGCGTTTCTTTCTCCCCCTGATTACTGCTTTCACCCCATTGACTTGTTCAGAAAGTTATGGAATAAAGCAATACAGGTTGGGCAGTAAAAGTAAATTAAGGAGAGCGGAATGAATTTGTTTCTGTGTAAGAAAAAAATTTTTCGTGTGTATCTAATTGAGTGAAGGGGGGCAACTTTCTTTCTTTTAATTCAGAGGGGGGACAACCCTTTAAAGGGGATAGGAGGTGAAGCATGAATAATATCTGTATGAGACAAACCGATTATGAAGGAAATTGTTTTCAGGAAGGAGTGCGTCAGCAGTTCCTCGCCAATCCTGAAATATTCGCTGCATATCGCAACTGTTTAAATGATGGCATAAGCCAGGCGTGTTTTGAAAATACCGTTTATCCTGAGTTTTATGCCCTGTACAGGAAAATATTGCAAACCTCCGGTTTCCCTTATTCATGGCCTTTGCAAACTCTGATGGTATGCAGACACCGGAGTCTCAGAACTATTGTTACTCCCGGAGATGTCCGGGAAAATGCGTCTGTTCATCTGAATGCCGAAGAATTGGCCTGTTTTCTGTTCAATATATGGCAATTTTTGCTCAGGACAGACCGCAGACTCCGAGTTAAGTCATATATCGCCAAAGGAGGGGAAGCATATCTCAATCGGATCGTTCATCCGGAAACCCTTTTGTCCGGTGCTGCTCAGACCAGGAGAGTAAATCTGCTGGTGCGGGGCTTCAGTTCTGAGGAAAACCGCACTTACGTTGAACGAAAATATGAGCGTCATCCCTTTCCTGAGCCGGCTTACGGCTTTGTGAGGCGGGATTTGGATGTACTGGCAATTGAGAAGCGGCTCCTGTCCCGGGGCAACCACCTTCTGGTATGCGCCAAGGGCGGCGCGGGAAAAACTACGCTTCTGAACTATATCGGTGCGTGGTGGCAGACCACGCGGTTTGTGGATCAGGTCTTTTATTTTGATTATGACAAAAAGGCTTGGACCCGCGGACAGATTATGACGGAAATTGCTGAAAGACTGCTCACTTCCCCGGAATTTGCAAATTTCCAGTTTCTCAGCGAAGAAATCAGGCAGGCTGTCCTTTGCGAAAAACTGAGTGAGGAACGTCATCTGCTGATTCTGGATAATATGGAATCTGCCACTGAACCGAATCTGTCTGCGCGAAATACGTTGTCAGAAAC
>Ga0190283_1001127_pt1 | contig 12623 bp, 15 predicted proteins | sample 48691801_MG_FD_161669 | JGI IMG/M metagenome (GOLD analysis project Ga0190283, IMG submission 161669) | Hydrothermal vent microbial mat bacterial communities from Southern Trench, Guaymas Basin, Mexico - 4869-18-0-1_MG | ecosystem: Environmental > Aquatic > Marine > Hydrothermal vents >...
TCACCTCCGAGAAACCTCCAGGTATCAGGATCAGGGCCTTGACCTTCTTGGCGGCGGCGTCGCGCACGACCGCTTCCGTCGCCGCCGCGGGAACGGTGACGATGACCAGGTCGACGGGGTGATCGATCTCTGTAAGCGAGGGGTGCAGGGTGTAGTCCTGATCCTCGAGCTTGACCGTGCCGCCCTTGGGATTGAGCAGGTAGAGATCCTCGCGCCCCAGGCGATGGAGCAACGTGGCGATGATGTTGCCCATCTTCTCGGGATCGCGGGCGGAGACGCCGGCGACGGCGACGCCGGCGGGCTCGAAGAAGGCTTCCAGCCCTTTGGTGTTCGGCTCGGTCTGCACGGCGATCGGTTGCTCGCGCGTCATGAAGCTGCCCAGCCCGTCGAGCGCCAGGAGCTTGCCCGAGACGTCGAAAACGAAGGGGTTGACTTCGAGCTCGTTGATCACGAACGGGCTCTCCATTCTCGAGAAGCTGGAGTAGTGCGTACCGAGCAAGGAGAACTTGTAGAACGCCTCGGTCAGCTTCTGGATGAACTCGTAGCGGCCGTCCTCGATGTAACGCAGGATGATCTTGGTGCTCTCGAGCAGGCGGCGGCAGTCGCCGATGTCCATGGGAGCGAGCATCGAGTTGGGCGGCGAATAGTACTTGGCGAAGTGCTCGGCGTCGCGTCCGCCCTTGCTGACGGAGACGACCGGGCCGAAAGCCAGGTTCTCACGAACGGCGAGGAGCAGCTCGTGGCCGAGCTCTTCGGAATAGTTGACGAATTCGGTGAGCAGAAACCCCTCGATCGATGGGGCGGTCATGAAGGAGGGATCGGTGGGGATCGTGGAGAGCATCGTGTCGATGGCTCCACTCACCCCGGTCGTGTTCCTGGGTACCGTCAGCACCCCGCCGATGCGGGCCTTGTGTGCGATCTGGGGAGAGATGACCTTGAGCACCAGGTGATTTCCAGGGAAGCTGTCGATCAGCTCCTGGGTGACGTCGATCTTGTGACGGACCACCGTGTGCTTGGGGACATTCAGCCCCATGATCGACAGGATCTTGTAGATCTCGTGTTCGTAGAGCGTGGTGCGCTGCTCTCTATGGGCTGCGCCGAGCACGCCGTCGATAGCCGTTTCCCAGGCCGGGGGGAGTTCGAGGGTGATCATGGTCATCTTCCTCTATTTGCGTTGGAGTCGGTTTTTCACATTTGTCGATATTGCGGTCCAGATTATCGTCTTGGTTTAGGCCCGGCAAAAGGATTCCACTCAAAAGGCCTCTGAAAAAGGGTGCTGGGGAGAGGGGGATTATATTTTCCGGAAAATGTACCGTATTTAGGTTGATTTCCTAATATATTTATAGGAAAATGCGATCCTCGACTCGGTTTTGAGTGCACTGGACTGATTTAATTGAGGTTCACAGATGAAGTTGTCAACACGATGCCGTTATGCGGTTCGTAGTCTGTTGGATGTCGCCTTGAACTCGAAGAACGGAAGTCTGGTCCTTCTCAAGGATGTGGCCCGGCGCCAGAACATTTCTATCAAGTACCTCGAGAGCATCTTTTCCACCTTGCGCAGGGCAGGCATCATCAAGGGGATACGGGGTGCCAAGGGCGGCTATCGGCTCGTAAAGGAGCCCAAGGAGATCACCATCTATGACATCGTCTTTGCCATGCAGGGTTTCATCGCCCCGGTGGGGTGCGTGGACGATGCCTGTAGCTGCAACCGGACCGATGACTGCGTGACCCACGAGATCTGGCAGAAGCTGACCGACTCGATTTCCACTACTCTGAGGAGCTTCTCCCTGGCCGATCTCGTTGCCAAGCACGATCAGGCGCACTGTAAGGGCGCCTTCCTCGGCGCGGCGTGCGAGGCGTCGTAATCGGTATCGCCTGCTCTTCATCGCCTTCGGTCATCGACCGTCGTTTTCGAGGCCATTCCTTCGGATCATCTTGGCGATCTTGTCCCGGCTGCGCTTGAGAACCACCGCCACATGGGACGCTGTGAGGTCGGTTCTGTCGGCGATTTCCCGCAAGGACAGCTTTTCCAGGTAGAAGAGACACATGATCCGCCGATCCCGTCGTGAAAATCCGGCTTTGCCGTTGTGTAGGATTTCGAGCACCCTTCGGGAGAGCCGAGCGGCTTGCTCATTCTCCTCCCTGCGGATGACGGTATCGATCGTGGATGCTCTCTCGCGCAGGAGCGCAGCTTCGATCGGCAGGTTAGAATAGGTTGGGTTTTTGCGGTGCTCTTCGCGGATCAGGTTGAGGAGAACGCGGTAGCACCATGGAAAGAGGTAGGCGATCGGTTTGAACCGCCGCGGTGCGATCAGCTTCCTGAAGAGGATCGTATAGAGCCTGTTTGTGACGGCGAGAGCCTCGATCCGCCCGGGAAACCGGCTCAGGACCTTGCGGCAGTATGCCGCGAAGAGGGGGGCCGAGATTCGGTAGAAGGCGTTGAAGAACCGGTTGTCTCCTGTGGCTTGAAACCGTTCGAGCAGGAGGCGCGCCACGTCTTCGAGGTCGTTCAGCGGGAGAGGGGTGGCTGCGGAATCGTGACCTCGATTGAGCAGCCTGCGCGCCGAGGCCAGCCGGGTGTCTGCTTCCGGATTCATCTGGTAAATTCCCCTATTCCATCCGATCCGAGCGATTAAGAAACAATTCTTACGGGTATGTACATATTCTGGTCCATGATCGGCGGGGGGGCAAATTTGACGTCTTTTTTTTCTGCCTCGACGGGGCGAAAGAAAAAAAAAGGAAAAAAAGTGAACGAAGTGTTGACCTCGCCTATGGCTTTCGTTAGGCTTACACGCTCGATGAAATAGAGAATTGAACGATGAACGCGGGGTGGAGCAGTCTGGCAGCTCGTCGGGCTCATAACCCGAAGGTCGCAGGTTCAAATCCTGCCCCCGCTACCAGATAAATAGAAAGGAGTTAGGTCAAAAACCTGACTCCTTTTTCTTTTTTGGAAATGTCGTTCCCAGCAGTCTTCCCAACACAGATTCAAGATGTGCAAGTATGAAAAGGGAGTCCAAGGTAAGGCGGAATTTTTTGAGGAGAGGTAGGATTGCGTGCGCTTGCGAGCCCACCCGGAATTCCCAGTCCGCCTTCTCTGTGTTCGACGAGCTCCGGCTGGTTACTGCATTTGCTCTCTGTGGGGAAATCTCCCGAGGCATGTTGAGGATCGTACGCCGGCACTTCACATAGATCGTGAGAAGCATGGCGAGCGGGACGACGCAAGTCGATTGATGAAGTCTTGACGTCAATCTGGCTTCTCGCGGTCGACCTCTTCCAATCTTCCAGCGAACAGAAAGACATTGTACAAGATTTATGCATCGTCCAGGGGAACAACCTTCCGGGATTCCATGTAGGCGACGACATCGTCGAGGCTGTATCGCACTGACCTCCCAATCTTGATATAGGGTAAGCCGCGACCTTGGAATCTCGAATTCCGGAGGGTCGATAGGCTCAGTCCTGTCATTTCGGCGACCTCCTTCTCGGTGAGGTAGCGAGGAATTTCTTCTTTCAGCTTCTCAGTTAAATTGGTCTTCATTTATGTGTTCCTTGACCTGTTGGCCGTCTCCAGCAGGCTGAATCGTTTCCAGGATTTCATGGATGACCCTTACCGGAGGCCTTCCTGATCGAGACCCGATCGGCGTGAGGCGATCAACTCCTCTGTCGAAGCTGTGCCCATTTGTTTCCATTTCCATTTCAGCCTGCCCTTTTATATCCCTTCTTCCTGAAACAATTCCTTCCATGTTCATAACTCCTTTATTTACAGTGGTGCGGGAACCAATTAACCAATTGAAACAATTAACCAATCCGCACCCTCCTTTCCTCCCCCTGAAACAATTCATATGGGCTTCAGAATGCTGCTGAAACCGATTGAACTGTTCCCTTCGATTTTTTTCCTTTCTGTTCCTCCTCCCTTGCCCGCCTTCTTTTCCTGGCCGGCAAGGATTCAGAGGAGGAACGTTTTTAGCTGCTGAAAGCGGACCTTACTCTCCAGCAGCTCTCTTTCTTCTTTTTCTTTTCCAAGCTCTCGCTCGAGCTTTTTCTTTATTTTGTCGAGGTCATCCTGGCTCACTGCGCAAAACACGACTTGGTCGAATCCTGCTAACAAATCCCTAACCACATTTTGTGAAGCCCAGTTTGTTGTGAGGTTGATTTCATAGGCTGTTGACTTCCCATCGAACTCAACTGCCACATCTACTGCCTTTCCTGACCTGACCTGCTCGATGGTGGCTCGGGCTTTTGGCTCTGTTTTTTCGAAAAATCTGCAGATTTGAGCCGCCCAATATTGGGACAAAAATCCCCCCTTGCCCTCTGCTGGATTGAGGGAGACTCCCATCTTTTTGAGGGCCTCTTTTCCTTCCTTGAGGATTTCGACTGTTCTTACCTGTGAGCCGCGCTTGCCGGTCTTGATGGTGTGGACCTTGATGAGGGCTGCTTCCTGGAGCTTCTTTCTGATGGTGTTGCCTTTGGCGGCGCTGAGGCCGAGCTTCTTGTCGAAGGTTGTGACTGGCAGGAACTGGTTTTCTGTCTGGTTCCACTGCTCGAGGTATTTGAGGGTTTCAAGGGAGAGTCCTCTGGGATTCGAGGCCATGACTAATTCGGTGACCTGGCTTGCTGCTGGTGACGGTCTTGACGGTGGTTTCTGGCTGCCGGTGGACGGCTGGTCTGCCGCGGCTTCTGATGCTGTTCCCGGTGCTCTCGGTTTTGGTGAGCCGGGTTGTTTCTGTGGACTTGGATTCTCGAAGATTGGTTTTTGCTCGAGAACGGGAGTGTAGGGAATGCTCGCCAAAATCGGCTTCATTTCCGCTGCTGTCTGGGCTTCATCCTGGGGTGAAGGTAGTTTTATTTCCGGGACTTTGACGAGCAGGGCGCTTCCGAGTTCTTGGTTCTGGACGGCTGCTGTTCTTGTTGGGAGCTGGGGGATTGTTTTGGCTTTGTCCTGGTCAAGGCCCATTGATGTTGCGACTGTCTGCAGGCACTTCCAGTTGGTGAGTGGGAATACGATTTTGCTTCCGATGTTCGCTATTACTGAGTCCGGGAGATTTCCTGGAGCCTGGTCGACTACGATGAATCCGGTGTGTCTTTTACGCTGGCGGCGGAGCGCTCCTTGGAGAGGTGGTTCGCCGAGGTCTTCTCTTTTTTGTCGCTGCGGGTTGAGGAGGACATGGGCTTCCTCGATGACGATTATCCTGAGTTTTTTGGGAGCTGGTGTTTTTCCGGAGAGCTCGAGCATGAGGCAGATGAAGAATTCGAGTTCCTGGGAATCCAACTCGGTGACATCGAAGATGATGGATTGGTTGGTGAGTCTTGTTATTGGCATTGAACGCTTGACGTTGAGGGTGGAGCCGAGGCGGTCGAGCATGGTGGTTGTGCACCGCATGAGGCTTTCGAGGTATCCTGCTGATCTGGATGTCTTGGCGAAATTGAGTCTTGCCAGGACTGCTGAGAGGTCAGAGAGCGTTGGCCAGTTTTGTGTTCCTCTGAAGCATCCTCTTTCTTCATATAGTTGGGTGAGGATTTTCGATAAAAGGGGTGCTGAGCCGTCTTTGAGGTAGTGAATCGAGCGGATGAGGGACGTGATTTTTCCGGCCCAGGCTTTGGGGTCACCCACGGCTTGGAAGGGGTTGAGCTTTATCCATGAGGGCTTGACCCACCACAGCTGGTCACGGGTGAAGCAGGGTAGCAGGCACGAGAACTCGCCTTCGAGGTCGAATACCCAGACTACCACTCCTTGCTGAATGAGCTGTGTCACGAGCCATTTGACCATATGGGTCTTGCCCTGGCCTGTGCTGCCGAATATGCCGCAATGCAGGTTGAAATTTTTGACTGGGAGCCGCACCTGGACACCGTCCTCGCTGAGGTCAGTCGAGGTCCCGAGGAGTATTTCACCGTCGCATGGTTTTGTTCGGACTGAGAATACTCTTCCCTGAACCACTCGCTCAGCTGCTTGAAGGGCGAGGGGTTGTTTGAGTTTTTCGAGGAGGTCGTCTCTTCCGATTGCCTGGAGAAAGAGCATGGTCTTTGCGTAGTCGTCATCCACGGAGAGTCCGGCGAGGTCGAGGAGCTCTTTGAGGTTTCTTGCACCGGACAGGATTTCCCTGGGATGCTTGACGCCTCCTCGGGGTCGAGCCCATTTGTTTCTTGGCTTGTTTTTTTTTGTTGCCATGTCGCACCTGTCTTTCAGAAGCCTGTGGGCCCGAATGGGTCTGGGTCGGAATATGGGTCCAGTGGATTGGTAAACGGGTCTGCTGGATTGCCGAATGGATTCATTGGGTCTTCATACGGTTTCTGTGGGCTAAGTCCTGGGGGGGCCAGTCCTGGAAACGGAGGTACGAGTGATCCCGGTCCGAGTGGCTCTGGCTCCAGTGGTTCTGGCGGACTCAACTGGGGAGGAGGCTCAATCCTGATTTCAGCGTCCATGCTTTCGATGCCGAGATTGATTTGGGTTTCAGGATTGATGTCACTGACTCCCTGAACCTGGAACTGGTAGGTCTCTCTGGATTTTTCTCCTGGGCCTGAAGGCAATGGTTCGAGTTCTGGGAGAGGCTTGTATTCAATCTGGTAATCCTCGCATCCTTCGCCTGGATTGAAGGTTATTTCCACTACCTCTGGCCCTGATGCTTGGTGTTCGGCCTCTATGGGCTCTGGCCCTGTTGGTTTTTTTGTATCTGCTTTTTTGTAGTATTTGTCGTAGGTCGAGACCTTGTTTGGTTCATGGTTTTTTTCTCTTCCGACTGGTGGCATCGCTTTTTCTGTGTGCTTTGTTTGGTGGACGCCTTCTGGGGGGCCGTAGGGGTTGCTATCCACTCCTCTTGCAGAGCGGTCGAAGTGTTTGTAGACTGTTCCGCCGCCAGAGCCTGCTCCGGCTGTGTGGCTGCCACTGGTTTCATTGATGTCGCTAACGTACAGGGGCTTTGAGCAGCATCCTGATTCTGGGTCACAATGCTGGCAGCAGATTTCGGCAAAGGGGCCTTTTATTTCCTCCCCTGTGTGACCGCAGGCCCAAGAGCTGGTTTTTTCTTCTTCTTGCATTTTTTTTCTCCTGTGATTGGGAATTATGTGTTGATTGATTGCTGCTGCTGTTGCTGTTCGTGTTCCGGGCGGTTTTGGCTTGCTATTATTCTCCTGTATTGGTCTGGCAGGTAGGCCTGGAGCATTCTCATTGCAAGTTGGTTGCCTTCCTGGCTCGTGCCTGCCAGGAACCTGAGGAGGGGGAGCCTTGCTAGGACTGCATTTTCTATTCTTTTCTGGTTCATTTTCTCCATTGTGGTGATGAGTTGCTTTACTTCCTGCAGTGCTCCGCCAGATGCGCTGTCGGCGTCTTTTTTTCCTGATGTCCCGAGGCTGAGGAATCTCAGGAATGCCCTGGAGTCATACCGCCTCTGGGAACCGGTCCGGTAAATTTCGAGTATCCGTGCCATGAGTCTTCCCTGGGTCTGGGCGTGGGCTAACTCGATATCCGATAATTGTTTAGTGATGTAGCCGATTATCTGGGCTCTGAACTTGAGGTCTCTGACGCCTTCGAGCATTTCTGCCACTGAGCTGAGGACTTCGGCATGGTCGATTCTTTCTTCGTATCTTTGTTCGATTATTCTTGGGAACATTTTGGCTCCTTTTCTTTCGACAACTCTTCCAATATTTCTTCGAGTTCTTTTGTGATATCTGTTGTGGATTGTTGGTCGTGTGGTTCTGTCCAACTATCCCAGTCCTCCATCCTGATTGTCTGTTATTTCGCTTATGTGCTCTCGCCCGCTGGCGTGCTTCAATGATGTGTCCGATGGAGCGCCCGATGGCTCCAAGCAGGAAAAAGGCGACAACAAGAAGCCAGGCTGCTGTGAGAATGTTCATGTGTGGTCTGCCTTATTTAAGTGGGACATAGCCTTTCAGCAGCCACTTCAAGGTCTTGCCGGACGTGGTCAGGACTTTTCCTGCTACTGTCACGAGGATTTTCATGCCCGGACTGGCTGATCGGCGTGGACGGTTCTCTCTGGGTTCGAGTGCTGAAAGCAGCTCTTCAATATCTCGCTCATTTTGTGGTTGGTTCATGGTTTTTAGAATCTCCTTTGTAGAGTGATGTTGATGTAAATTGTTTGATTGTTTTTTCATCAGGATTCTCCGGACTTCGACTCCTTTTCTATCAGCTGAAGATTGATTTGATTTTTTCCCAGAGGGTTTTTGGTCGTGGAGGCTGCTGTGGTTGTGTTGGCGGAGTGGGAACAGCTCTCCTGTCCGTGAGTTCCTTGATTTCCCCGTACTTGGTGATTTTGTATCTTGCCATTTTATTTCTCCTCGAGATGGATTTGGAATTCTGGCGGGATTTCTGTGCAGATTTCTGCATCTAAATCACTGAATTCTGTTTCATCCTCCCTTGCCATCCTATGGGTGTTGCAGTCGCTTTTCGGGCCTTTGAGGGGCTGGTAGAATATGTCGAATGGTTTCTTGAATTGGTAAAATCCTGATCCCAGTGCTCCTCCTATCAAGAGGAAGTTCTTGTTTGTTTCGACGAGGTCTTGGAGCTTGGAGTCTGTGTTTCTGAGCAGCATGCCGAGGATGACTTGGATTTCGATGCTGGTCACAACGATGACTGCTGAATGGAGGCCTGGCTCGCCCTGGTAATCCTCTGGCCCCCTTGCATGGCTGTAGTCGATTTCGCCTTTATGTTCTGGTTGGGTAAGGCCACCTCTTAGGCACTCCAGGCACGGGTTGTTTTTTTCTGGGATGGTTATAAATACTTCCCCTCCGAGGGCTTCTTCGTAGCATCCTCCCCAGACTGCAGGGATACCCTTGAGCCAGGCCTCCCTGTTGAGGTAAAGTGAGGAGGGGAGGTGATCCATTGCCCCGACTATAAGGCTGCAACTGTCCAAGCACTCTGCAAGCTCGTTTTCATGCTCTCCATCAAGGAGGTTTTCTTCGTAGAGCTTGAGCTTGATATTAGGATTTATTTGTGCGGCTCTTTCGGCCGTTAGCGTGGCTTTTTTGCGGCCGATGTCTGTAAAGTCTCCCTGATGCCTGGAGGTGTTCTCGGGCTCGAGTGTGTCATAATCACAGAGCTTGAGTTCGCCGACTCCTGCCCTGGCAAGTTCCAGTGCTATGAGACTTCCACCTGTGCCCAGCCCGAACACAACAACAGTTGACTGATTGAGGATGCTGAGGATTTCTGGGCTGAAGGGGGTTCTCTTGAACGGAGCGCTTTTCTTCAGGACCGTGAGGTTGGCTGGGATGTGTTGGTGGCCTTGGTTGTAGAAAAACGTGGCCTCTGTCTTGTCCACTAATGCTACAACAGAATCTGCGATGGATTCGACTCCTTGAAACCCTGTGTGCGATACTGTACCGATTATCGGGTTCCAAGGGTGCTCATTCTCTCCTACTGCCAGAACGTGCGCCAAGCCCTCTGTGGGCCGGATTTTTCCGTAGAACGGAGTGTTGTGACTGGCTTTGTACAACTGGTCAAGATGCTGCTCGAATATGTATATATCCATTTATCTGCCTTTCTAAGTAACGCCTTCCAGAAGGAGGGCTTGTGTCTTCTCCACTTGCGTGTGTGGTATCTCGATCCTAGCTTTCGCCGAATTTCCTTCACGGTCATCAGGATGGAGTGGTCAGAGTTCCATGTGGTCAGGCTTCTGAGTGGAGCTACCTCCTCGCTGGTGTGTTTCCAGTAGAATCTGGGCGGTGTGATTGGGTATTCCCGAGCAGGGATGCAGATTAATTCCCAGGTTCTGATTTTGAGCAGGAAAATGCACCGTCCCGCTACCCGATGGAGCGCTGGCTTGAAGCCGGCTTGTTTCAACTCCCTGACGTCCTGCCTGAGCCTGTGTTTTCCAACCGGGGTGTCAAGAAAATTGAAATCAGGGTTTGTCCAGAATCCTGCCTGGTGATTGTCTCCCTCCAAGGCCTGACAAAGTGTATCGGGGCCGGCTTCTGTGAGCTGGAGTCCGACTTCTTTGAATTCTCCTGATGGGTGGTCAAGGGAGAAAGCGCGAATCCCCACTTCATTGTAAGGTGGTGATGATTGAAAGAACGCAACCATGGTCTCCTCCTTTTTTGAACTTGCGAAGTAGTTCCCTGGCTTGAGCAAGGTCGCCGCCACTGGGTTGGTCCAATGAGCCTGGATGCCTGTGCCAATAGCCGAGGAAGGCGGCGCTGTCCCCGTATTCTTTCTTGGCTCTGTCCAAGAGCGCTTGGTCGTGTTTCACGTCAGGGGAGAAGTGGGCTGCTGCTTTTTTTGCTTTTGGCCCTGGGCCGCCTGCTTCGAAAATGAATTTTTGCTCGAGGTCGCCGATGAGGATGCCTCCTGTCTCGATACCAAAACTTTTTCTGGATTCTTCTATGATTTGCTGGTGTGCATGTTTGGTTATTCTGAAGATTTCAATGCTCGAGTTCATCTCGCCCCCTTTGACGGCCAGTGGCTCTGCCCATTGTCGAGCCAGCCTTCATATGCCTCGAGCCATTTCTTGGCCCAATCGAGGATGTTTTTGCCCGAAGTGTCCGGGTTTGTTTGGTTTAATCCGTGGAGACAGAGCCTGCGGCCTTCGTATTCATGAGGTGTTGGCAGGAGGGTAGGTTTGACAACATAAGCCGCTGGTGGTGAATACGGGAAGTCGGGCGGGTAATTTACTCGAACGATGTATTCTGCTCTCCAACCTTGGTGCTTGTAGAATATCTGGGCTATTCCAGACTGTATGACCATTCGGGCTCCGGCATGATGTCGCTTGAGTACTTGGAGCTCCAGTGCGAACCTGTATCGGTCTAACTCATACCACGTCATCTTAATGCTCCTTAAGCTAAGCCCTGCCCACGGCTCTACGGCTGTAAGCAGGGCGATAAAATTAGTTTACGTGCCACGTAGTTGGTTTGATATTGTTACGAGCGTCATCGAGGTCGATGACTTCTACTCCCTCTTCTCTCAGGACTTGCTGAAGCAGGTCATCGGAAACATGACCTGCTTTCTCTTGAGGCTTGGCCTCGGGTTTGGGATTATTTTCTTGCTCAAACATCTTTTGATTCCTTTCTATTAGATATACAGACTGCTACTGTTATCGCAGCGCACCACGGTGATGCAACGATTCAGCTGAACTTTGATTCTGTGGAAAGGCTGGCCCTGGGTGCTTATTCAGCAAAGCCCTGGACCCTGCGGTCCTCTCTCAAATTAGAAGAGGGTTTTGATTGGTGGTTAAGGTTTGTGAATCCCGCAAGTTATTCGGCAACAACGAATGGGATTTTTGTTCTAAAGTTGGACATTGATTCTTGAGGTTAATTTTGTTGATTTCCTGGATTTCACTTCCTTTCTTTTGGATGGTTTTTTATTTTTGTCTAAACTTGAGATTGTTGATGCCTCCATTATTTGAGCAGTTTTCCGAGGTTCTCCAAATCTTGCTTGACACCGTTCAAGGGTTCCCAAACCTGGCCGATTATTTTTAGTGAGGTCTCGATAATGCGCCTGCTTTCTTGGGCTTGGCGCAAATCCTGAAGAGCTTGGTTTTTATCGAGGAATTGGAGGACTTTCTTGCTGAAACCCTCGGGATTTTTGCTGGTGGTTTCTTCAATCAATGACGTTTTTTTCTGTGCTATTTTTAGGTGCTTCACTGCTTGGTTGATGCTGGGAAGGACGCAGTGTTTTATCGAGGGGTTGAAGGTGATTTGGGAGGATGCTACAGCTAATGCACAGACATCATATCCTTCTATGATTCTGATGAGGTATTTCATAGCTTTTTTAGGCCAATCGGGGAAGGCTTGCTTGATGTCATTCCTCATTTTTAAAATGGTTTTCTGCTCGAGGTCATTGAGCTCCTGGAGATGAACGAAGTGCCTTTTTTCTTCTTTTGCAGGGGCGGACAATCTTAGGATAGCGAGGAAAGCCTCCCAGTTTTCTGTCCAAGCTCCTATGGTTTTTCCTCCAAGGATGACGGTAGGGAAGATTTCAAAGGAAAACACCACTGGAATCTGGAATCGAAAATTTAGGTCCGACTTCGCTTCCTCGAGCATTTTGTCGGTGATGGCCGGCTTGCTCTTGACTGCTTCGGGCATGGTATTGTGCTCCTTTCTCCAGAGGGGTCAGCTTTGGATGTTGGCTGGGTTTCAGTTATCGTGAGCCCATTTACTTTTTTTGCCAAACGCGATTTGCGTTCTTACAATAGGTATATACGGTGTGAAAGACACGAAGCCAACTCTAACTGTTTAATAATTAGAAAATTATGGCTTATTGTAGAGTTGTTACCGAGTTATCTGTCCTGTTGAAAGAGGGTTTGCGCCCTTTTTCAGAAGCACAGTATTTCATTAGTAATGGATAAATAACTAGCGATAACTTCTGGTTATTTTCCAGTCATGTTCTCCATTTGCGGTGTTTTAAATGTAACAGTCGTTTATTTAAAGACTTAGCCCATTATTCAGGTTATGGCAATTATAACTGCAGAATTCGACCACGGTTATGGAGGTTGGATGACTGGATATATCCCAGACGGAGATACTGTAGCTGCGCTTCTGCGGCAACATACCATGACTGATCGGCCGGAATTTGAGTATCTTAAGGGAGGGAGTCGTCTTGATGACAATGTAAGAGACAGGTATAACTTTCTATTGAGTAAAGTGTTTGAGAAATATGAGAAAATGGACGGCAAAGCGAGCTA
>Ga0190283_1001128_pt1 | contig 12619 bp, 9 predicted proteins | sample 48691801_MG_FD_161669 | JGI IMG/M metagenome (GOLD analysis project Ga0190283, IMG submission 161669) | Hydrothermal vent microbial mat bacterial communities from Southern Trench, Guaymas Basin, Mexico - 4869-18-0-1_MG | ecosystem: Environmental > Aquatic > Marine > Hydrothermal vents > Microbial...
TTATCCGCGTAATTAGTTGTACTAAGAGGTTAATTCGTTTATCCGCGCAATTAGTTGTACTAAGAGGTTAATTCGTTTATCCGCGCAATTAGTTGTACTAAGAGGTTAATTCGTTTATCCGCGCAATTAGTTGTACTAAGAGGTTAATTCGTTTATCCGCGTAATTAGTTGTACTAAGAGGTTAATTCGCTTATCCGCGCAATTAGTTGTACTAAGAGGTTAATTCGCTTATCCGCGTAATTAGTTGTACTTTCGACAATCCAATTCGTTTATCCGCGCAATTAGTTGTACTAAGAGGTTAATTCGCTTATCCGCGTAATTAGTTGTACTAAGAGGTTAATTCGTTTCTCCGCGCAATTAGTTGTACTATGTACTTAGTGGCCCTTAACAGAGATATTATGAAAAAAACGCAAAAATTAAAACACTTAAAGCTTCCATTAAGCTTTCTGGCAACAATAACACTGTTCGCTTGCCAAAATGAGGAAGAGAGAAAACAGACATTTTTTACGCCCGAACCACTCAAAGCGGGTGAACAGATTATTCAGTATTTTTCACCCGAAAACGAATCAAGCCCCCAAAGCGGACATGTCGTCATTGAAGAAGCGTTACGCAGCAACACACTCTGCTTATCGTGCCATCAACAACAGATTGAAAGCACGACGCTTCCCATCAACCAAAAAGGTATCCATGAGATTCATTTCAGTTTGGCAAAAATAGAGACGAAATGTATCTTCTGTCACGAAAACGCTGGCAACAGTGGTTTTCCTGAACTGCTTGGCAACGGAGACAGACGCACGGAATACAACCAAAAGTGTATTCAGTGTCATTATCAAGAAAGAGACGGTTCAAAAACGTTTCACTGGTAGAGGAAGTATAAATGAAAGGGCAAATCGGTTTTTTAATTGACATAAATAGATGTATTGCTTGCCATTCTTGCCGCGTCGCTTGCCAAATGTACAATGAAACTGGTCCCGATGTGAATTGGCGGCATGTTACCATTCATCAGAAAGGCACATTTCCCGATGTAGTGCAACATTCACTTTCGTTGGCATGCAATCACTGCATAGAACCGGCGTGCATGAAAGTTTGTCCGGTGAATGCCATTAGAAAAAGAAAAACAGACGGGATTGTTTACATTGATAAAAACAAATGCAATGGCTGTGAACGATGCGTAAGCGCCTGCCCCTACGGCGCACCCCGGAAAAATCAGGCCAACAACAAAGTTTCCAAATGCCATTTCTGCCTACCTCGTCAAGAGAGAGGACAAATTCCGGTTTGCGTTGAAACATGCTTAGGAGGGGCCTTACAATTCGGCTCTTTGGAGAAAATGACCAAAATGGCTGGCAGCCGTGGGTTAGTCAGGCAAGTTGACGGGTTTTTCGATCCAGATTACACCAATCCCTCGACTCGTTTCATAAAGCCCGACATTGAATAGTCCTAATAAATGCGAATTAAGAATTAAAAATGAAAAATGTAGAAGAAAAAGGGCAACCACAAGGGATTGCCCCTACATTTAAATACCTGAAAATTTCTGGTTCGGTACTTAATAAATCTCCGAGTAAGTAATACTCGGAGATTTTTAACCACTCAACTCGTTTAGGAGCAATATTCCCTCTACTCAATCGCGCTTGCGTCGCCGTACTCAATTTAATCCTAAGTACTCAATTCGTTTATCCGCGCAATTCGTTGTACTACTCCCCCGTTGTCATGTTATACTGAAAAACGTTAAAGAAACTACCCATTACCATTACCCATTACCCATTACCCATTACCACAACCTATCGGAATATTTCATGCGCTTACTAACCCAACTGATTTTGGTGATAACTCTCACCCTGCCTTCTCTAGTATGGGCAACCAACGTTCAATATATCCTTGATGTTCAAATAGAACCCCAAAACCAGAAGCTGATGGGTGTCGCTCGCCTTAAAGCCAATCAGCCTCAAAAGCTCACCCTTTCGGTGCCCCATTTGTCTAAACTGAGAATAAATGGCAAACCCGTCAGCGCCCTTGATGATCGCATGGTAGTGACTATTCAAAGTCACCAAGAACTCGTTATCAGTTACGAGGCACGCCTAAATGATCAAAAAGCACATTTTGTTGATCAAGACAATGTGTTTTTGATGGCAAATTGGTATCCTCAACCCAATGTGTTAGCGGCATATCAACTTTCCGTGACATTGCCAAACGGTTTTCTCGCCACTTCCGAGGCTCAGACAGTTGAAGTCCAAAACACATCTCAAACCGCTACCTTTACTTTTCAGTTCAACCAAGGCTTGGACTCATTAACACTGGCGGCCTCCAAAAATTATCGTTTAAAAACCGATAATTATAACAATATTGCCCTTGAGGCCTACTTTTTCAAAGACGATGCCCATCTCGCCGACACTTATCTTGAATACGCCAAAAAGTATCTGGCGATGTATGAACAAATGCTCACCCCATACCCCTTTAAGCGATTTGCCATCGTCGAAAATATTCGCCCCACCGGCTACTCCATGCCCACTTATACCCTATTGGGACGCGCCGTGGTGCGTTTACCCTTTATCGTCAAAACCTCGCTAGGGCACGAAATTCTGCACCAATGGTTTGGTAATTCCGTTTATATAGATTATGACAAAGGCAATTGGGCTGAAGGCCTCACGAATTATTTAGCTGATCAGCATTATGCGGCCCTGTCTGGCAACGGCAGCGCTTATCGCAAGCAAATCATGGTGGACTATAACGCCTACGTACACGACAACAACGCCATGCCGGTGAACGCGTTTGAAGTCCGCCACAATAAGGCCCAAAGTGCCATCGGTTACGGCAAAACCGCGATGATTTTTCATCAGTTAAGAAAACGCGTTGGTGATAAGACGTTTTTTGCGGCGTTACGTGAGTTTTTGACAGCCAATTCATTTCGTGCGGCCAGTTGGCGCGACATACAACACGCTTTTGAAAAGGTAAGCGGACAAAACTTAACGGCCTACTTTGCCCAATGGCTGGAACGTAAAGATATTCCCCATATGACGGCCGAAAAGGCCGAACTCGTCGTTGCACAAGGCAAACTCACCCTGTCATTTAGCCTTGTCCAACACACGAAGCCATATCATCTACAACTGCCCATCACCATTCACAGCGCCACCGGCAAAACGCAACACCGGGTTAAGGTGAACAATGCCGAACAACAACAGATCACGCTCATCTTAGAAGAACCACCCACCAAAGTGGTGATTGATGAAGACTACGACATCATGCGGCAACTACGGCGCGTAGAAATACCACCGACATTGGGCCGGATCAAGGGCAACGAAAAGATTATTGTGGTAATGTCACCTAAACAGCGTCAACTCTATCAACCTCTGCTTAAGGCGTTGGGGATTGCCCATCTCACCGTGGTAGCACCACAACAAATCACCTTTACCCAAGTCAAGAACAATTCCTTGATAATTGCCGGGTTTGACACACCAATGATAGACATGTTATTTGGCAAACAAAGCGTGCCAGCCGATGGCGTGCGCGTGGCTATCCGTAACAATCCCTATAACAACAAAGAAGTCATTGCCTTGTTACATGCCAAAAATGTCCACGAAGTGAAAGCCGTGGCGCGACGAGTGTCTCATTATGGCAAATACAGCGTGTTGGCATTTACCGCTGGCAAAAACACGCACAAAGCCATTAGCCAATCAAACACCGGCATGACTTTGCTAACGCGCTCAGCCACCCACGCGCTCCAACCGGGCAAAGTGGCAACCCTATCTGACATCTTACCGAAGATTAAAGACAGTCGCGTCATTTACGTGGGCGAACAACACGATAACTTCGCTCATCATTTCAACCAATTACTGATCATCAAACAACTCCACCAAGCCGGACATAAAATCGCCGTCGGGATGGAAATGTTCCAAGTGCCTTACCAACAAGCCTTGGATGACTACATCGGTGGGCGCATTGACGAACTGACTTTTTTGCAACAATCGCGCTACTTCAACAATTGGCGTTTTGACTACAACCTCTATAAGCCGATTATAGATTACGTCAAAGCCGCTGGCATCCCACTGATTGCTCTCAACATTGACAAGCACATTACCAACAAAGTCGCTCGTCAAGGGATTCATAGCTTAACGGCGGCCGAAAAGCAACATTTACCGGTAGAAATGGACTTTTCCAACGACACCTATCGGCACGACTTGCACCAAGTTTTTCTCAGACACCAAAAACATTTTGGACACTCACACTTTGAATACTTTTTACAAAGCCAATCGCTCTGGGATGAAACGATGGCACAAACAGCGGCCCAATTTCTAGCCCAACATCCCGACACGCAACTGATCATTCTCGCGGGCAAGAAACATATTATGCACCGCTATGGCATTCCCAATCGGCTCTATCGGCGAAACGGCGAACCCTTTACCGTCATCGTGCAAGATGAACAGATCGATGAAAGCCTCGGTGATTATATTTTAATCACTGAAAAGCTCAACGGAAAAGCCTCACCCAAGTTAGGCGTATGGGTAGTAGAAAAGGACAACCAAGTTGTGATTAATCGCCTCAACTACCATACGTCGGCAAAAAAGGCCGGCTTACAAGCCAAAGACATTATCACCGAACTCGCGGGACGAGAAATACGAACCTTGGCCGATCTCAAAATTGCGTTATTTTACACCGACATCGACAGCACGGTGACAATCCAACTGATAAGAGACGGCGAAAAAATCACTCAAGACATCACTTTTACTCAGAAAAAAAATTACCACTAACCCAGGAGTTTGGCAGTCAGGAGTCCAAACTTTAGTTTGGCAGGACTCCAAGTTTGTAGTAGTGGCTTTAGCCACTAGACGGCATTGGATGAATCGCCTACTACAAACGTATTTGACTACAAGGAATAAGCGGTTTCTTAAGGGCCATAAGTTGAAATTCCATTGAGAAATCCGATTTTTCCAAAAAATCGGATTTCTTCGGATTTCTTTCTTGGCAACGTACTTCAAATCCGTGAAAATGAAAAAATGAACTTGTAATAAAATTCCTATAAACATTGAGAAATCCGATTTTTCAAAAAAATAGGATTTCTTTCCTCTAAAAATTAGATTTAATTTAATCATTTTTCATTTTTCATTTTTCATTCGTATATTCCCCTAATCCGTTGTACTAGACATTTAATGGCAGTGATCCTCCACACCATCCACATAATTTCTCTACAAGTTTTCCACAATTGGTAGAGATAGCAAAAGTCTCCAGAATTTCTCCACAACTTCTCCAGAACTTCTCCACAACTTCTCCACAACATATCCACAATAGCAGTCTATTATTATAAGTAACAACCCAAGAACATTTTCGCTTGGGAGAATTCCATTAGGAATGAAGCTGGAAATAATAGACGCATTTATAGACTTTTCCACAATTGCTGTCTATTGTTATAAGTAACAACCCAATAACAGTTTCGCTTGGGACAAATCTACCAGGAATGATGCTGGAAATAATAGACGCATTTGTCATATTTAATGTAACTCATTGATTTAAACAGAATGGCCCCAAGAGGCCCTCTATAGAAATCAATGACTTAGGTGTAATGTGACAAAATAGAATTATAGACTTTTCCACAATTGCTGTCTATTGTTATAAGTAACAACCAAGAACAGTTTCGCTTGGGACAAATCTACCAGGAATGATGGTGGAAATAATAGACGCATTTATAGACTTTTCCACAATTGCTGTCTATTGTTATAAATAACAACCCAATAACAGTTTCGCTTGGGAGAATTCCATTAGGAATGAAGCTGGAAACTAATAGACACATTTATAATACGAATTAAGAATGAAAAATGAAAAATTGAGAATGAACAAAGATGTCATTTCGTTTCGGTTTCGACGATAGGAGAAAGCTTGAGAAAGCTTGAGAAAGCTTGAGAAAGCTTGAGAAACCTTATAAAATCATTGTCAATAAAGACATCTTATAAGTCATTGATTTTTTATGATTCAATTCAACCCTTAATTCGCATTTATTTATATATATATTATTAATATCAATTCAGGAAACTAAGATGAAAAAGACAACCTTATCTCTTGCAATTAGCTTAGCTTTATGGGGAGGTGTGCCCGCAGTCTATGCGGATGTTCTGCCATCGCCACAGGGACAACAGGGTGATCAACAACCGCCGCCTCCGCCGAGTGGCCAGGATCAGCAAAGGCCTCAATCCTAGGGTAACGGCCAACCAACGCCTCAACCCGTTAGTGACGGCCAACCAACACCTAATCAGCCCGGTGGCGACGGCCAACAACCGCCTAATCAGCCCGGTGGCGACGGCCAACAGCCGCCTAATCGGCCCGATGGCGAAGGCCAACAACCGGCTAATCGGCCTGATGGCGACGGTCAACAACCGCCTAATCGGCCCGATGGCGAAGGCCAACAACCGCCTCCTCAGCCTAGTGGCGACGGCCAACAACCGCCTCCTCAGCCTAGTGGCGACGGCCAACAACCGCCTAATCGGCCTGATGGCGACGGCCAACAACCGCCTAATCGGCCTGATGGCGACGGCCAACAGCCGCCTTATCGGCCCGGGGGTGACGGCCAACAACCGCCAAACTGTGACGCTCAACAGGATTTGGAAGAATTGGGCATTAGGCCTCAAGCGCTTGATGGCTTTGACCACTTGAAACCAGAGGAAATTCGTGCCTTTTGTCCTAAACATCTCAAGGATGTCCCACCGAAAGCGTTCAAGAACATGGGTCCTGAACACTTGAAAGATATGCCACAACAGGCACTGGAGGGCATGACACTGATACAGTTTGAACAATTACCGCCTGAAGCCTTGGGCGGTTTAGAAGCCCATAACATGCATGGCTTACCCCCGAAAGTGATTCGGGAGCTCGATCCGAATCATTTGAGCCATTTTAATAAGGAACAATTTCAAAGTATGCCCAGTCGTGGCATTGCCAAGATGATGGTGAACTTAGATCCAGACAAAAACCAGCCAGATGATGTCAGGCCCTTATTACAAGAAGATGGTTTGGGGCTCGAAGACGACGGGACACTGAACCCTCCACCCGGCACTGAACTGGATTTTCAGCCAAAACAACCACACTCGATGCCTTCTAGGGGAGAATTGCCTGAAATACCTGATTTTAGCAACTGTTTTTGTCTAGGCGGTCGTGTGCCACCGGGTAAAACAAATGTGTTAGAAGGCCTCAATCAGGGACTCGCACAAGCAGGTTTGCCAGAATTTACCTTTAAACAAAGGGATGAAGATAGCATCCTAAACGTTGAAGGCTCAATCCAAGGTAGGGGCTTGAAAGGGGCCTTTATCCCAGATGTCAACAACATGACTCAAGCGGACGAAAACGCACGTCCCGGTATGTCTAAAGATGAAGAACGCGATCAATATGCGATAACGACTCCAAACGGGCATAAAATCCCATTCATTCCGGCCCCTAATAATTCGGAATGTGTCTCGAAAATCGTCGGCGAGGCCGGCCGTTTTCAAATGGGTGAAGGTGGTGATGTTTTACTGAAAAGGCCCGGCGAAAAACGCCACATCATTGTGGTTATGTTTAACCCCTTTGTGGCACAGTCAGAGCTGTCACCTGGGGTTCACTTTATGAACACGCGAACAGGCCAAGAAAAAGCCATGATGGTTTGTGAAGACGGTACGATGCAACCAATGCGTCCCACCGTCTTGTCGCCTGACAAGTTTATCGAAAGAGGCCTGAAGTTTGACGGTGTAGAACAGATTAGGCACCGGATGGATGGCACTTTTAAGGTGAAATTCAAGGGTCAGGTTCTTAATCTTGAGCCGACTTTAGATGTTGGGGTCGAACCGGTTGTCGAGGGTGAACAACAGATTGAGCCTGATATTGCTCTCCAGCAGGATGGCACCTTGGAATACGCCGTTCAGAACGAAATGGAATTACTCCGATTCAAACTGCGTATTCGTCAATGAACGAGCCGGCGTTGGATTATTAAAGAAATCCGATTTTTCCAAAAAATCGGATTTCTAGAGGCGAGATAAATCTTGGACTCCTTTTTTCTGGACGTCCAAGATAAATCTTGGACTCCTATTTTTTGAAAAATTTCATCAAAAAGCTTGACATTCGCTAAACAACGCTGTATATATTTACAGCCTCATTTAAAAAGCTATTTGGGAACGATACTGCCAAGGATTCAAACGTAGAGCTTGACATTCGCTAAACAACGCTGTACATTACATGACTTCAGTTAAAAAGTTATCTAGGAACGATACCGCAAGGGATTTAAACGTAGAAAGTCTTTCATTTTTTTAACAGTTTTTGAGTTGACGAAACGATGCGAAAATCTATACTAGAAGAAAATAAAAGTTATACCTTTTCGGATTATTTTAAATTATCGTACCCAACCCGAGATGTGGTGGCTGAATTTGGTTATCAGTTTCAAGTGCAGAAACTTGAACTGCCTGATTATACGGATAAAGCGTTGAATGTTGAAAAATTAACAGAAACTTTTTATAAGAAATTACCTCATGTCACTTTGAACTCCGAAGCCGCAAAACGTGAGTTCTTTATCTCTCCTTTACTTTTTGAGTTGCTTGATTATATTGACATTGATATAGATGTCGAGTATCCGATTAACATCAATGAGAGATTAAAAGGAAATATTGATTATCTCATACACGCCTCAAAACAGATTATTGTCATCGAAGCCAAAAATGCTGATATGGATAAGGGTTTTACCCAATTAGCCGTGGAATTAATTGCGATGGATCATTATTTAGAAAACGAGAGCACTGAGCTATTATATGGTGTAATCACGATAGGCGATGTATGGCGTTTTGGGGTACTTGAAAGACTAACAAAGAAGATAATAAAAAATATCGACGCATTTCTAGTGCCGGCACAGTTAGAAAAACTGTTAGCCGTGTTATTAGGCATTCTCAAAGAGCCATAAACTAAAACCCAGCGGCGATCAGGTGAACAGGCATCATTTTATTAGCCTAACAAAGTTTGCAACTGGGATGTTCGTTCAATTTGAGCTTGTCACTTTTTTTTTCGCCCTAGATTGGATTTGTAGCCCGGCATTTCACAAAAGTAGAGTGAAAAATAAACTAGTACCCCGCACCGCAAATTCATCCGATTATTCATATCAGCACCAATCAAGGGGCTGGCTACAATTAATTATCCGATATATTAGCGACGCGTGGTACTAGGAAATTAGCTGATATTTAACACCCCAGTTCAAATCCCACCTCTTCCGCCATGAAAGCTTATAAAATTCCTAGTAAAAATATCCACTTATAATGAATTTTTTCATTTTTCATTTTTCATTTTTCATTTTTCATTAGTTAGTCTAGCACGGCTAAAAACTGAAACTTCAAATCCTAACCGTTTGCAGTATAACCTAGCCTACTTGAAAGAAACCTCCAAAGTTTTAGAAACCTTGGCGGTTTTTTTTGGCTCATCCTTTCTTATAAAGAATCCTTGTCGTTATTGCTAAAAAATTACTCAGAAAACGGAAAATTCAATTTATATCCCACTCGATACACTGTACTAATAATTTCATGATCTGGTAAAAACGTCGCTATTTTTTTCCGCAAGTTTTTGATATGTGAATCAATCGTGCGTTCATAGCCAGAAAACGCATAGTTTTGCACTTGGCTGATTAGAACTTGGCGAGAAAAGACTTGATTGGGATGGGAAATAAAAAACGCTAACAAAGCAAACTCATTGGGAGTGAGTTTTAATGGTTGATTAGCAATAGTGACTTGATGACTCTTGACATCGACGGTGATTTCCCCAAGCACTAATTTTTCCTCTGTGACGCTCGTTGGCTGTATACGGCGCAAAATCGCTTTCACTCTGGCAACCACTTCTCTCGGGCTAAAAGGCTTGCAAATATAATCATCCGCCCCGAGTTCTAAACCCAGCAACCTATCGATTTCTTCAACTCTGGCTGTGAGCATCATAATAGGCACAGTCGAAAATTGCCGCACTTCCCGGCAAACAGCCATGCCATCTTTGCCGGGCAACTGGATATCTAACAAAATCAAAGCCGGGGGCGTTTGCTTGACATAAGGAACAGCGGCATCTCCCTGTTCCAAACAAACCGTTTGATAACCCGCTTTCTCCAGATAATCACGCAATAAATTCGCTATTTTTATTTCGTCTTCAACAATGAGAATAGTTTGAGCTGACATTTTTTATTTAGACATTAGTGAGAGTACAACTTCTTTTAGGAATAAACGGATTTTTTCTAGGCATTCAAGTAAATGTTATTTTTGCCTTATCCGTTTATGAAAGCGTATCCGTTGTACTTTGTTTTCCCAGCCTCCTAAAGCGATAGCCCAAGGCATTTGCTTAGCTTATTTTTGTTTTATCCGTTTATTTCGCGTATCCGTTGTACTTTGTTTTCCCAGCCTAAAGCGATAGCCCAAGGCTTTTGCTTAGCAATGTGGCGTGCCTCAATTAGAAAAAACGATGTTTTTTACTGTATAAACTATAAAGCCATTATTATCGTTAATTATTCTCGTTCTTTATCGAAGAAACCGGCAAGATAATCTTAAACCAGAAGCCCCCTTCTGGTGCCTTCTGGACACTAATTTCACCGCCATGCTTCTCAATAATACTTTTGCAAATGGAAAGTCCTAATCCACTACCACCTTGGGCCCGATTCCTAGACGGTTCGGCCCGATACAAGCGATCAAATAAATGAGGTAGCGCAAAATCGGGTACTCCGGGGCCAGAATCTATAAAATCCAATTGCAAAAAAGTCGGCGTGAGCGTCGGCGTAATTTCCAACCAACCCGGTTTATCCACATAGCGCAACGTATTCTCTAATAAATTATTAAAGACTTGCAACAAGCGATCGCTATCGCCAGCCAAGTAAGGCACTTCTTTGGTTTGTAAATTCGCCCGTAGCTTGATTTTTTGTTGAGCCAACCGGGCTTGAAATTGATTAAGACTCTGTTGCAAAACATGCAATGGGTTAAGTGGTTGCCGCCGTAAATTCAACGCCTGACTATCTGCCAAGGACAAAGTCCGTAAATCGTCTACCAATCGAGTCAAATGCAAAGCTTCCGCATGCAACGACTCCAACGTTTCATCATCCGCTTCCCGAATACCATCTTGCAAAGCTTCAACTTCGCCACGCAAAATAGATAATGGTGTTCGTAGCTCATGGGCAACATCAGCTAACCATTGTTGGCGCATTTGCTCATACTGTTCTAAAGTATAGGCCATTTGATTAAAATCAGTCGCCAATTGACCGACTTCATCTTGCGTTTTAACCGTCACACGAGTGCCAAAACGCCTCGCTGCCAGTGCCTGAGTCGCCGTGGTCAATTTTCGCAAGGGTTTCACCAAATGCTGAGCTAACAACCAAGTGACAATAATACTGAATAACAAAACCCCTAAACTACTTATGTAAATACCCCGCGTTTGTTGCTGAATAAACTCAATATCTTTCGGCGCAAAAAAAGTTTCTACCCGTTGAATACCCACCCAACCGACGGTTTTGCCATTCACCTCTATCGTTCGCAACGCAAAATTGTCCAAATCGGTTTGCCTACCAATAACCCAGCGTTTTTCGGCATCAAACAAGGTTAAACGAGGTGCAATCATCATCGGATCTGGGGGATAATTGGGTATTGGTTTAACTGGGGGCCCCGGGATATCCTTAATAGACAGCATTTCATCAACCAATTCAGGTGGTGGACGAAAACTGGGCGGTTGGTGATCACCACCATGCCCCGGTGGCGGCCCCATACCCTCATGCGGTGGGCGAGGTGGCGGCCTCATACCCTCATGCGGTGGCCGAGGTGGCGGCCCTATACCTTCATGCGGTGGCCGAGGTGGCGGCCTCATACCTTCATGCGGTGGCCGAAGTGGCGGCCCCATACCCTCATGCGGTGGCCGAAGTGGCGGCCCCATACCCTCATGCGGTGGCCGAGGTGGCGGCCTCATTGGCGGTGGCGAGTGGGAAGCATTTGAAAGCCTCAACAAATTTTGCCAATGCGATTGGTTCTCCTGCAAATCCTCCCAACTACCTTTTTGCCGATACTCATCCGCCAGTCGTTGTACTAAGTGATCTATTTTATTCAGCTCGATTTGACGAACAAAATCAAAAAAGTATTGCCGCATAAAATATTGCATACCCCCGACAAGTAAAACGATGCCGACAATATTAGTGAGCAAAAAGGCGACAAATAATTTGTAAGCTAATTTGTATTTCATAGCAGCGACTAAAATAAACCACCAAGGTTTCTAGGGGCGTTGCCCTGAGTTTCCAGGGGCGTTGCCCCTGGCTTTAATAATACGCCCCTTTGGGGCTAACAGACGAGGTTAATATAAAAGGGGCAACGCCCCTGGTTAGCCCTTTGGTACGAGATTAATATAGCCAAGGGCAACGCCCTTGGCTTGGGGCTTGAAGGCCATTAACAAAACTAAGCCCTATCAATTCGACAGCCTGGCCCACAAATTAGAAACCTCTAACGTTTTAGAACCTTGGCGGTTTTTTTTGGGTTTGAGGGCCATTAACAAAACTAAGGCCTATCAATTCGACAACCTGGCCCACAAATTAGAAACCTCCAACGTTATAGAAACCTTGGCGTTTTTTTTGGTTTGAGGGCCATTAACAAAACTAAGGCCTATCAATTCGACAACCTGGCCCACA
>Ga0190283_1001131_pt1 | contig 12590 bp, 14 predicted proteins | sample 48691801_MG_FD_161669 | JGI IMG/M metagenome (GOLD analysis project Ga0190283, IMG submission 161669) | Hydrothermal vent microbial mat bacterial communities from Southern Trench, Guaymas Basin, Mexico - 4869-18-0-1_MG | ecosystem: Environmental > Aquatic > Marine > Hydrothermal vents >...
AATGACGATGAAAAAGAACCGAAGGGCTATTGATGCCCATTTTTATAAATATTTTCAGGCCGGAATGGCCAACCCGGATTATACAGACCTTTCTCCGACAGAAAGAAACGATAAAGTATTCGGAGATTATCTTGCTGAGTTTGGGGAATTTCCTTCGAAGGAAGCAATGTCCCGTATTGGTTTTAAGGAAAGAGAACCTGTTTATGAAGGAATGTTCCATCGTTTAAAAGAGTCAAAGAAAAATAACCCGGATTTTGTAAGGGCTGTTCGACAGGCATTTCCAAATCTATCCGGGGTATCTCTTAAAACGGCGATCAATCTTGCAGCCGTTCGTGTTACAGGAAACGAGATGAACTACATGCCTAAAGATGTGAGAGACCGCCTTGAGACTCTCCAGGCACCGCCTATGTCTCCTGAGCTAAAACAGGAACTCTCTTTAATGAATATTGATCCGGCTCTTGCTTCGGCCAGAGAAAGAAATCTGGCAATGCAAAGAGTGAATATGCGAGAAGTAATTAAATCCGGACAAGTGGCCGCTGAAAAAGAGAAGCAGGTGTTCGGAGTTAAGTTAAACCAGCCTGTCTCGGACAAGTCGGCCACTGATTTAGGCGTCCCTATTGGAACAACTTTTCAAGAGGTTATTAATAAGAAGCTGACACCTAAGACAAAGAAGGTTCAGGACGCAATAGAAAGCGCAAAGAGTGCTCTTAAAATAGTGAACTCCCTTCAAAAGCTTTCCTCCAGAATTCATACAGGAGGAAGAGGTGGTTTTACCAGACTTGCAAGCGGTCTCCGTAGAAAGGGACAGGCAATATGGGATGATGCAAGCGCTGCTGCTCTTTATATAAAATTCAGAGAGGGTTATCTTGCTCTTTTAACAAGGGCTTTTGGTGAAAAGGGTCCTCTGCGGGAAGAAGATGTGCAGAGAATTAGAAAAATTCTCCCAACCCTTTATGCTTCTAAAGAAGGTGCAAAAGCTGCCTGGAGAGAAATAACAGCTATCATGCAATATCGAATTTCTGCTGCAAAAGGCGCTGTAAAACCTTATCAAAAAACAATTAAAAGACCTAAAGAAGCTTCGTCTAAATCTGTAGGAAGGTACAACCCTGAAACAGGTAAGATAGAATATTATAAGGATTAATCAAATGGAAACTAAAAGTGTAAAAGGCCCGGACGGTTCTCTGTATGACTTTCCTGTTGATATGCCCCAGGAAAAGATTGATGCTGTTTTTAAAATGCTGCCGAAAGAAGAAGAACCCAAAACAACTGCAACTTTCTTTGAAACAGCCGCAGAAGGAAATCTTCCAGACGAAGAACTCACTGAAGATATTATGAAAGGAGTTGCTATTGAAGGTCTTCGTTACGGCCCTGCTGTGGCGGCTGGAGCTACAGGAGTTGGAGCTCCTGCAATGGCAACTATTCTTGGTCTTTCTGAGGTTGCAGCAGAAGAGCTTGATGAACTTTTAAACGGTCGTGATTATAAAGACTTCAACGAATTCATGTCACAAAAACTGGACAATGTTACCCAAGGTGTTGCTTCTGCAACCCTTTCAACAATGGGTGATAAATGGGTGGTTCCGTTTGTTGCAAAAGGGACAAAACACATAAAAGATTTTGCTAAGAAAGTTGCTGCTTCTGCCGGACGTCCAGCGCTCATACCGAAAAAGATAGCCCCTGAAATGCAGGTTGCACAGCGTTTTTTGCGTGACCTTTCGCCAGCAAAGGGGAAACCGTTTTCCTTATCTCTCGATCAGGTAAACAGGGGCACTCAAAATATTATCGAAAATGTGGGTTCTTGGGCAAGGTCTGGAATGTTTGCTCAAAAGAGAATGCGTGATTTCGACCTCAGAAACATTCGGGCAGTTGACGGACTCCTTGAACGGTATTTAAACAGTATAAAGAATCAAATGACTCCAAAGGATTTTGGGGATAATCTCTATGGAATTTTAACGAACGAGATAAATTTCGTGGGAGGCGTTCGTAAAGGACTTTATGATGCAGTAGATAATATTGTTGAAGGAACAGGGCTCCGAACGAATATTTCAACATTACAGGACCTCTTTAACAAAAGGGGTTTTGAAGCCCCCGCAACAGAAATAAGAAATCTTTTGGGGGGACTCTTACCTAAAAAAGGAAATGATATCCCTTTAGAGTGGGCTGTTGAAATCAAAAAGAGATTAAACGCACTTTCAAAAGGTAATATTGAACCAGCAATTAAAAACATGCTGAACGAAGCTCATAAAGCAATAAAACCAAACATTCTAAAAACATTAGATCAAATACCGGCAGCGAAAGATGCTTATATCCTCGCTGAGTCTTACGCCGGAGCAACAGCAGAAAGGCTTAGAAATAAGGTTATGGGTGCTATGGGAAAGAAATTAAAAGACTTCCCTTCAGCAATTTTAAACACCTTTCGAACAGCAACTCCTGTTAAAATGGACAGATTAATTGCCCTTGAAAACCTCTTTACAAAAGGAGACTTTCCTGGGGTGAAGGGCGCTTCCGGTTTAACAAAAGAGATGTTTGAAGAAAGCGTTCTTCAACCAATAAGACATTCAGTTCTTTCAACAGCTTTCAATAAAGAAACACAATCCTTTTCCGGAAAGAAACTTGCTAATGCTTTAGACAGACTCGAACCGGATTTCGCTAAGAAGGTTTTTGGGAAGGATATAAAAATTTTAAGAGACGCCGCTACAACCCTTAAAGCCATTGAGTCTCAGGTATCTGGAGAAAAGGTTATTGTAAAGCTGATGCAAGCGGGAGTTATTGGTGCCGCTGGTACTGCTGTTCTTTCCGGACAACCAATAACTTCTATTGGTGCTGGAGGCGTAGCTCTCTTTTTAATTCCAAATGCTTTCTCCCGCATTTTAACGCAACCAAGACTTACACAACTTCTGACAAGCGGAATAGCTAAGGGTCCCGGAAGTGTAGCTTTTGAGCGTATGGTGACAATGGTTGCCGCTCAAAACGCTGCTGCAAATATGGACCTTCAAAAGATGTCTGTTGCAGCACAGGATTTCTATAATAAGTTAGAAGAGGGAACCATTTTTGATACTCCAGGAGCTACCGGGGAATGGGAAGAGGACGTTGAACAAAATATACCTGAGCAGGATTCTGAAGAATAATCAACCCACCCAGGTATAGAAAACTCCACCTTTTTCGCTACGGTCAAACAGAACCTGCCCTTTGTTTTTCATGTCCAGCATTGCAATTCGAAGCTGCTTTCCTGAAACACCGTAGCGATATACCTTTTTCAACAGTGTTGTATGATCCACTGTTCCGAGGCTCTTCATTAAACGAGACACGGAAGATTCTGTTCTCGTTTCAGGGGTTCGGCTGGCAAATTCCACTAAATCGGGCATGGTATCTTCGACAATTTTACTCAATTTCACAGCGGCTTGGATATGATAATGATCAATAAGCATTCCTGTTCCGCCATCTGAAAGCTTTAGAATCATTGCCAGTTTCAAAACAATTTCCCTCTGCCTGTTCCACACAGGTTTTAGAAGATCATCTTCTGGTTTTTTTCTGTTTAAATACCAGCTATGAATAAACTTCTCCGCTTCTTCTGTTAAGAACATCTCTCCTCGCATACAACAGAGAAGATGAATCCTTGCCTGAATATGTTCCAGAACCTCTCTATAATCAGGAGGATATTTTGGCCTGAACATCCTGGGGCAATTATCGTCTCCATACACCGCAACTGTTCGAGCGAAGAAACCGCTTTGAATAGCTTCAGGACTGACCGCTTTTAATAACCACTCTTTTGTACTTCCAGCAATCCAGTTGATACACACATTTTTAAGAACGACATCCCCATGAGTTCTTGTACCTTCCTGAAGCCTGGTACTCCCACCATAGAGTTCCGTCATCTGCTCTATAAACGATTGAGCTAAATCTCCTTTCCCAAGCGACATAGCCAACTCTGGAGAGGAAAGGAACATCTTTGAATTTGCAACCTCTCGAACGCCTGTAACTTCATTAAAGGTTGGCCGACCAAGCTTATCTATTAAACGAGGTGCCGTGATCTTTCCTTCATAATAATTTACTAAAGGAATATCCTCAATAAAGTTCTTTGCAAAACGAATAGCTCTTCCCTTACCACTACCGCTTTCTCCTATTAAGAAGGTATAGAGGTTTGGATAAAGAGGCATCTCTTTAACCCTCTCAAAATAAACCCTATCTCCAACACAAGCGGCTATTACTGTTAAACAAGACCAGACATGATAAGCAGGAGGAACTTCATCTTCTCCGCAAACATGAAGATACAGCTTCAAGAGGTTCTGCGTTTCTTGAAGAATAGTCATTGTTTATTCGTCTGTGATTAATTTTGCTGTTAAAACGATATCTCCACCGTCAGGGTCTTTTTCTCTCCAAATGCGATATTCACCCACCATGACAGACTTTATTGTATCTTCGGATATTCTTACCTGCTTATCTTTCCTCTCATACAGGAGACAGAGAAGCATCGCATGAATTTCAGCAAACTCTTTCTGCCATTTTTCTGCCTGCATTATAGCATTTCGCATATTAACCTGCATCAATGCCATATCTTTAATCACCTGCATCTCTTCTTTCTTTAAACCAGTTAAAGCGAGCTTTTCTTCTTTCGTCAATTTAGTCATTATTATGCTCCTTCCATAAAGTATTTTCTAAAACACTATCTATTACACCCTCTCCAAGACGGAATAAACAACTTCTTCAAACTCTTTTCTACTTGGCATCTTTTTGAATTCGTGTTCTGAGTCTTTCCAATCTTTGCCAATAGTAACCTCTGCAGGGACAACTAACTTATTTCCAAAATAATAACGAGGCTGTTCAAGTGATTTAACCACAAACATGGTATAATCGTAGGCTTCTTCCGGGGGACAGGAAGCAGCAACCTCATCGTGAATCTGCATATTCAATCTTGTCCTAAGCCTGTTTCGAACAACATATTTATAGGCCGGAATAATCCCCCATTGATTTAATAAATCGGCACACTCACTTTGCGGAGGCCACGAATACCCTCTCCTGTATAAAGCATTGTCAAATTGATCGTATTTAAAATGAATAACTCTCCCCCAAGTATTAGTCAGGGAGCGGTATTTCATCATGAGCTTTCGAATAAAAGGGAAATAGTGGTCATATATCTCAGGGAACTCCTTAAAATAAGCATCAATCATCGCCTGGCACTGCTTAGGCGTTTTAAAATAACCCTCTTTCAAAAGAGCTTCACTGAGACCGTTTGCTCCAAGAGCCCGTTGTGAACCGTGTACAACCTTCTTCCCGAAATATCTTCTGTCATAATCAACTTCCTCTTCAGAAATCCCGAATATTTTAGAGGCGTTGTGAGTGTGAGCATCATATTCACTTGGGTGTCTATTAGCAAGCTCAACCATTTTGGGCTGTCTTGTATACATCTTCACAACCCTATCTTCAATTTGACTCATGTCAATACGAATAAAAACACAACCTTCATCGGCTAAAAAAGTGCCCCTGATTCTCCTATCAGGATTCTGCAAATTATAGCCCTTTCTTTTAGGATTCTTTGCGCTTTTCAACCTTCCTGACTCAGTTGTAAATTTATAAGAGCAGCGTATTCTCCCGTCTTTATCCCAAGCACCCTTCATAAAAGAGGCCATTTTTGCCTTCTTTCTGTGTTCCAAAAGAAGTTTCCCGGGTTTCTTTGCTCTCTCGTATTTATTTATAAGTTTTTTAAGGGCTTTCTCGTCCAGGGAAATGCTTCTTGTCTTTCTGTTAAACTGTTTAGGAAGCTTCAGTGTTTCATAAAAGAACCTTTTTAACTTAACAGGAGAAAAATCCTTTTTGGCATAGAGCTCTTCTCCGGCTAAACTCCGCAACTCTTTTCGAACACGGTAACATTCCTCAAGCAGTTTCTTACACCACTTTTTCTGACCTTGAACATCTACCCTGACCCCGTGACTCATCATGGCTAAAAGAGGTTGAAACATCTCCAAATAATGTTGCTTATAAAACTCCAAAAAACCGTTGTTCTCCAATTCTTGTAGCAAGCAACTAAAAAGCTCGTGGGTGTAGCAGCAGTCCATCCCATTATATGTCCATAGGGAAGATAAGTCTGTTGCATATTTTCTTATCTCTTCTGCATCTTTTGCTTCGTCTTTCCAATAACGGTAGTCTCTTATATAAATAGAACAGAGATAATCCAAAGCATGTTCATCCGAAGGGTCAAGGGCATGGTGCATTGCCATAGTATCCCAGAACCAGTTTTTCAACTCAATTCCAAAGGGCTTTAACCAATAAGTATCGTATAAGCCGTTTTGAAGAATTTTCTCGTTTGGGGTTTCACAAAGCCATTTTATATAAGGAAGATATCGCTCCCGCTGTTCCTTTATTGTTGTTGTAATTGTTATAGAATAATCCGGAGAATGTGCGAAACCGACACAGGAAAGAGTATTCCCCCAGGTTTCAATGTCAATAGCCAGAGGAAACTGAGGATTTGCCTTTATAAAACCACAGTATTGTTGTATTTCATATTCTGTAGGGTCTATAAGATGCCTTCTATCCCTGCGATAGATATAAGGTGAAGCACTTTCCTTTTTAATTCTTTCCCAATCGATATAAGCCCTTCGCAGCTTCTTCATATTACCATGAAGATACCATGACGGATGTATTGTCGGGATCACCTTAAGCTCTCTTTCTTCGGAAGTTCGATAACGATAGATACTTCCTCTGAGCTTTGTAATCCCTGCTTTCTTCTCCGCAGCAGTGACTTTGATATCTTCTCCGAGAGCTTTTCTTATTCCTGCCTTAACCTTCCCTTTTCCTGTTAAAGCAAAACAGGCATAATTACCCATAGGAACGACAACATTAGCTCCCTTAAAGGAATCAATGCGCCTTCTTAAATCTTTAACCCATAAAGCTAATTTCTCAGAAGGTATTGCCTCGATTTTATTTCCCGGGGGACGTACTTCACAGAGATTTTCAACCCTTATCTCCGGCCGAAATAAACCCACTTTTTGCAGAACAACATTCCAAAGATTACCACTTGCTCCTACAAAAGGTTTTCCGATCTTCTCTTCTGTCCGTCCCGGGGCCTCACCCACAACAATAATTCGAGCGTTTTCCGGACCAAAACCGCTAACCATTAAACTATCCCCTTTTTCTCTGCCAGCCAGAAAGGTATCTTAACCTCATATCCGTTTGAAAGCTCCCTCACAGATATCTGACTTTTAGGAAGCCAGAAATCATCATCATCATAACCAGCATCTCCGAACAGATACGCATTATCTGTTTCAGCTTTTATAGAATCCCACATTTCAGTGACGTAGCTGCCTTTCTCTTCTTCACCCAAAAAATCTGATACAACCACCCAAAATCACCCCCTACCCTGTGCGTGTTATAAGCTGTTTACCGTAAGTGACCTTAACCCCGTATTGTTTCCACTTCTTTTCAGTGAGGTCCTCTTTTTTAACGAGCCTCTTTAAAACCCCTTCTTTAATTTCGATAAGATCAAAAGGTATCTTCACAACCCTTTTATCAAGAGCAGCTTTTACAAGCTTTGCCTGGTCTATAATTTCAACAGTAATTGTCTCTTTCTCAAAAGAGGCTGCACCGTTTTCACCTTTTGTCACGGATTCCATTACAGGTACTTCAGGCGGTACCGGAGTTATCGGCAAATTTTCCTCATCCATAATTTCCAGCCCTTTAACCGGAACAGGTGTTTCAGCAGCAATCTTGGCTGCTTCTGCCGCTGCTCTTTCAATTTCTCTCCTTTTAATATCACGATATTTCATCACTTCAGCATTCAGTTTACTTTCAACTTTCTCAAGGGAAAGCCTTAAACCCTTAAACATACCATTAACAGTTTTCACCCACTTGTTGGGAAAGGCAACAATCCCCTTCCGCATCTTCTCAAGGTCTTTATGCGTTGTTTTAACCATACCCAAAGAAGTGACTGCCTGTTTTTCTGAGGCATCATCCGTAACTTTAACCTCTTTAACACCGGTCTCAAAAACGGAAACCTTTTCGACAAGATTAAGAAATTCAGGACGTACTGATAACGCTGCCGTCTCTTTTGCCAAAGCGATTGCTTCATCATTTACAACTAATTGTGTCATTTTTATCTTCTCCCTTCTATAAACACTTTCTTTATTAAAAAATGAGAACGAGAATAAATTGGAAGTTGATTCTCCCAACCAGGGTTTTATTAAGTGTTCCAAAGTGCTCCCCCCAAGACGAAAGAACACTTAAAACGGGATTATTTTTCATGCCCTGCCAACTCCAGTTTATTTTTTCATGAAACTTAGGCCACCTCTTCCGGCGGCTCCTCAAAATCAGGGTCTTTTTCAGGAATAGGATTCTCTTCTTCACTCAGAGCAACATTTTCCAAAGAAAAAACCTTTAAGGCCTCTCGTGCAAGACCCTTAGGATTTGCAGACCCTTCCGCAATGCTTTTGATAACCTCTAATAAAAAACCAGCAAGATCACTGTTTTTATCAAAAGCATCGACTTTGTTTTTAACGTCTTTAACCGAAAGCATTTAATCATCTCCTTTCAAATAATTTAAAAAACGATTAAGCTCCGGCCTTTTTCAAGCACTCATCCACATGGGCCTTGAAATCTGCCACCGGAACATCCGAGTTGCATATTGTGCACTTCAAAGTAGCTCCCCCAACAGCGGGTGCTGCTTGAGCTTCCTGCACAGGTTGCTCTGGAGGTGCTGGAGGTGCCGAAGGTGCCGGAGGTGCCGAAGGTGCCGGAGGTGTTGGAGGTGTTGCCGGAGCACTCGGAGCAGCTTTTGCAGCAGCTGCTGCAGGTCCCTTAGCTTTCTCCTGCAATCCCACCGATCTTTCTCCGATTTTATAAAAAGCGCTCAACCGATTTTGCGGTGTACCTTTATAATCACCGTCTTTTTGAATCTGTACAGTAACCATAGTAAGGAACATGCAACCGGTAAACGAGACGATGATCTGGTCGAAATCCTGGACCTGAGGAAGCTGTGCCGCTTTAAAAAGGCTCTTTATCCTACGGGCTCCGATACTCTTCTTCCAAGTATCTTGATTAACCGCTTCAAGATCATCATCATCTCCAATTACAAAATACTCAAAAAATGTTATTCCTTTGTAGTCAACCGGTTCCTGCACAGACATCTGTGCTTTGTACATCAGTTTCCCCGTTTGACTTCTCAACTCCTCAATCGAAATCCCCTGACACTGATAAATACCATCAGGAACAATGTTGCTGTCAGGAATGTCATCCCACGGAAATATTCTGCTCATTTTTCAAACTCCTTTTTTAATAATTTAATAATTTAATAATTTAATAAATCAATACTAACAATTTAATTTATCCAGGCGTCCCCCCTTTCTCGTAATTTTCCCATATACTGTCATAGTGAGGATAACATGGGTTCGGCGCTTTAATCTGTGTTTGCGCTGCATATAAACCGTCGTTCGTTGTCTGCATCACATACTTAATCTCCCCCATATCTCCCCGGACAGTATACAGCCGATAGTGTTCTCCATAAGCTGCCCCCAGGCGTTTCGAAAGCTTTCCCGGAGCAGCAGGATTCCGAACAATTTCTCCGTGCAACTCATCCTTTGACTCATCTACATGAGCTAAAGTAACTACGTTGAGCTTTAATCCTGCGAAACGCATCATCAGCATCTCTTCTAATAACTCCTTAGAACCGGCATACCACTGACGCCCGTCTTTTGCCGTTGGATTCAAAGCGTATTGATGATACTTTCTCGCAGTTAATTCCATGAAAGTGATACTGTCTAAAACAACCGTTCTCCAATAATCCTTTTCCTGGTCAAAAAGCCCCATGCGCTGTAGAAAAAAGGAATAAGCACTTGGATTATATGGATCATGGTCGTGATAATATTCCAATCTTGTTATACCACCGGCATGTTTTACATCTCTCATCATTCCAAAAGGCGTATCAACCAGTTCTCCTACCTCGGAAGCATCAGCTAAATAAGGCTGATCTTTTCCAAGAGGATCGAAAAAAAGAACCAGCATTGGCTTTGGGAATGTTGCTGCAAAAGTACTTTTACCACCGCCCGTGTCTGAGTAAGCTAAAACGTGAATATCCTGTCTCATTTAATCACCCCCTATCTAAAATTGTTTAATTATAAAAACTTCAGGTGTGTATCTAAATCCCACGGACTCCAGATCTTCCGAATCAACATGGCATCTGCCAATTCCGGCTGTCTCCCGCTGGCGCAAAAATCCTTCATTTCGCAGAAGGTACAGCCGTTGTTAAAAACACCTTCCTGAAACACTGCTTGAATCATATTAATATCTTGATAAACTTGCTTCAACCCTTGAAACCTCTTTGCAAGAATAGTGGCATCTTCCTTCCAGGAAATGATCTGTTCCGGACTCCGCCCGGTTACAAAAAGATCAAATTTCGTATGTTGTTTGCTGCACTCAAAGTAGGGCACTCCATGAGTACGACACTTTTTTTTACTATTCGGCAGCTTTCCTATTTCAATAGCATTAACAAAAGCTCCTGTTACCACTGCATTATACTGTACACCCATCGCCCAGGTATACCCTGTTAGCTGACTTCCAAGGCGAAATTTCTTAGCCCACCAGGAAGTAACCTTACCCGTTGTTTTATGGTCACAAACATAAAGCGCTTTAGTAGCTTTTTCTCTTACAGGAAGATCAAGAAGAGCATAAAACTCGATACCCTCGCATAAAGGCGCTTTGACCACCGTTTCAATACCTTCTTTAATAATCTCAAAGGGAAGCTTTTCGATTGGATGTGTTTCAAAGTACTCTTCAATGATATTTTTTACATTACTCCAGCATAATCTATCCCCCTCAGGAATATTTTCATCTGCGAACGGTTTATACCAATTTCTTAGTATATCCATAGAAGCTTCAACACCTGCTCCACTAAAATAAGCCGCCAGAGCTCTATGAATATCTGTTCCACAGCGTGCCGGAGCGCTTTCCTCTTCATTAGTATAATGTAACACATAGCGCATAACAGCATAGGTACTGCAAGTGGCTGTAGCGCTTAAAACACTATCATCCAGGCATGTAGTCATAACATTTCCTCCTTTACCCTCTCCAATTCTGACAACCCCCTATCAAGGGCTCTGTTTAACACCATTTCCATGCTTTCCTCTCGCCTTAAAGCAAGCAACTTTAACCTATTATGCAGCGCTTTAGGCATGTGTCGTGTCCAATAGGTTACATAACTATCTTTATCTCCCCAATTATGCTCGTATTGAGGCATCTTTAATCACCCCCAAATTTTGCTTTTTATTATTTATCCAAAAGGTGACAGCACGATAACACAGTATTGCCCAGCATGTCAAGCAATGGAACTATAAAACTTTGGGGGGAGCACTTTGCTACCCTTCTCCGGTAGACTCTTTTGTTAAAAATTTGTTTAACCGCAATCGTACTCATATTTATCAACAACTTCTGTACCTTTTAACACCCTTTTACACAAGGCTGAATAATTCACCGTAACTACTAATCTCAGCCGATCACCATTAGAATCTTTATCTTTGCTTTGGAATTTTATTATATATTCTCCGCTTTCCTTTTTTGAATAACTACCTGTTTTCTCTATCCAATTTTCATCCAGAATATACTCTTCTATAAAAAGCGAAAGTGTCTTATCATCCCCCTTGCCTAAGTAAACGGATACCTGAAGAGCACCCTTTTCTTGATATGTGAAAAAAAGCCTTCCAGACACCTTAGATAGCTCTTCCACGAGAGGATAAAATCTTTTATGCTTTTTTAATGCCTGAATATTAGACTTGTTCCATTGAAGCATTTCTTTAACCTTTTTTTTATATAAACTCATAACTCCCCCTTAGTTTTATGGTATTTAAACACCTGCTTCTACACAAATTCTCCTGCATTTTGATAAAGAAAAGCCTATTAAATCGGCGATAACCTTTCTTTTGTAACCTTTTTCAGTCAGTTTTATAACTTTTTTTCTCATATCTTGCTCACTTAACCTTGTGACCACCTTTAGACAGCTCTCACAGAAGGTTACGCCATCTTCAACAATTAATAACCCCCCGCATTGGCATCTTTTAGCTCTTTGCTTATCAAAAAAGAATACCTGATCCGTGTTGTTGTAAGTTTCCTTTATCTGCCATTTTTTTAAAGCTTCACAACCTGCAGAGCAAACATCCTTATCTGAAAATAAAAAAGGGCAGCTTTTGCAAGGCGAAAAATCCTGACCATATACAGGTTGATTAGTTGGCATTGGTATCTTTTCTATTTCAATCATTTTAATAACCCCCTTATAAAGTTTCAGTTCGTTTCCAGGACACTACAAGTATCGAAAAAGCCGTTTGTTCTCCGTACCTTTAAAAACCTGTTGCGACTTTTTTGCTTCTTGGCTATTTTAATAACATCTTTTATTTTTTTATCGGAAATATCTATCTCTTCAACCAGTTTTTTTTCTACATAGCACTCAAGGATCACCATCATTTTTAGAACACCCCCTTTTAAGGTAGCCTATCCCCTTTATAATAGGTAAAAATTAAAAAATATCTCTATCCAAGCCATACTTTTCTATCATATCATTCAGCCAACAAACAAAAAGAATGAAAAAATATCCCCCGGTAATGATCCAAAACCACTTT
>Ga0190283_1001132_pt1 | contig 12583 bp, 8 predicted proteins | sample 48691801_MG_FD_161669 | JGI IMG/M metagenome (GOLD analysis project Ga0190283, IMG submission 161669) | Hydrothermal vent microbial mat bacterial communities from Southern Trench, Guaymas Basin, Mexico - 4869-18-0-1_MG | ecosystem: Environmental > Aquatic > Marine > Hydrothermal vents > Microbial...
CAAACATCAAACATCGAACATCGAACATCAAACATCAAACATCAAACATCAAACATCGAACATCGAACATCAAACATCAAACATCGAACATCAAACATCAAACATCGAACATCAAACATCGAACATCAAACATCGAACATCAAACATCAAACATCAAACATCAAACATCGAACATCAAACATCAAACATCAAACATCAAACATCAAACATCAAACATCAAACATCGAACATCGAACATCAAACATCAAACATCGAACATCAAACATCGAACATCAAACATCGAACATCAAACATCGAACATCAAACATCAAACATCAAACATCAAACATCGAACATCCAACTACATAAAAGTTGCAGCCAAACTGTAAAGGCTGCCCACCAAAAAACTGTTCAAAAAAGCAATTCCCACGAGGACAATAATTACTGAGATATCAATACCGCCAAAAACAACTGGAACTGCTTTGCGAATACGGTCCAAAAGCGGATCTGTAATATTATGGATAAAGCGGACAATCGGGTTATAAGGATCAGGATTGACCCACGAGAGTATCGCCCGAACGATAATAATCAGCATGTATATGTTCAGAACCATTTCAACAACCACTGCGACTGCTTTAATAAGATGACCAATGATAAACATACAGATTAAAACCCCTTATTTTTGATGTTGTGTTGGAAAAATTGCAGACTTCCTTTTATTTCTTGATTTTGTCTGTGAAAAACTGTAAGTTTCCATTTTTCTGAAATTGAACTCGTAATTTTGAAATTAATTGTATCTCTGAAATAAGTCAAGCAATTTAAATGTAAAATCATTGACAAACTGAATCTGGAGACGGCAGAAGGAAATAATTTTATGGAATTAAACAGAAAAACAGGTTTTATCGGTGCCGGGAACATGGGAGAGGCGATTTTGGGAGCCATGATTCAGTCCGGCATGTCCGAGCCTTCAATGATATATATAAGCGACGTGAGTGAAGAGCGTCTTGACATGATACACAGAACATACAATGTTCATGTCATGGCTGACAATTCCAAACTTTTTTCAGAATGCGGGATTGTCATCCTTGCTGTCAAACCCCAGCAGATGGGCCAGGTGCTTTCACAAATCACCGGGCAAGAGGGCTATGCTGTATCAGATCAGAAGCTTGTCATTTCCATTGCAGCAGGTGTTCCCATAAGGAAAATTGAAGACCTGCTTTATGCTCCCCTTGATGAAACTGCCAGGGAAAAGCTTTCCATTATCCGGGTCATGCCGAACACGCCTGCCCTGGTTCTGGCCGGTATGTCCGGAATGAGCGCAAACAGACACGCCACACCCGAGGATATAACGATTTGCAAAGCAATTCTGGAATCCATGGGAAAGTGCATTGAGTTTAAAGAAGACAAACTCGACGCGGTAACCGCGCTTTCAGGTTCCGGTCCCGCATACATTTTTTATATGATCGAATCCATGACAGAGGCCGGCATCAGTGTGGGCCTTGATCCGGATGACGCTGCCTTTCTGACCCTCGCCACTCTGGAAGGGGCTGTCAGACTCCTGAAAGAACGGGGTGAATCTCCGGAAAGCCTGCGCCAAAAAGTCACTTCCCCCGGGGGAACCACCGAAGCTGCTTTAAATGTGATGGAAAATAATAAGGTAAAGCAGAGTATCATTGAGGCTGTTGAAGCCGCGGCGCGGCGTTCAAAGGAACTCAGTGTCTGATAAACATCACGCTCGCCTGGGATTGTCAAATCCCAGGCATTGCCGCAGGATTTGTCAATCCTGCGGGAGCCTTACATTTGAAAGAATGAGAAATCATGTTTAAACAGATATTTACAAATAGAACTGTCAGACTGTCATGTTGCCTTATCTTGGTGACGATACTCCTGCTGCCTTCGGCTTATGCCCAGCAAAAAGATCCCTTTGAGCCGAAACTGGATATCATCCTGAATGGGAATCAGCCTGAGCCTTTGTTCCCGGGACAGTCAAAACCAAAGTCAGACCCCTTCAGATTAAGCGTCAGTGCCATCCCTGACAATATCGCTCCGGGGAAAAATTTCAGGGTTGAGGTCATGTTTGCCATTGCCTCCGGATATCAGCTCTATGTAAAGGAAACATCCGTAACTGCGATGCCGACCCCGGGCCTTATCTTTGGCGATGTCAGACAGATCAGTCAGACCTTTGAAAAGAAAGATCAGTACGGAGGAACAATACTGATTTACAAGAAAAAGGCGATATTTGAGTTGCCTGTGACTGTGGAACCGTCTGCTGAGTCAGGTCCTAAGCAGATATCACTGGAGGTTCGCTATCTGGGCTGTACGGAAACGATGTGTTTCCTGCCTCAGAAGAAGGACCTGGAAGTGGCTTTCACTGTCATCCCGGGAACATATCCAGTCGCGGGCGGGACTCCGGAGCCGGCAATTCCTGACAGGGGCATGACAGCAGTTGAACAGAACCCGTTTCAAGAAATGGCAGACAGGTTCGGCCCGCTGGGAGTGCTGGCAGCAGCGTTTATATGGGGAATTCTTGCAAGTCTGACCCCCTGCGTGTATCCCATGATTCCGGTAACAGTGAGTGTCATCAGCGCGGGCAGCCGCGGCAGCGTGTCTCGCGGATTCATTCTGTCCCTTTTCTATGTCCTCGGCCTCTCCCTGACGTATGCCTTTTTGGGAACTGTTGCTGCGTGGTCCGGCAGTTTGTTCGGATCCTATGCCAATCATCCCGCGGTGCGCGTTATTGTGGCAGGGGTGTTTGTGATTCTGGCGTTAAGCATGTTTGACCTCTTTTCTATTCAGATGCCTTCCTCACTTTCATCCAGACTCGGGGGAGCAGGCTCCGGATTTGTGGGCGTGTTCCTGACAGGTGCGGTAGCCGGGGCCGTGGTGGGGCCTTGCGTGGGGCCGATGCTGGTGGCCCTGCTGGTCTATATCGCAGCCCTTGGCAGCAAGTTGCAGGGATTTCTGATCATGTGGAATTTTGCTCTGGGGATGGGAATGCTGTTTTTGGTGATCGGCACGTTCTCAGGAGCGGCCGCATCTTTGCCAAAGGCAGGTATGTGGATGGAAAAGCTGAAACGTTTTTTTGGCGTGCTGATGCTTGCTGTGGCCCTGTACTATGTGGAGCCGCTCCTGCCGGAAAACGTCCTTATGCTGTCATTGGGAGCCTTTCTTATCGGCATTGGTGTTTTTGCCGGGGCATTTGATGCGCTGAACACTGAATCCGCAGGCCGTGAGCGACTTTGGAAGGCAGCGGGTATTCTTTTCCTGGTACTGGGTGTCGGCTATGTTGCAAGATTCACCTTGGATGACCGAATGCCCCGGGATAATATCGTATCCCAAAAAATTGGCATAGCGTGGCTCAGTGACGAAGCGTCTGCTTTGGCCCGGGCCAGACAGGAAAAGAAGCCCGTGATGATAGATTTTTCAGCCGACTGGTGTGCTGCATGCAAAAAGCTGGAACGCGAGACCTTCACAAATTCATCTGTGACAGACAAGTCAAAACAGTTTGTCTGTCTCAGAATAGACTGTACAGATACAGAAGATCCCGCGATCACAGATATTTATAAAAAATATAATGTGAAGGGATTACCGACAATCTTTTTTATAAACGCGCTTGGCCAGCCCTTACCGGACAAATCTGTGACTGAATTCATCGGGGCGGCCGATCTTATGAAACGGATGCATCATGTTGAACAGGGACAATAAAAAAAAAGCTTTGCTTTTTTCGGAAACATTTATTATTGACAGATTTTTAAGTTGGCTATAATTTCGCAGTTTCCGATATTTTATTGTGAATTGGCAGAACAAAACTGCAAACCTTGACAGTGAAAAGTTGAAAATCATTCTGGAATTATTTGGCGGCAAACATCCGTTCAGAAATGCCGGTATCAGTGATTTCAGCAGGTTACGAAAACTTATGACTGACGAGACCAAGCTAAGGAATTGTAAAAATGAAATCAAAATCCGTCAATGTTGTTCTTTTAATTGTTTGTTTTTTTGTATGGATGTCCCATGATTGCATGGCATCATCAGACAAATCCCCATCAGGCATTATCAAATGGTATCAGTATGATGAAGGCATGGCACGCGGGCAGAAGGAGAAAAAAAATGTGTTTCTCAACTTCTATGCGAACTGGTGCGGTTATTGCAAAAAAATGGACAATGGAACATTTAAAAATCCTTCAGTGATTGCTTACCTGAATGAAAACTTTATTTCTGTCAAGGTGAATACTGAAAAAGAAAGAAGAATAGCGGCCAAATATTATGTAAACGGACTTCCAACTTCTTGGTTCGTTTCAAAAGACGGGGAAAAAATCAGCAACCTGCCGGGGTATGTTCCGGCGGATATGCTGATGAATATCCTTAAATATATTCATACAGACAGCTACAAAAAAATGAACTTCAAGAAGTTTTTGGACAGCATGTAATGACAGACCTCCGAGGTTTTGGAAACCTCGGAGGTCTTTATCAAAATAAATAATGATCATGGAAACAGACTTTTCCGATCTCAGACATATCATCCGAAATGCAATCCCCCCCGGTCCTGCTGACAACTCTTACCAGCCAACCTGTGTATTTCTCCTTGTTTTTGACAAAAATGAGCCGCATATTCTGGCCATCCAGAAATCTGATACAGAAGGATATCCATGGCGAAATCAGGTGGCACTTCCCGGCGGCCATATTGACAAAAACGATTCAAACGCTGTGGAAGCAGCTTTTCGTGAGCTTGAAGAAGAGCTGGGCATCACCAGAAACCAAGTTGAATTCATCGGTTCACTGGGGCATTTTCAGACCATTAATCACAAAAGTATTGAAGCGTTCACAGGATTATGGAACGGAAAAGGGCCGGTCCGGCACGACCCAAAGGAAATTGCCAGAGTGCTTGAAGTTCCCTTGAAAAAACTTGTCCGAACCCATGAAATGAAAAATTTTCACAACCGTCTGCCTGATATTCACGACCTGACATATCCGCTTGAAGATGCAGTTATCTGGGGTGCCACAGCCAGAATTCTGCATTATTTTATCGAGCTTTTGCATCCTTTATTAAACACATCGTTAAGAAGTGTCAGGTTTTAAGTTTTAAGTTTCATAGTGGCCAGCCATAATCGTTTATGTGAACCTAAAACCTAAAACCTAAAACCTAAAACCTAAAACCTAAAACCTAAAACCTTAACAGATGCATCTGGAAAAACTGAATAAATATATAAAAGCGGCCATACTGACCTCACTGGCATACACTGCCGCGACCTTTTTTTTGGAAGATCAGATAGCGTCATCACTGAAAAATCAGATGCCGCTGCTGGGGGTTACAGCATTATTAATCATCATCAATATCGGAATGTTGCTGGTTTACCTGTTTCGCGGGGGAGCAATCGGTGTCAGCATCATCCTGCTCAATTTGGCCCAACTGGCTCTTTTCTTCCGATTATTTATACAAATTCATACTGTCCTCGGGCCGGAGAATTATTCATATCCTTCACCTCTTCTGTATGACTGGGCAAAATTTGTTGCATTGCACACCTTGAAGGCTGTTGACCTTCTGGACGCAACAGGGGCTTATGGCATTGAAACCCAGTTTTTTCAAAAATCCGGATTTCTTTCCCATCAGAGTACCCTGACAGGCATTGCACTTCTGGGAATGCAGATCATGCCTGCTCTTTTTGTGGGAGGGGCCATCTTCAAGGCTGTCAGCAGGGCTTCAACGCCTGACCAGGAAACAAAATTCAGAGGAATCGTCAAATGGATCCTGCGCGGGGGACTGATTGCAGCAATTTCCGGAATCGCTGTATTGGGCTGGAAAAACAGTTGGGGCCTGAACAACTGGCTTTTATGGCCTTTGAACAACATCCTGCTCACGCTGGATATCGGGGATGCACTTCAGATTTTCGGCCGGCACCTTCAGCCTCCGGAAATGGGCGTGGATTCAGCATCTGTGGCAGTCTTTTTTCGCCTGATAATTGCGTGTTATGCGTTTGTGCTGCTGAATCGTCTCTATTTGCACATTTCATCAACGCGTCAGTCTGTTGAAGAATTGGCGATGATATGCCTGTCATCGGAGTATTCGTCTGAAGAGCGTCTTTCGGCTATAAAAAAATTGGAGGAACTCGGCACATTTGCAGACGCGGCAATTCCTCAGCTTGTGAAAACACTGGCCGACGGCAACAATGATATCCGCAATGCCGCGACAGAATCGCTGAAAGAAATTGATCCCCAGTGGCCGGAGAGTGAATCCGCCCGCAGTGTCATCCCTGACCTTGTGAAATTGCTGTTGACCAAGGACAAGGAAGCCAGAAACGCGGCTGCCCAGGCTTTGGAGACAGTTGATCCCCAATGGCCGGAGAGCGAAGCTGCCCGCAGCGTCATCCCCAACCTTGTGAACGCGCTGTTTGAGAAAGATAAGGGTGCTCAGATTGCAGCCGCGGAAGCACTGGGAAAAATTGGCCCGGCTGCAGCAAAAGCAGTACCCCATCTGATCAAAGGATTGTCAGACAAGGACAGGGATTTCCGCTGTGCACTCACCCAGACTTTGGGAAATATGGGGCCGGATGCAGAAGAGGCCATCCCGGATATAATAAAGGTATTGGCTGACGACAATGCCCACAGCAAAGCTGTCAAAGCATTGGAGAAAATCGGTCCGGCAGCAACGCCTCATCTTGTGGAAGCATTGGCAGACAGTGATGACAACATACGCAATGGCTCGGCCGAGGCGTTGGATGAGATTGATTCCCAATGGAAGGAAAGTGAATTTGCCCGTGAAGCCGTCAAATATTTTGTAAAAGTGCTGGGCGACAGTTTCAGTTCTTTCCGGAGTGCGGCTGCTGATGCTTTGGGAATCATTGGTCCGGCAGAAGTTATTCCCAATCTTGTGAATGTGCTGGCAGATGGGGAAGAAGATGTCCGCAGGGCAGCAGGCGAAGCTCTGGAAAAAATTGATCCGCGGTGGCAGGAAAGTGAATCTGCGCGCAAGGCCATTCCGCGTTTTGTGAAGGCTTTGGTTGACAATGATTCCCAAGTCCGAAGGGCAGCTGCCCAGGCATTGGGAAAAATTGATTCCAAATGGCAGAAAAGTGAAATTGCGCGTAAGGCCATTCCCCATTTTGTGAGAGCTTTGAAATACACATTGCCGACAGTCCGCAGTTCAGCGGCCAGTGCTTTGGGGGAAATAGGACCCGGAGCGATAAAAGCAATCCCCTATCTTATAAAGGTATTGGCAGATAAGGAAAATGATGTTCGCAGGGCAACTGCCGTAGCACTGGAGAAGATTGAACCCAGATGGCGTAAGAGTAAAAGCACAGCTCAGGCAATCCGACAGCTGCTCAAAGAATTGGAAAATGAGGATTGGGAAGTCCGCAATGCAACGGCCGCTGCCTTGGGGGATATAGGCACTTCATCTGTCAGGACAATTTCAAAGCTTGCAAAACTGCTGATAGACAGCGATAAAAGAGTCCGGGGCACAGCCATTGAATCTTTGGAGAAAATTGAGTCTGAATGGCGTAAGAGCGAAGGAACCCGCAAAGCCATTTCCTATTTTGTCAAAGCACTCGGAGACAGCAAATGGATTGTCCGCGTCTCAGCCGTGGAAGCACTGGCGGAAATCGGCCCCACATCAGCAAAAACAGCGGCCCCCTATCTTGCAAGAGCACTGAAAGACAGTGTCATAGACGTTCAGAATGCGGCTGGGGAGGCCCTGGAAAAAATTGACCCGACCGGCAAACTGAGAGAACAGGAGGTGGCAGAAGGCGGATATATTACCAGTGCAACCGACAAAGCTTTAGGGGAAATGGACCCGGAGGCTGCCGAAGCAATCCCCCATCTCATAAAAAAACTGATAGACAGCGACAGGTCAGTTCGAATTGCGGCCAGAAAAGAATTGGCAAAAATTGACCCCAAATGGCCCCAGACCAAGAACGCCCGGAGCATGATCCCATATCTTGTGAAAGAAGGGCTTCCGGACAGCAGGTGGATTGTCCGCAGTTCAGCAGCCGAGGCATTGGGGGATTTCGGACCGGCAGCAGCTAAAGTTGCCCCCCGTCTTATAAAAGCAATGTCAACAGACAGCACTGTGGATGTCCGCGGGGCAGCCAAAAAAGCTTTGGAAAAAATTGATCCCACGGGCAAACTGCGAAAATAAAGTTGAAAGTTTCGATTGCCGGAGTTTTTTATTGCCGGACGGGGTTTTGCATTGCCGGACGGGGTTTGTAACCCCGTCCGAAACCTTTGCTTTCGTGGATATGCAAAACATTGCGGACGGGGTTTTGCATTGCCGGACGGGGTTTACAACCCCGTCCGGCACATCATGGATCAATAAAAACAGACAGTTACGATCTTAGCTTGATGCATATGGGTTACAAACCCCGTCCGGCGAGGAAAACTTTTTACTTTTTTACTCCTTAAGCCTGTCAGCATATCTTTTTATGAGTCGGATGGTGGTTGAAACAATTACCCAGACGCTCATTATGACAAGAAAAGCAGGCACCCATACATATAGTTGGTATGGATGGGTTTCATTGGCTACAGAAATACCCACCATGCCAAACAGAAAAATAAGAAACATAAAAACGATTACAAAAAAACATGCAGGTTCAGAGTCATACCAGGGAATAATTACTTTTCTATATAAAGGATTCGGATCAAGCTGCATAATAATTGCATATGTTTTAAAAAAATCAAGATGCAGAAGCTTGGTATCGGCAAATGTTGCGGACGGGGTTGCAAACCCCGTCCGGCAGGACGGCGCGGGATGTCCGGCGGGATACAAGCTTGGTATCGGCAAATGTTGCGGACGGGGTTGCAAACCCCGTCCGGCAGGATAGGACGGGATGTCCGGCAGGATAGGACGGGATGTCCGGCAGGATAGGGCGGGATGTCCGGCAGGATGTCCGGCGGGATATTAAAAATTATTTATCTGAAAGGCTGTATGCAGAAAATAGGAAAGATATGGTCGGGGCGAGAGGATTTGAACCTCCGACCCTCTGCTCCCAAAGCAGATGCGCTACCAGGCTGCGCTACGCCCCGATTTTCAAATTCATCTATCACACTTTTTTTAATTATGCAAGCACATAATTGGGGAGCATGGATTTTTTTTAAAAAAGAAGTTGTTCATCATGATCTGTAATCAGATAAGTCCTTTGAATAAAATGGATAATATGCTTTTAGTCCGGATGCTGTTCATATCCGGGGAAGTGCTGACCATCTTAAAAAAATTGATGAAATACTGTTTTCTGCTACTGTTGCATATCCGGCCTGCCAGATGTATTTGGAGCATCGGAACTAAAATTATTATGGATTCAGGACCCGGGCGATTATACATGCACTCTGTAAAATGCTGATATAACAACCGCCTTTTAATTTTTCTTGACACTATTATAATTTGATATTATTTTGAGGATTCACTATGTCAGAATTTAATTCATTTGGGTATGAAGTCCAATTTTCTGACAGTGACCATAAAAAAACAATTAAATTGCGAGAGTGGCGGAATTGGCAGACGCACTGGACTTAGGATCCAGCTTTGGAAACAGAGTGGGAGTTCAAGTCTCCCCTCTCGCACCAATTATTTTGTGAGAATTAACAAACTATCTCAATTTCCAATTCAGAAAGGAACATCATGCAAGTTAGTGTTGAGGACCTGAGCAGCGTAAAGAAAGTGTTGCACATTGAGATCCCTGAAGATGAGGTCACCCGTGAGCTGGATGAAGCATATAACAATCTTAGAAAAACAGCGAAAATAAAGGGGTTTCGTCCTGGAAAGGCCCCTCGTTCCGTTCTGGAAAGGTTATATAAAAAGAATGTAAATGCAGAAGTGTCTGCCAAACTGATTCAGGAGTCTTTTGAAAACGCAGTTAAAGAGACTGAACTTAAATTTTTGGGAAATCCCCAAGTGGTTCCAACCGAACTGGAAGAAAAAGCGTCTTATAAATATGATGCCACTGTTGAAGTGCATCCTGAAATCAGAGATATTGACTTCAAAGGTTTAAAACTGCAAAAGAAACTTTATCAGGTACCTGATCGGGAAGTGGATATCCAGATTAAAATGCTTCAGAAAAACTTGGCGCAACTGGAACCTCTGGAAGAGGACCGGCCTGTTGCCGAAGGTGATTTTGCACTGATTGATTTTGAAGGATTTAAAGACGGGGAGCCTTTTTCTGAGACCGGGAAGACGGAAAACCATACGCTCAAAATAGGTTCCGGACAGATTCTGAAAGATTTTGACGAAAATCTGGTTGGAATGATACCAGGTGAACGTAAGGATATAACTGTAAATTTTCCTGAATCATACCCCAATGACAAGCTTGCAGACCTTGAAATAACTTTTCAGGTAATGCTCAAAGAAATCAGAAAAGAGGTTCTCCCTGAAATTGACGATGATTTTGCAAAACATTTTGCCAAGAAAAGTTTGGACGAGCTGAAAGACGAAATAAGAGAAAATCTCAAGGGAGGGTATGAAAAGCGGGCCGAACAGGAAATGTATGAAAAGGTTTTTCTGACATTTCTTGAAAGGGAAGATTTTGAAGTGCCTGACGCCATGGTGGAATATGAGCTTAACAATATTCTTGCGGATGCTGAAAGGTCCTTTGCCTATCGCAATACGTCCATGGAACAGCTCGGGCTTACAAAGGAGCAGCTTTCGGAAAAATATCGTGATGCTGCCGTAAAGCAGGTGAAGCGGCATCTGCTGCTGAACAAACTGATTGAGCAGGAAAAGCTGATCCTTTCCGAAGAAGAAGCGGAAGCGGGCATGGCTGATATCGCCAAGGCATCCGACAAGACACCTGCTGAAATAAGGAATCATTATAAACAGAACAAAGAGGAGCTTGATTTTTTCAAGCATACCCTGCTTGAACAAAAGGCCATAGCACTTATCATTGAAAATAGTGAGATAGAAGAAATTGAGCCTGAATAAGTGCATATCTGACAGTTCATAAGGGTGAAAGACAAACGGGTGTTGCCCAGTTAAAGGAGTGAAGATGATGATGTTCCGCCCACACACACCGGTGAAAATCCGGAGGCGTTTCATCCTTCATCCGTATCCTTCATAATTTACAGGAGATTTATTTGTGCCATTCGTACCCAGCATCATAGAGAAGACCGGCAGGGGGGAGTATAGATATGATATATTTTCAAGACTCCTCAAAGACAGGATCGTATTTCTCGGAGAACCTATAGATGATCTCGTTGCCAATCTTATGATTGCGCAATTCCTCTTTCTTGAATCCGAAGACCCTGACAAAGAGATAAATTGTTATATCAACTCCCCGGGAGGATCAGTTACGGCAGGTTTGGCCGTATATGACACTATGCAGTATATCAAACCGGATATTACAACATTATGTATTGGCCAGGCCGCCAGTATGGGCGCAGTTCTGCTGAGTGCAGGAGCCAAAGGCAAACGCTATGCCCTTCCCAACGCAAGAATCATGGTCCATCAGCCCTGGGGAGGTTCTCACGGGACGGCTTCTGACATTGCAATTCAGGCCAAGGAAATTCTTCGTATGAAAGAAATTCTCAATAATATCCTTGCCTTTCATACGGGTAACGACCTGAAGAAAATCCAAAAGGACACAGATCGTGATTTCTTCATGTCAGGTGAGGATGCAGTGGCTTATGGTCTTGTTGACCATGTGCTCGCCAACCGGGAGTACCTTGACCTTATGGAAGAGAAAACAGGAGACGATTGAAATGGCAAAAAAAAAAAAAATCGGTGAGACTCTCTTCTGCTCATTTTGCGGGAAAAGCCAAAAGGAGGTCCTGAAGCTGATTGCCGGGCCATCTGTCTATATATGCGATGAATGCATCCATTTATGCGGTGAAATCATCCATGAGGAAAATGACAAAGAGATTGATCCGGATGCCATGCTTGTTCCCAAAGACATCAAAGCGATGCTTGATGACTATGTGATTGAGCAGGATACTGCCAAAAAGGTGCTTGCCGTTGCGGTTTACAATCATTATAAACGCCTTGATTCTCTTGATATGTCAGGAAATGTGGAACTTCAGAAAAGCAATATTCTTCTGATCGGGCCTACCGGATCCGGAAAAACTCTGCTGGCTCAGACCCTTGCCAGATTCCTGAATGTGCCGTTCACCATTGCAGACGCAACAAGCCTTACAGAAGCCGGCTATGTGGGTGAAGACGTGGAAAACATCATTGTTTCCCTTCTTCAGAATGCGGACTATGACTTGGAAAAGGCCAAGCGCGGCATTGTCTATATTGATGAAATTGACAAAATTTCCGGGAAATCTGACAACCCGTCCATCACGCGTGATGTTTCCGGGGAGGGAGTTCAGCAGGCCCTGCTGAAGATTATTGAAGGAACCACCGCCAGCGTTCCCCCCAAAGGCGGAAGAAAGCATCCTCAGCAGGATTTTGTCAGAGTTGACACGTCAAACATACTTTTTATCTGCGGCGGAACTTTTAACGGTCTTGACAAGGTCATCCAGCGGCGTCTGGGATCCAAGGTGGTCGGATTCGGTGCGACCGTCGTCAGCAAGGAAGACAAAAATATCGGCGAGACCTTGAAAATGATTCAGCCGGAAGACCTGATCAAGTTCGGTCTGATTCCTGAATTCCTGGGGCGTCTGCCAGTCATTTCAACATTGGAGG
>Ga0190283_1001133_pt1 | contig 12575 bp, 2 predicted proteins | sample 48691801_MG_FD_161669 | JGI IMG/M metagenome (GOLD analysis project Ga0190283, IMG submission 161669) | Hydrothermal vent microbial mat bacterial communities from Southern Trench, Guaymas Basin, Mexico - 4869-18-0-1_MG | ecosystem: Environmental > Aquatic > Marine > Hydrothermal vents > Microbial...
GACCGCAGATAATCCCATAAGTGTTCATCTGCGTCTGTCTGCTCAAAGTGACCCCTGAAAACTCCCCTGCATCCGACAGTCGGATTCCCGCCCATCTCATCGAAAAAAACCGGCAGGAAGAAGAAGCGGGCATTGGAATGGAGCTTGTAGGGTGGGTGAAGGTTTCGATTTTTTACGCAGTAAAAAACGAAACCGCAACCCACCTTATAAACATAAACGGAATCATTGAACATATTTGGATTTACAGAGGAGCGGGGATGGTACTGAACCGTACCATTTACGGCAGATGGTATTCTTTCAGGCCGTAGGGTGGGTGAAGGTTTCGATTTTTTACGCAGTAAAAAACGAAACCGCAACCCACCTTATAAACATAAACGGAATCATTGAACATATTTGGATTTGCAGAGGAGAGAGAATGGGACACAGAATCAGAAATTTTTTTGACATTTTTCAAAAACAGTGTACACGGCAGACATTCATGTCCGCGGTGATTTTTCTTGCAATTTTTTCCATACTCCCGATCTGCGGGGTCGCGGACGCGGACACCTGTGCTGTGACAAATAATAATGATGCCGGGCCAGGCTCCCTCAGACAGTGCGTCCTTGACGCGGAGAATGGCTCGGTCATCACTTTTTCCGACGGTCACATCATCACTCTGGACTCGCGGCTCGTCATTGAAAAGGATCTGACCGTTGACGCGGGGGAATCTGCGGTGACACTTCAGGCGGACGCGACGCCCGGCACTGCCGGTCACGGTCTCCTGACCGTAAGTCAGGACGCGGCGGTCACCATAAAGAACATGACCCTGCGTCACGGCAGGGGAACCATGTCATCGGCCACGATCCGGTCGGACGGGGTCCTGACACTGGAGGACTGCACAGTGGCAGAGAACCACGCCCCGCTCGGCTACGACTACCCGGGTATTGCAAACACCGGGACCCTCACGCTCGTCCGCTCTGTCCTGTCGGATCATGCGGACGGGAGGGCACTCATCATGAACATCGGGCCGTCCGCGGTCCTGACGGTGCGTGACAGCACGTTCCGGGACAACGGCATCCCGGGCATCAGGAACAGCGGCGGCGGCTCGGTCAGCCTGTCAGGATGCACGTTCGTCAACAACCACACCTCCGGCTTGCAGCCCCTGTGTCCAGATGTGGAACGGCGGCGGAACCCTCACCGCGGACAACTGCACGTTCAGCGGGAACAGCACTTCCTACGAATACGGCGGTGCGGCCGTGTATCTTGCCAATTCGGGGAACCCGGTCGCTGTCCTCACCAGCTGCACGATTGTCGGGAACACGGCATCCGGCACTTACGGCAGATCTGCCATAGCGAGATACAGCGGAACCGTCACCGTGACCAACAGCATCGTCGCGGGCACCTGCCATTCGACGGTGACAGGGACATACAGTTACTTTGATCCCGCAAAGTCCGGGACGGGCAACCTGTCATCCGCGGACGGGGATCCGGGTGTCGGCGAGCCGGCTGACAACGGCGGGCCCGCGCTGACCTGTGCGCTGTCGCCGGAAAGTGTGTGCATCGACGCGGGAACCGGCGTGGCACTCTCCCAAGATCAGCGCGGGTATCCCCGCAACAGCGGAAACGGCGTGGACATGGGCGCTTTCGAGGCTCAGGCCGGCCCGGACACAGACCCGCCGACCGTGCCCGGAAATCTCACGGCAGCAGGAGCAGAGTTCCCGATGTCTCAGAGCTTCAGAGTCGAACTTTTGTGGGATGCATCTTCCGACAGCACCGGCGTGGCGCATTATGAAATCCTCCGTGACGGTTATTCTGTCAGGACCGTGACCGGAACGGCTTATACAGACGATGTTCCCATTTTCTTTATTCCGATGACCCTGACTTACACCGTCACCGCTTATGACGCGGCAGGCAACTGTTCCGGGGAGAGTGAGCCGGTTTCCGTGACACTGACGGGCCTGAACACAGCACCGTCTGTCACGGTCACCGAACCGGCCGGACAGGATTCTGCCGAAGACGGCATACCTTATCATATAAGATGGACTGACAGTGACCCGGATGACAGCGCACAGGTTTCCCTGCATTATGACACAGACAGCACCGGGAATGACGGCATTCTGATTGTCAGCGGCCTGGAGGAGGATGATGAGACCGACGAATATGCCTGGGACACCGCGGATGTGCCGGCAGGGGAATATTATGTGTATGCGGTGATCAGTGACGGGATGAATGATCCTGTCACCGCTCACAGCAGCGGGACCGTGACTGTCACAGAAGGATCGGAAGTCTCTGTGACCGAGGTGCGGGTGGGCGGCAGCAGCGACGATGCCGAGGAAGACGGCAGCGGAAGCATGTATGTCACCAGCACCGACCTGGAACTTGTCCGCGATGATGCCGGGAACAGGGGAAACCAGACTGTGGGCATCCGGTTCGACGGGGTCGCTGTTCCGCAGGGAGCCGTGATAACCGCAGCGTATCTTGAATTTGAAACCGACGAGACAGACACGGAGCCGACCTCCGTCACGGTCACAGCCGGGGCGTCCGATGACGCGGCGACATTCACAGCGGGTTTCGGGGATATTTCAGGCCGGAACGCCGTCGGCGTCTCTGTTCCGTGGAACGATATCCCGCAGTGGGACACTGACGAAAAACATCGGACTCCGGATATCAGCCCGCCTGTTCAGGAAATCGTGAACCGCGGGGGATGGGCATCCGGGAATGCGATGGTGCTCATCATCACCGGCTCGGGCCGGAGAACCGCGGAATCGTATGACGGTGATCCGTCGGCAGCACCCCTGCTTCATATAGAATATTCCACAGCAGCGGACACAGATCCCCCGGGTGTGCCCGCGAACCTGACCGCGGATGAGACCCCGGGCGGAATCCTCCTCTCATGGGATCCCTCCTCCGACAGCATTGCTGTGACAGAGTACAGGGTGTTCCGTGACGCGGCCCGTGCCGGAACAGTGACCGTGACGGCCTTCACCGACGGAGACCCGCTTCTCCCGGAGACATACACTTACACAGTCGCGGCATGCGACGCGTCAGGCAACTGCTCGGAACAGAGCGATCCGGTCTCTGTGACGGTCACCGGGGATGCGGAAATTCCGGCTGACACCCCGGGCGTGTTCACGGTTCCGGAGAGCGGCATTGTCGCCACCGACTGGCTGTACGACGGGGGCTTCTACAAGGGCGAACTCGGGATATTCAGTCTTTCCGGGATGGGCGGCCTGCTGCTGACAGACCCGGGCCTGTTCGCGGAGGAGGCAGCAAGGCGGGCCATGTCGGACAGTCACGAGGGCCATGTCGTGCTCTCGGACCGGACAGAGGGCGCCCGGTTCAGCGGCCTGTCAGATGACTGGAACAGCGGCCCGTACATGGGCCTGAGACGTTCTGAGATGATCCCGGGGGACAGGTTCGCCCTGATCCTGACGCCGGGCACCGGCCTGCAGGGGTTTTACGCCAATCCGTCCTCGGAAAGCCCGTGGATACGCCCCCTTTTCTCACTTGCACCGGGCAGTGACGGATACGGAATGCAGCTCGGGCAGATCGCGGACGTGAACGGCACGGGCAGCGCGCTGGTCTTCGAGGACATGGAACTCACGGACAGCGACAGGGACTACCAGGATATCGTGTTTCAGATCGGGGAGCCTTCCGGAATCATTCCGAAACTCATCTCTCTCTCCGGGGGAGAGGCTCTCCCCCTTCTGGAATCAGTGCTCGGACCGGGAAAGGAGAACTGGATGGAATCAGCGGACAGCCCGGGCCTGGAGATCACGGAACACCTCGGCGCACCGGCTGTGCAGCCCGGAGACGCATGGATATCCGTGAGCGTGACCGCACCGTGCAGTGCCACTGTGTATGACACAGCGGAACGGGAATGCGGCATGTCCGGGGGATGCGATATCCCGGGTGCGGTTCTCGAAGTCGGCCCGGAAGGGGACCAGACGATCTCCCTGCCCGGAACAGATGTCTCCCGTGTCAGACTGGAGAGCGATGAGTCCGGAACCTGCGGCCTGACAGCGGCCGCACATCAGGGAGATGCCCAAATCTCCTCCGATGCGGAGACAGCCGGGGTCGGGATCGACATGCCCCTCGAATTCGCAGTCTCAGTCTTCGGCGATCTCACGGTGACCCTCGGGGATCCCGTGCCGGCCTGGGCGGTCATCACGGCCGTGGCCGGAGATCACGGAACCGTCAGTCCCTCCGGCGAGGTGACCATCCCCATCGGCGGGGATCAGACCTTCACATTCACACCCGAAGCCGGCCATCACATAGCGGATGTCATCATTGACGGCCTCTCAGTGGGCGCTGTCACAGATCACACCTTTTCCGATGTGACTGCCGGGCACACCCTTGAAGTGATATTTGAGTCCGACAACGTGCCGCCATCCCTCACGCTCCTCGAACCGGACGAAGAGGATGACATCGCAGATCATACCTTTATTATAAGGTGGACAGACAACGACCCGGATGACGACGCTCAAATTTCCCTTTATTACGACACCGACGACGCGGGAGAGGACGGAACCCTGATCGTGGCCGGTCTGAACGAGGATGACGACGGCCCGGAGGACGAACATGTCTGGCAGATCCCCGCGGACCTGCCCCGGGGCGAATATTATGTGTATGCGGTGATCGGCGACGGTGCGGAATCTGCCACAGCTTACAGCAGCGGCCCGGTCACGGTGGCCGATCTCCCGGAAATTCTCACCTTCTCGGCCGCACCGCAGCCGGTCCTGCCCGGGGACACGGTCACACTGACGTGGAATATCGCAGATGCCTCGGAGGTGAGCATTGACCAGGGCGTCGGCAGTGTGTGTTCAGGCGATTCCGCATGTCTGAGCGGGTCAGTGTCTATGACACCGGAGGAGACGGTCACCTACACGCTCACGGCTGTGAATTCCGAAGGCGGAACAGCCTCTGCTGACGTGACCGTCACGGTGCTGAACACGGATCTGGAGGTTTCAGGGGTGGATATCTCAGGCACGGAAACCGATATCCGGGGCCCGGAACTCACCGGAACCGTGACTGTTGATATCACCAACACCGGAACCGTGACCCCGGAGGGAACTTACAGCGTGACGCTGTTTGCGGACAGCGACGGGAATGAGATGTTTGACGCGTCCGCGGATCAGGTGATCGGCGTGGCCGGGCTGTCAGGCGGTCCCGGACATGAGGAGACGGTGACAGTCCGCTTCGAGGATATCAGCGTGGCCCTGCCCTTTGCCGGCACCCGGATATTCGCCTTTGCGGACAGCGGGAACGTGATCCCGGAAACCGACGAGGAGAACAATGTCAGCCACAGCATGACCGACTGCGAGTCCGCGTCACCCCCGGCGGGAGAGTTCGGTCTGGAACTGGAATGGCAGTGGCCGGAGAGTGGCTCGGATCCGGAACTGGGACCCACGACCTCATACCATGTGACATGCATGCCGATCGTAGCGAACCTGACCGATGACAACGGGGACGGCGTCACAGATGAGAGGGATGTCCCTGACATCATATTTCATTCCTTCAAAGGCTCAACCTACAAAAAGAACGGAACGCTGAGAGCCGTCAGCGGGGATGGCGGCGGGGAGTTGTTCGCCATACGGGACATTCCCGATGACGGCCGCAATTACGAGACAATCCCCTCCTCCACGCCCGCGGTGGGAGACGCTGACGGGGACGGGCTTCCTGAGATACTGGCTGTCAATGAGGATTTCAGGGTGATCGCCTTCGAAGACGACGGCACATACAAATGGACAAGCGAGGCCATGGTGGAGGGCGATGACAACGGCAGCCGCCATTATCCGAGTGTCGTCCTGGCGGACATTGACGAGGACGGTTCAGCCGAGGTGATTGTGGGAGGCCTTGTCCTGAAAGGCATCGACGGTTCCGAGAAATGGCCGGACGCCTCTCCGATCTCCAACGGACTGCACAACTCATGTGTCGCCGATCTTGACCTTGACCCGGCAGGAGGTCTCGAACTGATTCTGGGAAATGCGGCCTGCCACTCGGACGGCTCCCCATACTGGCCTGGGAATGCGGACGGCATTGATCCGGAGATACCTCACGGCTTCACGGCGGTGGCCAACTTTGACGATGATGTGTTTCCGGAGATCGTGGTGGTCGGGGGGGGAAAGGTCTGCCTGCTGGAGCACACAGGCGAAAAAAAGGACGGATGGCCTGTCCCCATCCCCAAGGGAGGACATGGCGGCACTCCGACAATTGCGGATTTTGACGGAGACGGCCATCCGGAGATCGGTGTGGCGGGTGACGACAGGTATGTGATATTGAAGCCGAAACCGGGAGTGGGAAGCTTTGAGACCTCCGAGACGGACATTGTCATGTGGGAGGCGGACACATATGACTGGTCAGGCATCACCGGCTCGTCCGTGTTCGACTTCGACGGGGACGGAAGGGCGGAAATTGTCTATACAGATGAGACAACTCTCCGGATTTACCGGACAAAGAACGGGGAAAAAGAATTGGAGGAAGTTGTCAGCAGGTCTCTCAGAAGGGGGACAAGGATCGAAATGCCGATCGTGGCGGATGTGGACAATGACAACAATGCGGAGATCGTCGTGGTGTGCAACACCCTCCGTGGCGGAGGGGACTACGGCATCCGCGTCTTCGGCAGCCCGGACAATACCTGGGTCAACACCCGCAAAATCTGGAACCAGCACTCCTACCACATCACCAACGTGAACGACGACGGCACGATCCCCCGGGTGGAGGAACACAGCTGGCTGGCCCACAACAGCTACCGCCAGAATGTCATGCCCGATGCCCTCGGGTGCGTTGACCTCACCATGTCACGCGTCCGCACGGAGATCACCGCTGATGCCGTGACGGTCACTGCCCGGCTCGGCAACGGCGGGGTGTTCGGTGTCCGCCCGGGAACAGCGGTCACGTTTTACAGCGGGAACCCTGCGGACGGCGGAACCCCTCTCGGAACGGTTCTCTCCGAAACGCAGATGGAACCGGACGGGTACGAGGACATCTCCTTTGTGTGGGAGAACCCGCCCCGGGGCATTCAGGCCGTGTATGTCTCGGCCGATGACGACGGACAGGGAAACGGGAGTGTGAGAGAGTCGGAAGAGGGCAACAACACAGCCATGACCGCGTTCGGGTTTCAGAACCACACGCCGGTTGCGGATCCGGGTTCCCCTCAGACCGTGACCTTCGGGGAGACTGTCACGCCCGACGGGAGCGGGTCATACGATGCGGATGACGATCCCCTGACTTGCCGATGGTTTCTGTCCGACGTCCCGGACGGCAGCAGTGCGGTGATTTCAGATGCGGAAGCAGTTGCGCCCTCATTCACGGCCGACCGCATCGGCGAATATCTGTTGCAGCTTGTCGTGAGAGACGGGTTCACGGACAGCGGCGTCGCGGGTGTCGTGATCACAGCGACCGCCGAAGGCACACCCCTCGACGTGACACCCGTGATCACCGGCAGTCTTGTGCAGAATCAGGACATCGCCTTCTCGGTGTCTCTCCCCGACGGGATATCCTGTCAGTGGGATTTCCTCGGAGACAGAACCGCCGTCTCGGACGAGGCCGACACCATTTATGTCTATTCAGAAGCGAAAGATCACACCCTGAAACTCCGGGTCACGGATGCGGCCGGCGTTGTGAATGAGATCACCCGGCACCTGACCATCCTGCCGGCGCAGGGCCCTGTGGCGGTATTCTCAGCTGAGGGCGCAGTTGCCGAGGGCGAGACGGTTGTTTTCGACGGATCCGGATCATACAGTCAGGACAGCGGAAACATCGCAGATTACGAATGGAACTTCGGCGACAATACCATTGTGAGCGGAACCGATGCCGAGGTCAGCCATGTCTATGCGGTCGCCGGCAATTACACAGTGAGTCTCACCGTGACCGACAATGCCGGGCAGACCGGTCCGGCCTCGTCACTCACCCTGAATATCGGAGGGAATCAGCCGCCCGCGGCCCTGTTCGGATATTCCGGGCAGATGACAGCCGACGCACTGATCTCCTTTGATGCGTCCGCATCATCCGATCCCGAGGGCCATGATCTCACTTACGCCTGGGACTTTGACGGCGACGGGGAGACAGATGAGACCGGCTCAGTTGTGAGCCGTGCATTCCCGGCCGGTGACCCGGCCGTGACACTGACCGTGACCGACGACAGAGGACAGACCGGCACGGCATTCGTGACGCTCCATATCGTGTCCCCGGGAACAGCGCCGCAGGCTGATTTTGACATCACGGCCGGCGAACTCCGGACCGGCCGCGTCCTGACCTTTGACGCAGGCACATCGACCGTGCCTCCCGGGGTGACCGGGGCCGAATATCAGTGGGATTTCGGGGACGGCACAGAGGCCGGAGGCGTTCAGGTCGTCCACACCTATGAGAATCCCGGACAGTACGCTGTCACGCTCAGGATTGCCACGGACGACCCGGAGGTGTGGGGAGAGATCCGCAAAGTTCTCACCGTAGTTTATGAGGCCAATGAGGCACCGTCATCGGTGCGGGCGGCCTGCTCGGCAGGAGGTGCCGTGGGCAGTGCGGTGCTGTTTTCCGCTGCGGCCGACGATGCCAACGGCGACACCCTCACTTATACCTGGGATTTCGGCGACGGGAGCCAGGAGGAACAGGGTGCGTCAGTCTCCCACACATACACAGAGACCGGGACATACAACGTCACCGTGACGGTGACAGACGACCGGGGCGGAGAGGTCACGGAGACCGCCCGGGCTGAGATCGCCGAACCGCCGGCCGGGAATGTCGCACCGGTCGCCGAGGCCGGACTGCCGCTCCGGGGAGAGATCGGTGAGACGCTCATTTTTGACGGGAGTGCGTCTTATGACCTGAACGGCGACACCCTGAGCTGCTCGTGGAAGGCCGGGGACACGGAGATCGGTGACGGGGTCAGCATCGGACATGCCTTTCAGACACCCGGCACTCACACCGTGACACTCACAGTCACAGAGGTGCCGGACGGACTCTCGGACACCGACACAGTGGAAGTGCGGATCACCGATCCGGATGACACATCTCCGCCGGCCGTGACACTTGACCTGACGGACTGCCCCGACATTTACGATCTGTATCCGGTGACCGGAAGCGTGTCCGACCCGGGCGGCGTGAGCTATAAGCTACAATCCCGGGAAAAAGGCGCATCCTCGTGGATCACCTTTGCGGAGAACAGCGGCGCATCCTTCTCCGGCGAACTGGGCGTGTTCGACCCCACTGTGCTGAGAAACGGCGTGCATGAGATACGGCTGCATGCCGAGGATTCCGCAGGGAATGTCAGTGCGGAGGTCTTCCCGGTGATCGTTGACGGCGGCCTGAAGGTCGGACAGGTGACCATTCCCGCTGCGGACGTGAGCCTGCCTGCTCCCGGATTCCCGCTGAGTCTGTCCAGGCAGTACGACTCACGGGCACAGACACCCGGGGACTTCGGCCCGGGATGGAGTCTGCCCCAGGCCGAGGTGAGCGTCGCCGTCACGCACATCATCGGCGAGGGATGGATCCAGAACGCCGGAGCGGGCAGATGGGGGATGCCGGTCCACACCCTGGCCCCGTCACAGCGTCATCTCATCGTGATCCGCTTCAGCGACGACGACGTGGTGAGATTCGAGCCGGAGGTCAGCCCGGATTCGAGCACGATATATCCCTTTGAGATGGTGGACACGAGGGTCCGTTTCAGCCCGGCTGAGGGGACGCAGGGGAGTCTGAAGGCCCTCGGAACGGGCAGCGAGGTCAGATACAGCAGCGGTCTTCTGACGACTCCCGACGGCGATGTTTACAGCCCGGCCCGGTTCGAATACACCCGTCCCGACGGCACGGTGTATGTGATCAGCACGGAAAAAGGCATTGAGAGCATGACCGATGTGAGCGGGAACACCGTGACTTACGGAAAGAACGGAATCACCCACTCCTCGGGTGCGGGCATCGGGTTTGAGCGGGACACCTCCGGCAGGATTAAGACGGTCACGGACTCTTATGGCCGGAAGACTGAGTATGTCTATGACGAGAACGGGATGCTCACTCAGGTGAGACAGCTTGGAGGAGAGTCCGGGTTCGGGCAGATGCTCTCGAATTACGCCTACAAAAACGGGATTGCCGACAGACCTGTCATAAAGGAGATAAAGGCTCCGGACGGAACGGTTCTCGGAACCTTTGAGTATGATGCCAGAGGCCGCATGACCGGCATGAAGGATGCCGAAGGAAGACGGATCATCTACGGGTTCGACGTTCCCAACCATAAGCAGAACGTCACGGACCGGCGGGGGCATGTCACGAAGTACGAGTATGACGGCGAGGGCAGTGTCACCCGGAAGGAGGACCCGCTCGGGAATGTCACGGCGTGGACGTATGACGATGACGGGAACAAGATTTCGGAGACGAATGCGCTCGGACATGTCACGACGTGGACGTACGATGAGAACGGGAACATGCTCACGGAGACGGATCCGCTGGGAAACACCACGTCTTATGTTTATAATGAGCGGAATCAGGTGGTGAGAAAGACCGATTCCCTCGGAAACGTCATCGAGAAGTTTTACGATGAGAAGGGAAATCTCATCAGAAAGGTGAATCCGTCGGGCGGCGAGATCACTTATGCTTACGATGACAAAGGCAACAAAATTTCCGAGGAGGATGTTCCCGGCAATGTCACGACTTACGGTTACGATGATGACGGGAACATGGTCATGGAAACCGGCCCGGACGGCAGCGTCACGGAATACGGCCATGACAGAAACGGGAATGAGACCTCCGTGACCACCCGGCGGACCGGGGAGGACGGCTCCGAGGTCGTGATGACTGTCACCAAAACTTATGACAGCCTGAACCGGGTGACAGAGGAGACCGGTCCCGACGGCTTTTTCACGGAGACGGAATACGATCCGGTCACGGGGAAGAAGTCCCTTTCCAGGGACAGGAACGGCAACGTGACCACTTATGACTATGATGATCAGGGAAACCTGCTCACAACGGCATATCCGGGCGGGAAGACGATAAGTCACACTTACGATGAGGAAGGGAATGCTCTGTCAACAACCGACAGGGCCGGGTTTATGACGGAGTATGAGTACGACCCGCTGAACCGTGTCACGAGGATCACCCATCCGGGCGGCGGCGTCATCGGCATGGAATACGACGCCGGCGGCCTGACTGCGACCGTTGACGAAAGGGGAAAGAGAACCTCCTTCGAGTGGAACGCAGTCGGAAAGCGGACGGGGATCACGGATGCGTCCGGCAACGTCACCCGCATCGAATATGATGCGAACGGCAATGAGAAAAGTGTGACTGATGCGGAAGGAAACACAGTCGTTTATGAGTACGACACCCTGAACCGCCGGATCAGGACGATTTTTCCGGACGGCACATTCACCTCGGCGACGTATCATGGTGACAGTGATGACAGAAAGGCTTCGGAGACGGATCAGGCAGGAAGGACAACATCCTTCGGATATGATGCGGCCGGCCGCCTGAAAAATGTCACCGATGCGAAGGGCGGTGTCACCTCGTTCATCTATGACGAGGTCGGGAACCGGCTCACGCAGACCGATCCCAACGGCAATACGAAGCATTGGTATTACGACGATCTCGGAAGGGTCGTGAGACACAGGCTCCCGCAGGGAACTGCGGAGGAGAGTTATGTTTATGACCCGAACGGAAACGTCCTCGAAAAGACGGATTTCAACGGCGACACCGTGGAGTATGAGTATGACGGGTACAACCGCCTGACGAAAAAAAGTTATCCCGATGGCTCGGAGGTGTCGTTCACATACACGGACAACGGCCGCCGGGAGACGGTCACGGACGCACGGGGTGTCACCGGATATGAATATGACACCCTGAACCGCCTTGGAAAAGTCACAAATCCGGACGGCACGGAGATATCATATACTTACGATGCGAAGGGGAACCGCACCTCGGTGACTGTTCCGTCAGGAAGGACTGATTATGTTTATGACGATCTGAACCGGCTGAAAACCGTCACTGACCCCGACGGCGGCGTGACAGCATACACTTATGACAGGGTCGGGAACAGGAAAAGCGTGACATATCCCAACGGAATCGTTGCGGAGTATATGTATGACCGGCTGCACCGGCTCATAAAGCTTGAGAACCGGAATGCGGCGGGCGATCTGATATCGGGTTACATTTACACCCTCGGCCCTGCGGGAAACCGTGAGCAGATCGAGGAACTGCACAGCGGCAGGGTCGTGAAATATGCTTATGACGAACTTCACAGACTGACCGCGGAGGAGATCACCGATCCTGTTCTCGGAAACGAAACGATCTCTTATGGTTACGATGCCTTCGGAAACAGGTTGACAAAAGGCGGTTCCGGTGACACTGTCACTTATTCGTACAACGACAACGACGAGCTTGAGACGGAAAATACTCTGACTTACGGGTATGACGACAACGGAAATGCCGTGAACAGGGACGGCGTAATTTTCGGGTACGATTATGAGTACAGGCTTGTCTCCGCCGGATCTGTCGGGTATGCTTATGATGCGGATGGGATCAGAGTCAGTTCGGTTTCCGCCGGTTCGGCGACGGATTATGTTGTTGACAGGAACCGTCAGTATGCACAGGTGCTTGAGGAAAAGAACGCTGCC
>Ga0190283_1001136_pt1 | contig 12544 bp, 14 predicted proteins | sample 48691801_MG_FD_161669 | JGI IMG/M metagenome (GOLD analysis project Ga0190283, IMG submission 161669) | Hydrothermal vent microbial mat bacterial communities from Southern Trench, Guaymas Basin, Mexico - 4869-18-0-1_MG | ecosystem: Environmental > Aquatic > Marine > Hydrothermal vents >...
CCCCCTGGCGGGAATGGGATTTAACTTCACGCGAAACGCTGATGGCCTATGCCGAGGAACATAAAATTCCGGTCGAGATGAAACGCGGTAAAAGGTCTCCTTACTCCATGGATGCTAATCTGCTGCACATCTCTTATGAGGGTGGTCTGCTGGAAGATCCCTGGGCTGAGGCCGATGAAGAGATGTGGCGCTGGTCGGTATCACCTGAATCCGCACCGGATAATCCTACGTATATCGAGCTGAGTTTTGAAAAAGGTGATGTGGTTGCGATTGATGGCAAGGCCATGTCGCCAGCTACTATATTGGAAACTTTAAATAAAATTGGCGGTGACAATGGAATCGGGCGTCTGGATATTGTTGAGAATCGCTATGTTGGTATGAAGTCGCGCGGTTGCTATGAAACACCAGGCGGTACGATTTTGCTGAAGGCACACCGGGCGATAGAATCCATTACGCTGGATCGCGAGGCGGCACATTTAAAAGACGAGCTGATGCCGCGTTATGCCAAGCTCATTTATAACGGTTACTGGTGGAGTCCGGAGCGCGAAATGCTACAGACAATGATTGACCAGTCGCAGCAGGTCGTTAACGGTACGGTAAGAATGAAGCTCTATAAAGGCAGTGCAAGCGTCGTTGGCCGCAAGTCGGAAACAGATAGCCTGTTTGATGAAAGTATTGCAACTTTTGAAGACGACGCAGGCGCTTATAATCAGCAGGATGCCGAAGGCTTTATTAAATTGAACGCATTACGTTTACGGATTGCCGCACAACGCGGACGTTAATTGTACGGATAACTTAAGTGATGAAAATCAAAAACCTGTGGCGAAAGGGAGTCATTCTTTCTGGCCTGCTTATGAGTGGTTGTGCCAGTATTCCTGCCGACCAACGTGTGCCGGAAGATCCCTGGCAGGGCTACAATCGTGCCATGTTCAAATTTAATGCCGGGCTGGACAAGGCAGTACTCAAGCCGGTTGCAAAAGGTTACCGCTGGGTGTTGCCGGAATTTGCCGAGAAGGGTGTGAGCAATTTTTTCTCCAATATTGAGGACGTGCCGAATACGCTTAATAATCTCATGCAGGGAAAGGTCAAGGCCGCAGGGAACGATACTTTGCGTTTCCTGATGAATTCCACCTTTGGTATCGCAGGCTTGTTTGATGTTGCATCGAGCACCGGCCTGGAAAAACATAACGAAGACTTTGGCCAGACACTGGGTGTCTGGGGAGCACCCGCAGGGCCTTACCTGGTGTTGCCCTTGCTGGGTCCCAGCACTGCCAGGGATTCTGGAGGTCTTCTCGCTGATCTGGCCATGCATCCGCTAACTTATGTAGATAATGATGAAATTCGTTGGGGGTTGCGCGGCCTTCAGATTGTCGATATCAGAAAAAAAGTCCTGAATATTGAGGAAAGTACAGGATTGGGTTTGTATGACGACTATACACAGATGCGGGAAATTTACCTGGACCGCCGGAAAAGTCTGATAGCGGATGGTCTGGAGAATGGCACGGAAGATGAGGATGATGAACTTCGCAGGGAGCTTGAATTACTGGATGAGTAACATTGTGCCGAAGAGTTCAAAATTTTAACGGATACCGGATTTACCACTGTTGTGAGTTTCACCGTGCATAATTCAGACGGCGCAATCCCGAATGAGGAGCATCATGTTACCTTGTCGGCCATGCCTCTGATTTTTAAATTTAAACACTGGCAATCGGATGTTTGGTGGCAGCTGTTGATGAATCTGAATAAAGACGAAATCGGTTTATAAGGAAACGCCATGCATTTGCATATTCTGGGTATTGCGGGCACATTCATGGGCGGGCTGGCACAGCTGGCCAGCGCAGCCGGCCACAAAGTGACCGGGTCTGACGCTCAGGTTTATCCGCCGATGAGTACACAACTGGAGCAGGCGGGCATTGAGCTGACGGAAGGCTTTGATCCGGCACAACTGGATAATGATCCGGATGTGGTTGTGGTCGGCAATGTCATGTCGCGTGGCAAACCGATTGTTGAAGCGATGCTGAATCGCGGATTGTCTTATACCTCTGGTCCGCAATGGCTTTTCGAAAATTTATTACGCGACCGCTGGGTGCTGGCCGTTTCCGGCACACACGGCAAAACCACCACCGCCAGTATGCTGGCCTGGATACTTGAATACGCCGGATTAAACCCGGGGTTTCTGATTGGCGGTGTGCCGGGTAATTTTGCCGTCTCGGCGCGGCTGGGTGATTCGCCGTTCTTTGTCATCGAAGCAGATGAATACGACACAGCTTTTTTCGATAAGCGTTCTAAATTTGTTCACTATCATCCGCGTACTCTGGTCATTAATAATCTTGAATTTGATCACGCGGACATTTTCCCCGATCTTGCCGCGATCCAGCGCCAGTTTCATCACCTTGTTCGCATGGTGCCGGGCGAGGGGCTGATTATTCATTCTATGGATATTCCTGCGATTGATGAGCTGCTGGCGATGGGATGCTGGACAGCAACAGAAACCATTGCCGAAGATAAGCATGCAGGCTGGCAGTATTCAGCCATCGCATCTGACTACTCCAGCTTCGAGATCAGTGCCGGTGAAAAATCCGTGGGGCAAGTCGAATGGGGTTTAATCGGTCAACATAATGCCGCTAATGCCATTGCAGCGCTGGCTGCTGCAAAACATGCAGGTGTTTCTGTTGAGCAGGGGATTGCTGCGTTGAATGAATTTGCAGGCGTCAAACGGCGGATGGAGCTACGGGCAGAAGTTAGCGGTGTGCGGGTTTATGATGATTTTGCCCATCACCCGACTGCGATAGAAACAACGCTTGCTGGTTTACGCGCAAAAGTGGGGGGCGGGCGTATCATTGTGGTTTTCGAGCCGCGCTCCAACACCATGCGTATGGGCGTGCATAAAGATACTTTAGGCGCTGCTTTTTCTGACGCGGATCAGCTCTGGGTTTATGCATCGCCTGATCTTGACTGGGGTCTTGAAACGCTCAATGCGCCGGTGCCAACTGAAATTCTCGACGACATTCCCGCTATTGTGGAAAAAGTCAGCCAGCAAAGTCGTGCAGGAGATCATATACTCATCATGAGCAATGGCGGCTTTGGTGGCCTGCACGAGAAATTGATTGAGACCTTAAGTTGAGCAAAAAACATATTACCCTGGCGATGACCGGTGCGTCCGGTGCGCAGTATGGCCTGAGATTACTTGCTGTTCTGTTAAAAGCAGACTGCAGGGTTTCTGTTTTGATGTCGCAGCCGGGTCAGATCGTCATTGGAATGGAAACCGATCTTAAATTGCCAGGGCGGAGCAAGGAAATAGAGCGCACGCTAGTCAAGCGTTATCAGTCAAAACCGGGGCAGTTGCGCGTTTATGGACAGCAGCACTGGACGGCGCCGATCGCCAGTGGCTCTGGTGTGGCAGATGCGATGGTTATCTGTCCCTGCACAACGGGTACACTGGCTGCCGTAGCAACAGGACAAAGCCGTAACCTGCTGGAGCGTGCCGCAGATGTTACGCTCAAAGAGCGCAAGCCGTTAATCATGGTGGTGCGTGAAACCCCATTTTCAACGATTCACCTGCAAAATATGCTGACACTCAGCCAGGCCGGAGCTGTGATTATGCCTGCAAATCCAGGTTTTTATCAGCAGCCTGAAAGCATCGATGATTTAGTTGATTTCATGGTCGCGCGGATGCTGGATCATCTGAAAATTAAACACTCGTTAGTCCCTGTCTGGGGCGAGTCCTGTGAATTAAAGGATGACTGAATTTCTACCATTATTTCCATTGAACGCAGTTCTCCTGCCCGGTGGATTGCTGCCGCTACGGATTTTTGAAACGCGTTATCTGGATATGCTGAGTAAATGTATGCGCGAAAGCAAGGGATTTGGCGTCTGCCTTATTCGGTCTGGGCAGGAAGTTGGCCAGGCTGCTGAGGTCCATCATGTTGGGACGAGAGTGCACGTAGTCGACTGGGAGAAACAGGCTGACGGCTTGCTGGGGATATGGGTGCAGGGGGACGTGAAGTTCACTGTTCTGGAAACAGAAATACAGCCTGATCAGTTATTGATTGGCAAAGTTAAATATGAAGCCGAAGAAAGCCAGCCATGTTTGCCAGAAGAATTTACCGATCTCAAAATATTGCTGCAACATATTATAGAACAGATCAATTCGCCGCTGTCTCAGCAAACACAAACCTATGATGCAGCCTGGGTGGCTGGACGGTTGATAGAGTGGTTGCCGCTGGAGCTTGAGAATAAGCAAAAGCTTCTCGAAATGAACGATCCACTAAGCCGGTTATTTTGCCTGCGAGATGAGATGCGGGGGCTTGATGTTCTATGATTATAGGGTTTCAGTCCGGCGCGCTTCCCTGTAGGATACGGTTAGTGCTAGTTATTTATACTAAAGGAACTTTTTATGGCAACAGTTGAACTTAACCAGGACAGTTTTGAACCCGCTATTACTGATAACGATATTGTCGTAGTCGATTTTTGGGCGCCATGGTGTGGTCCTTGCCGCTCATTTGCACCGACCTATGAATCAATCTCCGAGAACCATGAAGACATCGTTTTTGCTAAGGTCAATACAGAAGATGAGCAGGGAATTGCAGCGTCCTTTCAGATTCGCTCTATTCCGACCCTGATGATATTTCGGGAGAAAATTATCCTGTTTTCACAGCCGGGTGCAATGCCAGGGGCGCAACTGGAAGATGTGATCAAACAGGTGCGTGAACTGGATATGGATGAAGTGCGTAAGGATCTTGAGCAGCAGCAAGAGAATGCCTGATATACGCTATTGAAAGTACGGGTGGAACAGCCCTTCCTATATCGCTTTTATACACCCAGAAAGATCAAACCCACCTTCTACCAGCCTGGGCAAGGTGGCTTCCAGAACTTCGGGTGTCTTCTCATTGTCGTCGTGAGAAAGAATAATTTGACGGTCTTGTACAGCACGTAGAAAATAATGACTGATCACATCGGTCAGTTCATTTTTGTAGTGGCTGCATTCGCCTATGTCATAGGACCATTTCATGATTTTCATGCCGCTTAATTTGATCGCCAGCATGTATGGGATTGTTAGAATTCCATAGGGCGGGCGGAAATGTTTGGGCTTGACACCGGTGATGTTATGGATGGCTTTTTGGGTTAACGCGATATCATTTTTATATTCGGAAAAAGAGGGTTTTGGATCAAGGGAATGATGGAAAGTATGATTTCCCAGCAGGTGCCCTCTATCCAGAATTTCGTTCAGCAGTTCAGGTGCCTGATCAATCTTGCAGCCCTTTACAAAAAAAATAGCCTTGGCCTGGTATTGATCCAGCAAATCCAGCACCTTTGGCGTCACTTCAGGATGAGGACCGTCGTCAAAAGTCAGCAATACCTGTTTTTTATCCGTCTTGTTTAAATAATAACGGATTATATTGCTAGGCATTAGCCGTTTCGCGATAGTAATCAGTATGTTTTGTCGATGCATCACTTCATGTTATATGCTTTATATAGAGAGCAACTATAACATTGTGACCATTTTAAACTGTTAACTGGCACCTGAATCCATCGAAAGTGATGGCACGGGCTATGAGTCTGTCGGGCTTATTTACCCGGCTATCCAATAAACCGGGTTGCCGGGTTAACAGGGTAAATCTACTACTATAATAATTTAAAAGCTGCTTCTGCGGCTTTGATGGTTTCATCTAAATCATCATCACTATGCACGCTGGAGACAAACCCCGCCTCGTAGGCAGAGGGCGCCAGATAAACACCCTGCTCAAGCATCGCATGGAAGAAAATTTTAAAGGCTTCTACATTACAGTTGGTAGCTTGTTTGAAGGAAGTAACTGAATCCTGGTCAGTGAAAAATAGCCCGAACATACCGCCGACCTGCGAAGTGGTAAAGGGAACGCCAGCCGCATCAGCAGCAGATTTTATACCGCTCACAAGGCCTGTTGTTTTCACGGTCAGGTCTTCATAAAAACCGGGACGGGAAATAATTTCCAGCGTTTTCAGGCCAGCAGTCATAGCGATGGGGTTGCCGGATAAAGTTCCCGCCTGGTAGACAGGCCCGACTGGTGCGAGCTGTTCCATGATTTCTTTTTTTCCGCCAAAGGCGCCGACGGGTAGACCGCCGCCGATGATTTTTCCCAGGGTGGTCAGGTCAGGTATTACACCATAAACCGCCTGCGCACCACCCAGTGCGACACGGAAGCCGGTCATGACTTCATCAAAGATCAGGACGCTGCCGTGTTTGTCACAGATTTCACGCAGGCCTTCTAGAAAACCTTCAACCGGTGGGATGCAGTTCATGTTGCCGGCGACCGGCTCAACAATAATACAGGCTATTTTATCACCGGTTTTTGCAAAAGCCTGTGATACAGAATCAAGGTCATTGTAGTCTAGCGTCAGTGTGTGCTCGGCCAGGGAAGCGGGGACGCCAGGTGAATTGGGCACACCGAGTGTGAGAGCACCAGAGCCTGCTTTGACCAGAAGCGAATCTCCATGACCGTGATAGCAGCCTTCAAATTTAACGATCTTGTCGCGACCGGTAAAACCGCGCGCCAGGCGGATGGCACTCATGGTTGCTTCGGTGCCGGAGTTCACCATTCTGACCATGTCCATAGAAGGCACAATCTCGCAGACTCTCTCCGCCATGGTGATTTCGAGCTCGGTCGGTGCGCCGTAACTCAGACCCTGATCAGCAGCCTGTTTGACGGCCTCGATAATTTCAGGCTGCGCGTGCCCGGCGATCATCGGCCCCCAGGAACCTACGTAATCGATATAGCGTTTGCCTTCACTGTCGAAAAGATAGGCCCCTTTGGCTTGTGCGATAAAAACCGGGTCGCCACCAACACCGTTAAAAGCGCGCACGGGAGAATTGACGCCGCCGGGTATGTGTTTGCGGGCGCGGGTGATAAGTTCATGGGAAGTTGTCATAGACCTGCCTTATATTTTGTCTGCCGGGGATTTTAACGGGAAACAAAGGACTGTAAAAGCAGAAACAGCTTTAATTCATTTCTTAAGAGTGCAACGACCTTTTACGTTTACTGGTCATTGGGATTAGTTTCGGGCTATTCAATAGCCTTAGCACAGCGAAAACCGATAGAACCATAAATGGTTTTCCCGCTAACGGGTGGCTTTACGTTACGGAAAGAGCTGCGCAGATTCAGTTTGTTTTCATCCCAGGAACCGCCGCGCACAACGCGTTGCTTGCCCATTTCGGGGGAGGCCAGATTGCCAGCTGCATACGCTTCGTAAGCATTTTTTCCATACCAGTTTGCCGTCCATTCTCCGGCATTGCCGTGCATGTCAAACAGGCCAAAGGCGTTTGGTTCACGGCTTCCTGCTGACCAGCTACGGTCTTCACCGCATCCATCAGGTTCACCCTTTACCGACCCAGTGGTGACGCCATCATCCAGAATGGCCTGTTTGCAGCTGACATCCTGTCCCCAGGGATAACGGCTTTTGCTACCTGCACGTGCCGCTTTTTCCCACTCTGCTTCATAGGGCAGGCGTTGACCTTTCCAGGCGCAGTAATCGGCAGCCTGTTGCCAGTCCACGCAGTTGGCTGGGTGGTCATCACGGCCAGGTGCACCCAGATTGCAGTATTTATTACGCTTATGATCTTTGGGACGGGAACATTTGCCTGCTTCAATACAATGATTGTATTCGGCGACAGTGACTTCATTTTTATCAATCTTAAATGTGGGTACATTCACGCTTATACCGCCTTGTGCACCTTCATCTTTTTCGCAGTCAGCATCTCCTACGGAACAGCCCATTTGAAAGCTAGCTGCCGGGATGGTGATTTGATCGGCTGCCATCAGGCCGGGTGGCAGCAGGGAAAGCGCGAGCAAAAGAGCTGCAAAGTTTTTCATGTTGAATATCTCCTGTCTCCATTGGTTAGTATTATGCAATATCCGGGCTAGCACTTACGTATACGTCTTTATTACAGATGCGCTGTTCAAAATCGGTTCGTTTCTTAAACTTTGAAAAGTTGAGAGTACAACCTGGCTTCTTGCTCGATATCAGTTGCTTCCCATAAACCACTGATGACGGCCAGCATGTCAGCTCCGGCATCGATCAGGTCGGTCGCATTTTCCAGGGTAATACCGCCAATTGCACAGACGGGTATTTTGCGATGACTCCAGCTGTGCAATAGTGATAATTCTGCTTTGACTGCTTCAGGCTTGGTGGGTGAGCTAAAAAAACTTCCAAAAGCGACGTAGTCAGCGCCTGCAGCTTCGGCTTCTTCAGCCAGCCTCAGACTGTTGTAGCAGGACACGCCGATAATCGCCTGAGGACCTAATTCTTTCCTCGTCTGCTGCAGGGCTGCATCCTGTTTCCCAATATGTACACCCGCTGCACCGATATATTTCGCCAGATCAACATCATCGTTGATAATCAGCGGGACAGAGAAATCCCTGCACAAGCTGAGTATTTGTTCTGCTTCATACTGTTTATGGCTCTTATCATCACTTTTATCCCGGTATTGCACAATGCTTGCGCCACCTTCTAGTACGCCCTGTACATCATTGAGCAGCCGCTGACTGTTGCCATTGCTTGCCTGAGTAATCGCATAAAGACCTTTGAGTAACTTAAGCATAAATCAACTACTAGAAGTAAGTGAATACCTTACAATTGTATCTATTTTTTGAGAGTTTGATAAATTCAGATTCTCCTGCCAAATTGGCAGTTCTGCCAAAAAGCAATACGCTAAGCGATTGATTGTATGAAATTATGTGGATTGTACTATTAAAATTTCTGTCTTTGATTTGTTCCGAGATGATTAAAAAAGAGCAGCTTTGTAATAAAAACCATAGACTTTCAGTTGTAATGATGAAATATTTTGTCCAGAGTCTATCAAATAGTAGTGATCTTGATGTAAGTCATTTTCTATGGAATGTGTGTGAGTACAATGTAGTGTCGGGGGATATTTATGAATCATCAGTTTCAGATTAAAACTGAAGTACTTAGCCAGTGTGAAGAATGCCAGGTACGTAAGTTTGCTTTTTTCAAACCAATTAAGGAAGAGTTGCTGCATTGGGAGTCGCAGTTTCGTTCTACTCAGTACAATATATCACCCAAGCAGCTGCTTTATCGTGAAGGAGATGTTCCTGAAGAGGTTTATACGCTTCATACCGGTTGGGTATTGATTTACAAGACCCTTGAAGATGGCAAACGCCAGATACTCCGTATCGCACTGCCAGGAGATTTCCTGGGTTATCACGCTGATCTGGATGATCCTATCGATCACGCAGCTATTGCCGTCAGTCACTGCACCTTGTGTGCATTTCCACGCAAGGCGGTTAAGACGATGATAGCGGATCAACCGGAACTGGCGATGCGGTTGCTGGAAATTCAGTCTCAAACCATGCATGAATGCCACGAACGGATGGCCAGTATCGGCCAGAAAAGCGCTATTCAGCGGGTGGCTTCCCTGTTTCTGGAATTAATTCGGAAAGTGGACGAGCGCCACGGTATGAATAACAACACTATCGAGTTTCCGCTTACCCAGGATGATATTGCAGATGCTATCGGTGTGACGCCGGTACACGTCAGTCGGGTTGCAAAAGAACTTCGTTTAAAGAAGATCGTTGATTGTAGTCATGGACATATGCATGTACACGATATAGCCGGGCTGGCCGAAGTGGCTGGGGTCAATTTGGTAGAAATGGGCTGGCATCATCCCTGATAATCGATTACAAAGTCGTTTTTTACAAGGCTAGCAGTCTGACAGATTGCTAGCTGTTTTTTCCTTCCACCCAGAAGAGCCGATCAGGAATCAGTTGACCCATTCCTGAGCGATAGCCGTGTTTTAGTGTGGACCAGGTGTAGCGCTGGGCTTCATGTATCGCACTGAGCGGCTCCTGCCCTTGTGCCAGTAACCCTGCGATGGCGGATGCCAGCGTACAGCCGGATCCGTGGTAATGCTGTGGCAGGCGAGGCCAGTGGTATTTTTGTAATAACCGGTTATTGGCATACAGGCAGTTGATCACTTCATCGGTTTGTTCATGCGCGCCGGTCACCAACACATGTTTACAACCCTGCGCCAGTAAAGAATAGGCGCTGGCTTCTAGTGTGTCAGCGGTTTGTGCCAGTTTGCGCGCTTCAATCGAATTGGGCGTGAGAACATCCGTGAGCGGCAGTAGCAATGCCTGGATGGCCTCTGTAGTCGACCTGGTTGTCAGTTCGGTACCACCACCCGCACTTAGAACGGGGTCAAGAATGACAGGTATGTCCGGGTAATCACGAAAGACAGAGTACAGAACCTCGACCAGCTCGACTGAAGGCAATAGTCCTACTTTGAAAGCCTGTACCGGCATATCCTCAAGTACTGCCCGAGCCTGGGCGATTAATAAACTGCTATCGACAGGTGACACTTCAATTACATTGTGCGTATTCTGTACCGTCAGGCAGGTAGCAACCGGTGCTGCATGGCAACCCACGCTGGCCAGTGCTTCTATATCGGCTTGCAGGCCAGCGCCTCCAGTGGGATCCAGGCCGGAAAATGCCATGACGACTGGGGGTGGAGATAAGGACTGCATACGGCGTATTATGCTATATATTTGACTATTAACCCGACAATCCAATATATCGGGTTCAGGGCTTCAAGAATATTCTGGATCAAGGCGTGGCTCGCAGGTAAGGGTAATTCCCTTGGCAACGACTGCAGGGATGCAGAAGGTAGAACAACGCATGGAGCAGTTGTCGAGAGCCACAACGCTGAGGCGGGATATTCTTGAAGCCCCTAACAGTTTGAATTATATAGGGATAGGCTGTCGTGTGCCAGGCTACGGACTGCGTTATTAATACTTGCTGTAGAAGTGCTACAGCGGCGTATTGATGCCTTGCCGTAGCCTGGCACACGACAGCTGAACTCGACATATTGGGTTGCCGGGTTAATTTTTTGAGGTATTTAATGAAGTCGTACATGTGTGTGGTTTGTGGTTTTATCTATAATGAAGAGGCTGGCTTGCCTGAAGAAGGTATCGCAGCAGGGACAAAATGGGAAGATATCCCAACGGACTGGGTTTGTCCTGAGTGTGGCGCGGGCAAAGAAGAATTTGAGATGGTAGAAGTCTGAGCTGTTGTTCGCTACAGTGTTAACAGGTTAACGAAGAGGTTGAAAAACATGTATCAGAAAACTATTTTTGTCGTACTTGTGCTTTTGGCATTCATGCATACCTCGGTTCATGCAGGGTCGCTTGACGGCGTGGAACTTCCAGATAGCACTGAACTCGCGGGCCAAAACCTGGTGCTGAACGGTATGGGTACGCGTAAAGCAACCGTGTTCAAGGTAAAAGTCTATGTCATGGGGCTTTATCTGACGGAAAAACGAGAGGGTGCCAAGTCGATCATACAATCAGAGACAGCAAAGCGGATTACACTGCAATTTATCCGTGATGCCGGGGCAGAGAAAATCCGCAAAGGCTGGCAAAAAGGGTTTGAAAAAAATTCAACTGATTTACCAGCCCTACAAGACAGGATCGATCAGCTGAATAATGCAATGAAAGATATGAGCAAGGGCGATTCGATGAAGCTGGATTTTACAACTGGGCGTGTTGACGTGGTTATCAATGGCGTGAAAGAAACAAGTATTGAAGGCGCTGACTTTCAGCGTGCCTTACTAGCCGTCTGGCTCGGGCCAAACCCGCCAAACAAAACCTTAAAGGCTGGTATTCTTGGGAAAAAATAAGGAGTTGTAGTGATGCATCAGAAGACTTTGATTATGTTGTTGGTCACGGTTTTCATATTGGCGCCATTATCCAGTGCTTCGGCAAGAAGCCCCTGGGATCGACCCGGTGGATGGTATGGCCCTGGCTCATATGATCAGGGTGGCTGGGGTCGTTATGGCAACCGCGGCTCTGGTCGTAATAACTGGCTGGGCAGTGGCAGAAATGATGCCTGGGGTAATGCATTCGGTGATGCTCTGGGCGACGTGTTCGGCGACTTTTTCGGCGATGCCGAGATCGAACTTCAATTCAAGATCAGGGGAAGTGGTAGAGGTAAAGGCCGTGGAAAAAGCCGTGCAAAAGGCCGGGGTTATGGTAACTATCGTGGTGATTACTACGGCAGAGGTTCTTCAGCTTATCAGGGCTATGGCGGCCAACGTTATTACGGTGGTCCAGGCTATCAGGGACGGTGGTATTAAGCTGCAAACGACGCTGCCGTAGCTGTGTTTTTACTTACGATATCACTGCTGTCCCGTTAACATGAACTGAGTATCTCAAAAAGGCCGTTCTATAAGTGTGCCTGATGCTTTTAGAGCCGGGGAGACATGACACTAACCCGGTCGCTGATAACGCCCCTCTTTAGCAAAGAGGGGCTGGGGGAGATTTGAGACACTGGGTAATACTGCAATACTAATGTATTACCAGGCTCATTAAATCCCCCTCAATCCCCCTTTACAAAGGGGGTTGTTAAAATAAGTTAACGGGATAGCGGAGTTACGATATAAATAAAATTCTAATTGAGTTGCATTACAGAGGTGAGGTACAGGCTGGATGATATCTATTGGACAACAGAGACGATTGATGATGGTTTTACTGGCTGGTCTGCTGAGCATGTTTGC
>Ga0190283_1001137_pt1 | contig 12537 bp, 14 predicted proteins | sample 48691801_MG_FD_161669 | JGI IMG/M metagenome (GOLD analysis project Ga0190283, IMG submission 161669) | Hydrothermal vent microbial mat bacterial communities from Southern Trench, Guaymas Basin, Mexico - 4869-18-0-1_MG | ecosystem: Environmental > Aquatic > Marine > Hydrothermal vents >...
ACAAAGGCACAAAGTTTTTTAAATCAATATTATTTATTTTGACTTTTCTCCGTGAGCTTTGTGCGCTCCGTGAGAAAAATCGTTTTGTAAAATTTCGTGTTTTCTTCTTCTGTTGGGTCTAACAAATAATTATGGCGTTACCGGCAATCTTTCAGCTTTCTCGGGCGCCAGCATAATATCGCCGTTTTCTTTATAAACTTTCAAAAGAAAGTGGGTAGCTGTTTTTGTTATGCTTTCCAATGTGGAAAGTTTTTTCGCTACGAAACCCGCGACATCATGAAGGCTTTCTCCTTCGACAAGCAGCAGCAGGTCGTACCGGCCAGCGAGAAGATAACAATTTTTAACTTCATCAAACTTATAAATTCTTTCAGCGATAGAATCAAAGCCGACGCCTCTCTCAGGAATAATGTTAACTTCAATCCACGCGCGCACGAGCCCTTTATTTTCCGAAACCTTGTCGGGGTTCAAAAGCGCTTTGTATTTTAAGATTGTTCCGTCTTTTTCATATCTGGAAATAATTTTTTTAACTTCTTCTTCGCTTTTGTTAGTCATTTTAGCTATCTCGGAAGAAGAAGTACGCGCGTCCTTTGTCAAGATTTCAAGTATTTCGTCCATAATTGTTATGTTGTTAAGATAAAATTTATTAATAAATTAGCAATTCAGGATATCCCTCGCGGATTTGCCGGGCTGTAAAACAGGACTTCCAGGACTGTTTATTTCAATGAAAAACTTTTACGCGAGTGTAAAAAAAATATTAGGTTTTTCAATTTAGCAGTCCTGGAAGTCCTGCTTTACTATAATCACAAATTATATCAAAACTCCGGTTAACCGTCAATTTTCTTTACAGCAAATTGATTTTACTGTATAATTTAATGAAACTGGATTTATGGATTAATGGATTGAAGGATTGATGCAAAATAATAATTTTAATTTCAACCGAAGAAAAAAAATATGACAAACTGTCCGAACAGAGAAAAAAACATGCAAATGTGTAATTGTACTTATTCAAGCTGCGACAAGCATGGAATTTGCTGTGAGTGCCTTCATTATCACAGGGTAATGGGCCAGCTTCCTGCCTGTTTTTTCAGTGAAAAAGCCGAGAAAACTTATAACCGTTCGATAAGCAAGTTCATTAGCGAGAATTCTTAAATTGCAAATTGATAATTTTAAATTTAATCGAATTATATCTTTGTGCCTGCTGGCAATTGCGGGGACGATGATTTCTGTCGCGGTTTTTCAGTTTCTTTTCAAACATTATCTTCAGCAGGTTGACAATCAATATTTTTTAGCCCGGGCTGAAAGAATTGCCCAATCTATCGAGCAGATGTTTGTCGAAAGAGGTTATACGGAGATAGGGCAGTGGCATGAGTTTCGCAGAAACTATCCCGAAAAAGCCGGACGGCTGGCTACCCGCGAAAACATTTCCGTGGTTGATAAAAATGGGATTGTAATTTTTCATGTAGATTCTTCAAAAGAAGGAACGATAGATAAGGCGAAACCAAACTTTGAAAAAGAATCAGTTTCTTGCAGGTTCATAAGCAACATTAATCGTGAGTTGTACAGCATAAATATACCTTTAAAAATAAATGGGAAAGCGCAGGGAATTTTGCGGGCGAATTATCTTCAGTCTCCTGAAGACAAATTTTCTTATCTTGTATTTTATAAAGTAAAAAAGAGCTTATTTTTACTTGCGGGCTTTTTGTCTTTAATGATTACTTCTTTAATAATGGCGGTAACTTTATTTTTTTCGAAGGAATGGGTAGGCACATCAAAGGTTGGGATTAAAAATGAAAAACAGCTCGCGCTTATAGGCGTGGGAATAGCTCATGAAGTTAAGAACTCTCTTAACGGGATAGCGATGAATGCCCAGCTTCTTCAGGATTCCTTTGAGCAACTGCCTTTTGAAGAGAAAGGCAAATACTTGAAAAAAATAGACAGGATACAAAAAGAATCGGCAAGAACAGGGAAAATGTTGAACGAGTTTCTGTCTTACGCGAAACCCGGAAAATTTACCCCGAAGCCGGTAAATATTTTTACTCTGCTTGGGGATATCGCCAAATTTTTCGAGCCGGAATGCAGAACGAGAAATATAAAACTTGACTTCCGTTGCTCAAGGGAACTTACAAACGTCAATGCTGATGAGCAGCAGTTAAGACATTGCATATCTAACCTGCTTTGGAACGCGATAAACGCTGTAGACACTGAAGGGGAAATATTGCTTGAAGGGGAGTCGCATAAAAACAAAGTAGTAATAAAAATAACTGACAGCGGAGGCGGAATGGACAGCGAAACAGAAGACCGGGCATTTGAACTTTTTTATTCCACGCGCCGGCAGGGGGCGGGACTCGGGCTATCTATTGCCCAGCGGGTGGCAAAAAGCCACGGGGGCAAAATTACTTTTGAAAACCGAAAAGGAGAAGGCTGCACTTTTATATTAACATTTTAGATGATGTCAGGTGTCGGGTGTCATGAAATTGAACCCGAAATCCGAAATCCGAAATCCGAAATCCGAAACCCGAAACCTGAAACCCGAAACCTGTCATGTACACGATACTTATAGCAGAAGATGATCCTGTCGGAAGAGAAACTCTTATAGAAGCGTTTGAGGAGCGCGGCTACAAAGTGCACGCTGCTATAGACGGCGAAGACGCCAAGATGAAGCTTCAAACCGAAGAAATAGATCTTCTGATTACCGACTATGTTATGCCGAAGATTGACGGAATGAAGCTTTTGGAGTTTGGGGCGCCATTGTGCCCTGTCATTTTAATAACCGCGCACGGAACAGTCGAATACGCCGTTGAATCAATGAAGCTTGGAGCATTTGATTTTGTAACCAAGCCTGTAAATCTTCCGCATTTGTTTGCTTTGGTGGAGCGCGCGCTGCAAATGAAAAATCTGCAGTCTGAAAACGAAAATCTCGCGCAGAGAATTGATGAAGCTTTTGACTTTTCAAATATGGTTGGCCACAGCGTCGCCATGAGAACTATTTTTCAGCAGATAAAGCAGGCGGCGCCGACAGATACAACTATTTGTATCCAGGGAGAAAGCGGAACGGGAAAAGAGCTTATTGCAAATGCTATTCACCAGCATAGCCGACGGTCAACAAAACCTTTTGTTAAGGTAAACTGCGCGGCGCTTGCGGAAAACCTGCTTGAAAGCGAACTTTTCGGCCATGAGAAAGGCGCTTTTACTGGGGCTATTAAACAACAATTTGGCAGATTTGAAAGAGCGGATGGCGGCTCTATCCTCTTAGATGAAATTTCAGAAATGAGCCCGGCGCTGCAGGCAAAACTGCTTAGAGTCCTCCAGGAACAGCAATTTGAACGAGTGGGCGGCAACGAAACGCTTAAGGTAGACGTAAGAGTTATAGCAGCGACAAACGCCGACTTGAAAGAACGGATTACCGAAGGCACTTTCAGGGAAGATCTTTTTTACAGGATAAGCGTTTTTCCTATTTATGTTCCACCACTTAGGGAAAGAAAGGACGATATTCCTCTTTTAATTGATCATTTCTTAAGGCATCACTCAAAAAATATGAGCAAAAGCATCAATGGAATTAGCGGTGAAGCTCTTGACTCGCTTGTTAATTATGACTGGCCGGGAAATATCCGGCAGCTTCAAAACGCGATTGAAAGAGCCTGTGTCATGGTGCCTGAAGGAAAAGCTGTCAGCAACGAGCACCTTCCTCCTGAAATTTTCCAGTCGGAGTATTACAAAAACGGAAAAGACTATTTTCCTGATGCGACTATGGAAGAATTAGAGAAAATGGCGATAGAAAGAGCGTTAATAAAACATAACGGCAATAAGTCTAAAGCCGCCGCTGCGTTAAAAATAGGGCTTAAAACTTTGTACAGGAAAATAGAAAAGTATAATATTTGATATTTGAAATTAGAAACTTGAAATTAGATGAAATCTGACACCTGAATACTGAAACCATTAATAACTCCCCACCCCTCTTTAATATGGGAGAATTTTATGCAAAACTTTTTTGTGCAAAACATAGATCCGATAATTTTTAAGCTTGGGCCTCTTCCGGTTCGATGGTACGGCTTAATGTATATTTTGGGATTCATTGCCGCGTACTTGATTTTAATTTACCGACAAAAGAAAGACCTTTTAGAGCTTTCTTCAACGGACGCTGTCCAGGACATGCTTTTTTATGGGTTTTGCGGATTGCTTATTGGCGGACGGCTCGGAGAATGTATTTTATATGACCCGCTTTACTACCTAAAGCAGCCGTGGGAAATTATGATGGTCTGGAAAGGCGGGATGAGCAGTCACGGAGGGTTTGCAGGCACGGTAATAGGTCTGCTGCTTTTTGCTAAAAAATATAAATTGTCTTTGCTTCATATTTTGGACAACGTGGTAATTGCGGCAACCCCAGGCCTTTTTTTTGGAAGAATAGGGAATTTTATAAACAGCGAACTTTTTGGAAAAGTTTCCAACGTTTCGTGGGCAGTAGTTTTTCCCGCTGTTGACAATCAGCCGCGCCATCCAGTTCAAATTTATCAGGCTTTGTTGGAAGGCCTTTTAATATTTTTAATCTTGATGTTTATCGGCAGGAAAAAACGGCCGAACGGGCTGCTGGCCGGTTTGTTTGGCGTTCTTTATTCCGTTGTCCGTGTTTTTACGGAAACTTTCCGGGAGCCTTCGGCTGTGCTTGCCGGGCCTGCATGGCTGGGATTTACAAAAGGACAATTGTACAGCGTTGTTACACTTTTAATTTCTGCTGCTATACTAATTTATTCTTTAATAAAAGCTAAAGAATAATTGACCTTTTATATTTTTTATATTATAATAATTATAGAAAAAGATTAAATTGTTAATAAGGAGATTACATGGGATTAACAAACGCAAAAATACAATTAAGAAATCCGCAAAAATTTGATATAGAACCGGTAGAAATTGACGCGCTTGCGGATACAGGCGCCATCCATCTCTGTATTCCAAAACATATTCAAATTCAATTAGAACTCGATGAGATAGATAAGAAAATAGCAAAGTGAACTTCTCAAATCACAATTTTCCTACTGATAATACAAATTTACACAAATGTTTAAACTGTTTTTTTTCGCTTTTGTGTCCGGGATTTTGCTGACTTTAGCTTATCCCAGGTTTAGCTTCTGGCCGATTGCCGCAGTGGCTGTTGTTCCTTATTTGTGTTGTTTAATAACAAACGCAAAAAACTTTTCCTGGAGACAAGTTTATCTTTCAGCTTTTGTTCTTGGCGCTGTCTGGCATCTTTCCTCCATTTGGTGGATGGCATATGTGACTTTTTGGGGAATGTTTGTCCTTTCTCTTTTCTTGGCTTTTCTCTTTGCGATTTTTATCACCCTTGGCTGGTTCCTGGTTAAAAAAGATGTGCATCCGGCCTTGGCTTTTGTTTCTGCCTGGCTTGCTTTCGAAGCTACGATAACGTATTGCTTCACGGGATTTCCATGGCTGATTTTAGGCTATTCATTGCGGCCACTTATTCCTATCATTCAAATTTCAGATATTGCAGGCGTTTATGCCGTTAGTTTTCTTATTTTGCTTATTAATCTTGGCATAGCTCTTTTTATGGTTGGAATTGTTCAGCGGACGTCTTTTGTAAAACGCGTCCGAACACTTGTTTTCGCGTCAGTTTTGTTTATTGCCTTTTTTGTCTACGGCTTATGGAAAATAAATCTGCTGGAAGGCGAATCTCCAGACGCTTCTGTAAATGTGGCGTGCATTCAGGCGAATATTCCTACAGAAATAAAACATGACCGGTCTAAAAATTCGGTTTTTTTAAATAAATATAAAATGTTGACTCTTGATGCGGCAAAGAATGATCCGGACCTGATTATCTGGCCAGAGACTGCTATACCCGGATATTTTTTTGAATACGGGTTAAGTTATACAACCGTTACAAGCATTGTTAACAGAATTAAAATTCCGCTGCTGACAGGTTTGTCAAGATACGAACTGAACGAAAATCAAAAGTATGAATTTTATAATAGCGCGGCGTTAATTTCTCCTAATTCTTATGTTGTGCCTTTGTACGACAAAATGCATCTTGTAATGTTCGGGGAGTATGTTCCGCTGGAAAAATATATTCCTTTTTTGAAACTCGTAACGCCTATTCCCGGAAGCTATTCCTCCGGGCGGCAGCCGCAGCTTATCGGCCTAAAATTGTCTAACCGAACTGTAAATTTTGGCTCGCTTATTTGTTTTGAAGATGTTTTCGGGTATCTTTCTAGAAGAATGGCGAGAAAAGGCGCTGACATCCTTGTTAACCTTACAAACGACGGTTGGTTTCGAAGCAGCCCGCAGGCTTTTCAACACGCGGCCATTGCGGCGTTCAGGGCGATAGAAACCCGCAGGCCGCTTATTCGCTCTACAAATTCCGGAATCACAACTATTATTAACAGGCTGGGCAAAACACAGAAAGTCTTGCACAAAGAAGATAAGTATACGGAAGTTAGCGGAATTCTTCACGGAAAAGTTAATATTTTCAAATCCCGCCAAACAATTTATACAAAATTTGGTGATTGGTTTTTGATTTTTTGGGTTGCTGTTGTAATATTATTGATTATGCTATGTATAAGTAGAAGTGGCTTGAAAATGGAAAATCCTAAAATTGCCAAATAAATTTTCTCCTTTATTAAAAGGGAATTCTTTGGCAATGCCCTTTTCGAGCGTAAACTTACCAGTGTCGTTCCAACAATTAAGTGTCGGCAAAAATTGTTGCCGCCGATTGCTATCGGCGTTTCGGAATTAACCGATTTTGATTTTTCATCTGCTTGTCCAGATGAACTCTCTCGAAATGAAAGCTGTCTGTCTTTTGTGCGGGCATTACCCGCTTCATACATGGGCGGCGGAAGTTGTCGAAGATTTTAATTCGAAATGTAAAGAGACTAAAGCTTTCGCGGGAATTGAATTTCATTATCCCGAAAGGTCAAACATTGGCGGAGACCAAGACCCAACGAAAGGAATAGATGTCGGCGGAGACCACGCGGCAAAATGGGAAACTTCTTATCTGTGGTATTTGAGGCCGGATTGCCTAGATTTGAGCATCTTTCGCCAAAGGGAAAACGATGAGCTTATAGGTGTTGTCGGGGAAGACCCGCGAATTACCGCCTCAATAGAAATTGGCAGAAAAGCTTGTGATCTGATCGTTGACGGAATGGTTAAAAAAGCGGAAGAACTGATGAGAAGGTAGCCGCAGCTTGCCAGCTGCGTTATATGAAGGTAGTCGCAGCTTGCCAGCTGCGTTATATGAAGGTAGCCGCAGCTTGCCAGCTGCGTTATATGAAGGTAGCCGCACCTACGCTTCTTCACTTTCTCAGCCATGCCCGATACTTTTTGTTCAAATCTTTAGCCCCCGGGGCGGAGGAGTCAGGGTTTAAGTGAGTTTCGTATTCCCAGCATCCAAAATTTTCTACATAAGGCCCCTCGGCGGACATTTTCTTCATAAGATATTCAAAAGACACGCTTCTAAAAAGATCAATACCGGGACGGTCTTGAAATCTAGGAAATAGCTCCGCGATACACCATAATTCTATTCCGTGCTTTTTGAAAACAGGGGCTATCGCGGCAAACCATTCTCCTATTTCGTCTTCGGGAGCCGTAGTATCCTGGAAACAGCAAATGTCTATTCCCTCTATTTCATTTAACATAGAATCCCAGTTTTCCGCGCATTGAGCCGGAGTAGTAGCGTCGTTTTCTCCGAGAGTAATTCTCGAAGTAAACCACGGAGCGTAAGCGACTTTTTTATTTGGAGTCAATTCTTTCAAAAAACCGGGGAGCCCACGAAGAATGACCATAATGTTTTCGCGATGAGTTCTGTCGCCTGCTTCCTGTGGAATATACCATCCCCAGAAATTTTTCCGATCGCCATATAAATCGAAAAGTTCTTTAAATATTTTCTTCTCCATTTCCAACTCTTCGTGCGGGTCCCATTCTTTTCCGGTAAATAAATTATTAAATTTATAAGGAACGCCATGCAGAACAACGTCCATTTCGTGTTTTTCCGCCAAATCAAAAGCAATTGAGTACCAGTCTGTTTCGCTAGGGTTTTTAAGAATTTTTGAAGGATAAAAAACAGTTTCCTCCCAACCGCCCATTAAAAGAACCATTTTTATTCCGTCTTTTTCCATGTTTTCAAACAAGGTTTGTAACTTTTTTTTAGTTATGGGTTCGAATTTCTGGTATTCATGTGTCGGAGGACCCAGAAAAACAGGAGCGACTTCTATCGGTTTTATTTTATTCATAATTTGTGGTTCTTTTTTACATGCTGCTACAGCAAACGCTGCAACAACAATAATTATAGTTCTAAATTGATATTTGACATTAATTATTAATCCTGATATCCAAACTCCGATAACGGGTTACGTATCACGGGGCACGGGCAACGGACTACCGATTACCAAAGCCAGCCCAATCTAAAAAAATCTTCAACAGAGCAGACTGCCATTCCAATCTGGGACCTGCCGGGGAAATAATAACTTTCGTTTCTTTTTTGCGCATGGCCTTTTGTTCCCCAACCTTCGTAAATAATGTAGATTTTATTTTTCCAGACGATAGGTTCGCCCCACCAGAAAGCTCCCAGGTCTCAGTTTCCCGCGTCACCTCTCAAAAAAAGCGGGCGTTCATTTTTTACTTTTGTCCAGTGGATCAGGTCATCGGAAGAAGCGGCGTGAAACCTCGGCTGAAAATCAAAATGAGTGTCTCCGCCCTGGTAAATCATCCACCATTTGTTTTTTAAGCGAAAAATTTTTCCTCCGCCAACTGAATTACTGTCCCAGCTTCCTTTAAATCCGGGTGTTATACATTTATATATTTTAGCGTTTTTGAGATTTTCGGGGTCTTTTGTTACAGCTACATAAATAGAAAGTTTATCAGTAAGTTGTTTTGTTTTAGGATTCCACTTTGCGTCTCCATAAAAAATATAATATTTTCCATTATGATAAACAGCATCGGTAGGACCAACATGTTCAATCAGAGGGTTGTTTTTAGATTTTTTGAAAGAAAAACCCCCGTCAATCGAGTTTGCGACACATAGCATCGCGTTATAATGCTTGTCCTTTCCAATATAATAAAGATAAATTTTTTTATTTTATCTTTCGGGTCCGCTGTTAAAACGAGCGTTTTCATACTGATGTAATTTTATTACAAAATATCATGTTTTTCAAACTTTTCTTGACTTTATTCCTTCATTATTATATATTAAAAAAAAAACTTAGGAGAATTTATTATGAACACGGAAAACGAAATTAAAAAAGATGAAATTATTTTTATGCAGTTTGTTATGGGCTTGTCACAGTCCGGAATGATGCAGCTTGGCAAGATTATGAATCCTATGACTCAAAAAATCGAAAAGGATTTAAATGCCGCGCAGGCGACCATTGACATGTTATGCATGCTTCGCGATAAAACTAAAGGAAACCTTAGCAAATCGGAAGAAGATATCCTCACTAATTCAATTTCGACTTTACAGATGAATTACGTCGACGAGGCGGGGAAGAAGGAGGACAGTGAGCAGGAAGCAGTGAGCAGTGAGCAGTCTGAAAAGCCGGAAGACAGTGAGCAGGAAGCAGTGAGCAGTGAGCAGTCTGAAAAGCCGGAAGACAGTGAGCAGGAAGCAGTGAGCAGTGAGCAGCCTGAAAAGCCGGAACGCGGAGAGGAAGAAGGGAAATAAAATTTCCAGGCAAAAAATAATTTTTTTATTTTATACGTGTAATCCGTGGGCAAAAGAATTTATCCACAAAATTAACGTTTCGAATTTCAAGTTTTAAACTTCGAGTTCATCATGAGAGTTTTAAAGTCACCTGATGCTGTTCAAGCGCTTTGCTTAAGTTTCCGGGAAGCAGGAAAGACCATAGCCCTCGTTCCTACGATGGGAGTGCTGCATGAAGGCCATCTTTCCTTAATAAAAGCCGCGAAAAAAAATGCGGATAAAGTTATAGTTTCTATTTTTGTAAACCCTTCCCAGTTTGGCCCTTCTGAAGATTTTGAAAGTTATCCCCGCACTTTTGATGCAGATAAAGAAAAATGCAAGAGAGCCGGTGTAGATATTATTTTCGCGCCGATGTCTGACAACATGTATTCTGAAGATTTTTCCGTCTGGGTAGATGAAGATAAGCTTTCAACAAATTTGTGCGGCGCAAGACGGCCGGGCCATTTTAAAGGCGTTTGCACTGTTGTGCTCAAGCTTTTTATGATTTGCCAGCCCAATGTAGCTGTTTTTGGGAAAAAAGACGCCCAGCAGGCTTTGATTATCCGTAGAATGGCGAGGGATTTAAACATCCCGGTAAAAATTATTATCACTCCTGTTGTCCGCGAAAAAGACGGGCTAGCGGTCAGCTCAAGAAACCGGTATTTAACTCCCGCGGAAAGAGAACAGGCAACAATTATTTATAAAGGGCTTCAACAGGTGAAAGAATGGAGAAAGGAAGACTTATCTGTTGCCCAAATAAGAAAAAAACTGCTGAAATTTATTCAACAGGCACATGACGCCAGAATAGATTATGTGACGATTGTAGATGAAAAAACTTTAAAGGAAGAAAATAAACCTTATCCGGGACAATCCCTTTTAATTGCTGTTGCGGTCTTTTTCGGAAAAGCAAGACTGATAGATAACATTTCTTTTAAGTGGTAGAAAGACAAATAAATTTCTAATTAACTTAATTTCACTACTGTTCAAAACAATTTTATTTTTGAAATATAAGTCTACGTTAAATTATCCCTTTGGGATATTTATTTTGGACAAGTGTTAGATCAATTAGATTAATTTTATTCATTCCACTTCTATTGATTCAAGTTCAAACTCTCTTCCGGAAACCAATTTTAGTTTTACGCTCTCACATTTTGGACAAATGGGAACGCCCATGTCTTCGACTTCATTGACTTTAGCGCCACAGCTTTCGCACTTCCAGGCTGAGGGGACGGACTTAATATTCAGCTTAGCGTTTTCTGCCGGAGTTCCTGCGGCGCAAACATCGAAACAAAATTCCAAAGCTTCAGTAATCACACCGCTCAGTGCGCCGTTTTTAATATTAACGACGTTAACTTTACTTGCGTTCTCGGCTTTGGCAATTTCGCAAACCCGGTCCATTAAAGATGTCATTATAGATAATTCGTGCATAAATTAGGTTAAAAAGTTGAAAGGTGTAAAGGTTAAAGCTCGTCATTATTATTGAATTTCATCAAGAAGTTGATGGCTTTCTCGTGAATTTAATGTCGGGATGCCTTTTACAGTTTGCAAATCCAATAAATGTGAATTGCCGGACACAATAAAATGCGCGGATTCCGCTACGACTAATTCGATAAAAATCAAGTCATCAGGCTCTTTACATTTTATTTTCAGTTTAGTAGGTTGTTTGCAGAAAACCACAAGGTTTTTGTAGAACGTTAGAGCTTCTTCCGGAGAGGCATCTAATTCTTCAAATCTTTTTTTAAATTTACACGAATTGATTACACGGATAAGTTCGAAAATCATAGACTCGGCATCGAGGATTTGAAATTCGCCTGCCTGTGCTCTTGCAAGCAGTTTTGCTGGCTGCCCCCACCATAACAAACCGTAAAGAGCGATGTTTGTGTCAATAACCGCGCAAATCATTTCCGTTTTGATTTTGCTATTATTTTATGAACAATTTTGTTAATTTCTTCCATTGAGGGTTCGTTGTAATCCGGCGACTTCTTCAATTTGACCAGCCAGTCTGCCGGCGAAGCGGCGGCAGTTAAAGGCACGACGCGGAAGACAGGACGCGAGCGCAAAATTGCTACGAGAGATTCTCCCCTGTTAATTTGTTTAACGAGTTCAGGGAATTTATTCCTGAAATCACTGGCTGTAACGGTTGGTTCCAAAATTTTTTTATGAGTTTAATTTAAATTATATTTTAATTACATTAAATTATGAAATAATATTATTTAAAAGTCAAGAAAAAGGAGACAAAAGACAGGATCAATGGAAATTTGCGGGGGCTCTCTTATTTATCATTATAAAACATAATTTTGTTCAACCTTTTTTGTAGCTGACCTCGCTGAGGTCGGCTGATACATTTGGCAATGTTTTGACAACAAAAATTATACAAAAGAGTTTCATTAATTTTTGCTTAAATCTTAATTAATAATGGGGGAAGAAAAAAACTCCCCCCCAAAAAAAGCCATTGAGACAAAAGACACCCGGTTTTTGGTAAGTTACGTGATATCAAGCCAATCGCGAAGCGGGAACTTCATGCATCGTTGCGCGGAGCTCTTGCTCCGCGTTTCTCCAACAAAAAAATCGTGTGTCTTTTGATTTATTACATTTGACCATAAATGGCAAATTTGATAAAATCTCATGAATATTTAAGAATTATATCCACGAAGACTCCAAAACACAAAGTTTTTAAAACAAAAATTGATTTCTTTTGAGTTTCTTCGAGGCTTAGTGACTTTATGGCAATAAGAAAATTGAATTTAAATGAAAAATAATTCTGAAAAAATACTCTTTAAGCTGATTGATTCAGGTTTTGAAGCTTATTATGTCGGCGGGTGCGTGCGGGATAAATTGCGCGGCGTGAAATCCGTTGA
>Ga0190283_1001140_pt1 | contig 12499 bp, 8 predicted proteins | sample 48691801_MG_FD_161669 | JGI IMG/M metagenome (GOLD analysis project Ga0190283, IMG submission 161669) | Hydrothermal vent microbial mat bacterial communities from Southern Trench, Guaymas Basin, Mexico - 4869-18-0-1_MG | ecosystem: Environmental > Aquatic > Marine > Hydrothermal vents > Microbial...
AGATATGTCACGGTCCTCCCGGCCCGGTCGGTGTGAGTCTCCCTGTTCCCCTCGGCATCATAAGTGAAGATTTCAGTCGTCTCATCCGAATGGATGATCTTTTTCATGTTCCCGGCATTGTCATACTCGTACGTTGTGCGGAAACCTCTTTTGTCGGTCATGGCGGACTGTTTTCCGGTGACCTGATCATATTCGGTCAGCACGGAGAAGCCGTCCGGATCGGTTGTCTCCGTCACCCGGCCGAGATGATCATATCTGTTCTCAGTCCTCATTGTGACAACGGAGCCGTCCGCATCGGTCCGGGTGGCGGTCCGGGTCAGCTCGTTTCCGTGGGCGTCATAGGTGTATCCGGTCACATTGTTCAGCGGACCGGTCTCCCTGATCATGTTGCCGCGGGCATCGTATTCATACTCCGTCACATTTCCCCGGTGATCCTCGGATGATATCCGGCTGCCGTCCGAATCGTATGCGTGGAGCGTCTTTCTTCCCATTGCATCTTCGGCTGAGACGAGTTTCCCTTTGTCATCATAGGTGTTCGTCGTCACGTTGCCGAGGGGATCGGTGACGGTCAGTATCTGATTCCGCTCATTGTAAGTGTATGCGGTCGTGTTTCCGGGCGGATCGTTCTCGGTGAGAATATTCCCCCGCGCATCATACGTCCGGGTCATCGTGTTTCCGAGGGGATCCGTCTCCGTCAGATTGTTTCCCCGGTCGTCGTAGGTCCATGCGGTGACATTGCCCGTCTGATCGGTCTTCTTCGTGACGTTTCCTTTGCTGTCATACTCGTAAACAGTGACGTTTCCCCGCCGGTCCGTGACCTCCTGCCTGTGGTTCGCCACATCGGAGAGATATTCGGTCCGTTTTCCGCCCCCGTCAATGAAGGCTGTCATGCGGCCCATGGTGTCGTATTCAAATTTGCCAAGCTCTGTTCCGTCGGGAGCCTTCACTGCTTTAAGGACAGTTCTTCCGGACACTCCGGCCTCGTAGGCATACTTGGCCAGTATGCTGTTCTGATACCCTCCGCCGCCGAGCCGCTCCACCTTTTCCAGCATCCCGTTCTCATCATAGTGATATTCGGTCTCACGGCCGTCCGGGTCGGTGACTTTCCGGATTCTGTCCCCCGCATCCCGCTCAAAGGTGATGCTCATGTTCCCGCCGGAGTGATGAATTCCGTTCCTGTCATAGCTGACCGTGTGTCCGTGGGGATCGGTCATGCTTCTGACGCCCTCCTCTGTGTGGATAATGTACGTCATGCCGTCGGGACGGGTGAGCCTGAACAGTTTCGGGTTATAGACATCAATATCACTCCCCCTGAAACCCAGAATCAGGCTGTCTCCGTCAAACATCACCCCGTCATCGAAATCCTCGGCATCCAATGTTCCCTGAGTGCCTTCGGCAGGCCTGAACATGACTCTGGTCTCACCTCTCCGCTCAAACGGATAAAACGTGCTCGGATTCGGTTCGACATCCATTTCAAATCTGAGAACATCTGTCTCGCCCAGGCGGATCACGACCGCATGGCGTCTCAGCGGCACCAGGGTGTAATAGTACATCAGATTGAACAGACCGCCCATATGCATCCGCTGCTCCCAGTCTTCTCCGAGAGCATTTGTCACCGCAACTTTCACCTCGGCTTGGGGCAGGCTCCATCCCGGGCCGAAGTCCCCGGGTGTCTGTGCCCGTGAGTCGTACTGCCTGGACAGACTCAGCGGGAATCCCGGGGCAGGCAGGCTTACGTCCGCAGCGGGAATCGTCACCTGTCCGACCTTCAGGCCGCCGTCAACAATCACCGGGAAGACCTCCGCACTGACATTCCCTGCGGAATCCTCGGCATGAAGCCGTATCTCATGCACACCGTTCCTCAGCACAGTGGGGTCGAACACGCCCAGTTCGCCGGAGAAGGATGCGCCGCTGTTCTCCTCAAAGGTGATCCAGGACGATGCGCCCTTCTCACGGCATTGCAGCTTATAAGTCACGCCGCCCGGGTCGGAGACTGTTCCGAAGACCGGATACAGGTCGTAAATGTCTGTGGGTTTATGGGGGCGGACCACGCCAAAATATTGAAAAGTAAGTGAGACAGACCCGAAAACAGGCGTTTTCAGGGCCTGTGTCGCACTCTTTTCGGCATCAGAAAGAGCGTTACAGGATTCTGAATTTTTTCTATATTGCCCTTTTTGGCCCCAAAAAGAGCAATATAGGCCCGATTTGAAGGCAAAATAAGCAGCTATTCCGTTTAATGTTAAATACTTGCTGTGGCCCGACCCCAATGGCGCGACCCCAATGGCGATAACCCCAATGGCGATATCAATGGCGATATCTTAATCCGGCAGTTCAGGGTGTCATATACGGCTTAAGGACTTTTTCAAAAAAACATCAGTCTTCATCCTGCACCCACAAAATCCCCATTTTTTTGTTGTCAATGCAAACAATGCCCGTATCAAAAGTGGAATCACTGATTTCCATCCAGGCTCCCTCAGTGTCTTTGGGATCAGCATCAGGAATAATCAGGTTTCCGTTTGTAAATGGCCTGAAGGAAGATTCAAAAACAGACAAAAAACGGTTTGCAAGCCTTTTGGCAGTCTTTTTGTCTGTTATCATACTTCCATAGGCAATATCCTTGTGAATTATATCAGTCAGGATTTTCAGCGACTTGACCACATCAACTTCAACCCAATACTGATCCAAACCTGAAAAACCGAATGATTTGACAAAATTGTCGATTTTTTTCAAAATTTCATATGAGTTGCTGATATCAGATGTGCTGTCATATCTTACCGAACAGGTCACAGCAGCACCACAGGATCGGACAATTTTTATCTCCTGAACAATTTTTTCCATATTTTCCATATCCATGGAATTGATTTCATTCAATGTTCTGACTCCCAAATCAGTAAATTCTTAAATTTTATTATGATAAAAAGCGAAACCATAGCCCGAATCATAAGACAACAAACAGAATTGTCAATGTCACCAGTTCACAATTTCAACTTACCTGCGCCGGCAGGATTGGCAGATCCGAAGGGGACTTCGGATTTGCTGATCTGAACCGAGCAAATTGTGAACTGGTGAATATTGATTCTTCAGTTTAGGGCGTATGTGACTTCAACACCTGATTCCGGCACTGATTGTCTTCTCAAAATTCCATTAAAACAAATCAGTGCCCGATCCGAAATCGCCTACAATTCAGGAAATGATGTGAGAACATAATAGCCTCTTGGCGTACCGTCTTTTTTCAAAACCACCTTGGCATTGTATAAAGGTCTCGACTTCCTTTCTCCTCGGAGATAACCCCGCCCTATGGCTGTTCTTCCGTCACCGGCATAGTTCAGTTGAAGCTTACCTTTCGTCCTGCCGTTGTTAAGCCAGTTCATAACCCGCTGATTGTTAGCCAGAATTGTCCTTTCAATAACTTCTTCGGCAGTTTTGAAGTCTGCATATCTGGAAGCCATAGGTATACTCGAATTGCTTTTCAGACGGCTTTTCAGATATCTGTTATTGACCATCACATGTCTTTCCACTGTATGACCCAAACCTTCATGTTTCCACAGCCATGATGGGGAGGATGGGGTCGGACCAAACCATCTCATTGTTTTTTCAGAAAAAATGCTCGGAAAACGGACGTTTTTTCGGCTTAAACAGCCATTTTCAGAGGCAAAATGGTCGCTTTAAAAAAACGATTTCAGGGAAGTGAATTCTTAAAGTGATGTTTTTGCCTCCAAAAATGGGGTTTTAAGGCCAAAAAACGCCTATTTTCGAGGCATTTCTTCTGAAATTACAGCATGTTGGCTTGGTCCGACCCCAAACACACCCAAACACCCCAGGAATCGCTTTTTTCAGAGATGAAAGGATACTGTCTGAACAGAGAGTCGGCGTTTCATACCTGTATGACTATTTTTCCGTTATATTCATTTTTGCAATGTCCAATTTTTTCTGAGCTGATTTCGGCAGTTCACCGTCATAGGGGCCTAACAGTTCCGTCACTTTTCTGTAATCTTTCTTTTCCAACGCTTTCCTGGCCTCCCAGTTGATACTTCTTATAAGTGACTGAAATTCAATGCCGTTCCGAAGCTCAGAGATATGTTTCCATCTTGAACTTTGCCGAAATTCTTTTTCAATAATTTCCTCAATGTTCAAATTGGTATCGGCTGTCCTGACTGCCTCCAATACCGAGACAGCATCATTGACAATTTTGTCACCCGATTTCCCGTCCCTCAGAATTTCAGTCAGCGGCCTGACAAAATCATCCGATGCAAATTCCACTGCAAAAAAAAGACCCGATTCTCTCTGACCGATATCCTCCGATTTCAGGGCCGCAATAATATGCTGATTCAAAACCTTCTGATTCTGTTCTGCCAAAACCTTTGCAAACACCTCAGCCAGATATGCGCTGCTGTGACTTCTGTATGAATTAACTATTAAAGGTATGCATTCATCATTGGGATGCTCAGCAAGGAATTCAGCAAGTTCGCCATAAATATCCAAATCCTCATCTGACATATCATGATCCGAGGGAATTGTGAGATGCTTTGACAAAAATTCCAATGCGGCAGTTTTATCTTTATAATTCATTTTTTCCCATCCTTTCTGACTCCTGTATCTGTACCCCGAAAAATTGGAATCGCCCCGGCTCCTGACAGATTCAAAGACTTGCTTCCGATATGGGAAGTCTTATGAATTGTTGTACCGCCCCGGATTGGTGAATCCAAAACGAACATGGCGAATTCACCAATCCGGTCGGGGCATTTCTGATGCCCTGTCAATAATAAGTTGCGGTACAAAAAGTCACAGGTTTGCCGGTTAAAAAATAATATTCATCAGATCAAAAGATTCTTCAACGAACTCAACAATTTCATCAGCATCCCTCTTGTTGCAGCCGGCTGCGACAAGTCCCCATCTCGCCACATTGATGACATCGCCGGATTTTCTGTGTTGGTGCTGAGTTCTGTTCAATATCCAGTGCGGGGAAAATTTTTGCCCGTATTTACCCAGGACCGGCATCGCCAGTCCAATGCCTTTTGTGTATATGCTTTTAAACAGAAGCTTCATATCAGCATCCTGAAAAATATGATGTGCGGCGTACGGAGTTCCTCTTGTTTCCAACCTCAGCACATCATATTCTTTGATATAACTGTCCATTGCACAGGCGACCCTTTTGCAATACTTTCTGAACCCCTGTCTGGTCTGTCTCACCGCTCTGGCATGGTCCAATTTTTTAATATGCTGATCCAATTCCATGGAAGCCATAAGTCCGATAAGAGTCATATACATTCCGTCCGGATCAAAAAACATAACCGGATTATTACCGGCATATAGATATTTATGCAACGTAGCCGGCTTATCCGTCTCTCCCTGAAATGAATCAGCAGATACAAACCTGCCCGACTTCAGATCATAATACCTCGCCCGCAGATAGTAAAACCCCGCATTCGGATCATATTGTTCACCCGTGAACAGATAGTTGTTCTCCGTATTCCCGATGTGATCAGTCAACTCGCCGAAAGCCTCATAAATATAGGTATCGGTCACATTCGCAGAAGCATCAGTCAGCACTCTCGTGCTGCCCAGCCCGTCATAATGATAATACGAAACCGAGCCGCCACGCTTCTGAGAGATGAGAGCATCGCCGTAAACATAGCTGACTGTCAGAGAACCCGATCCGTCTCTTTCTTCGAGAACCTGAGCATAGGCTCTGTTCTTATCCACGAGATAGTTCGTGACCACGCCGTCAGTGACAGAACGCACCCTGATCCCGTCGGCATAATAAACATACTCGGCGGTGCCGTCGGGACCCTGAACGAAAGTCAGTCTGTTCTCAAAATCATAGCTGTAAAAAACCGTGTCCGTGCCGTCGCTTTTCGTCAGCATGTTCCCGTTGTCGTCATAAGTGTATGTGACATTCCCCTCGGAAACGAGGCGGTCATTGTCATCATACGAATAACTGACCGTGCCGGAGGAATCGGTCTTTTTCAGGCGGTTCCCGAAGCTGTCGTAAGTGTACGAAATGATCTCATTTCCGAGAACCGGATCAGTGATATTCTCTTCCGTCAGCCGGTAAAGGTCGTCATAAGTGTAATTCACGACCCTTCCCGAATGAACTTCCTCGACCCGCTGACGGTTGCCCGCCGGGCCGAGTGTGTAAATGTATCCGGAGATCAGATCGCCCGACGCATTCCGATTTTCAAGCTTTATGAGCCGGTTCAGTCTGTCGTACATATACTCCGCAACCGTGCCGTTCGGGTAAGTCACGCTCTTCCGGTTCCCGACTCTGTCGTAAGTGTAAGTCGTAACGCCGTTGTCGGGATCGGTGACCCTCTTCAGACGGTTCAGAGCATCATAAGTGTAAGTCGTCGTGCCTGACGGAACGGTCACGGATGTGCGGTTGCCCGCATCATCGTAAGTATAAGATATCTTCGTGCTGTCAGGATTCGTGACCTCTTTCACCCGGTCTCTCAGATCATAAGCGTAAGCCGTCGTGCCTCCGCTGTCAGTCACGGTCTCCCGCTGCCCGGTCGGCGTGTATGTGAAAGAGACCTCCGATCCGTCGGGATACGTCTTTTTTACAGTCCGGTTGTTCTCATCGTATTCATAAACGATTTTGTCGTCGTTGAAATCATTCTTCTCCGTGACATTCCCGTTCGGATCATGCACGAAGCTTTCCGACATGCCGAGGGGCAACGTCCGGCTGGCGACTCTTCCGAGATTGTCGTACTCCCATTCGGTCGTGTTGGCGTTCGGATCCGTCTGAAATCGTCTGTTCCCGACCCCGTCGTAGCCGTGGGATGTTCTGAATTCCGCACTTTCGGCGACCTGAATCACGTCTTTCAGGCGGCCTGCGGCATCATATTCATATCTCGTGACCTTCCCGCCCTGATCCGTGTCCGAGGCTTTCTGACCGCAGCATTCGCTGTATTCGGTCTCCGTGAGGCTTCCGTCAGAGTAAACCGTCCTCACACGCCGGTTCAGCACATCGTACTCAGAATTCACGGCGCGGCCTTCGGCATCGGTCATGCTGACCTGATTGCCGGCCGCATCGTAACCGAGGGTGTCCGTCACCTCAGCCCTTCTGCCGGCGGATCAGACCTCAATCTTTATTCTGGAATCATTTTTTTGTATGACATGATCCATTCAAACCGGTGATACCCCTCTCTGACAGTGACAGACATAATATCTCCCTTCTCAATGTGATCATAAAGATCGGAAACTGGGAGTGCTCTCACACGTCTGTCTTTTTCCCATGATTCAAAGAATACAAAACCGGTCGGAGTAAGGTCCCAGCGAAAGGTGTCAAAACACCGGTGTTTAATGATCTTTTTTGAAGTCACCGTAACTGTATGGGTTTTTTCGGGGGATGTGTCAAGAAATCCGTTGGTGAAGGAGAATATTCCCATGAAGACAACTGTGAAAGCCATGAAGTAAAATGCTGACAGAAATATTATAACATAAAAAGATGTTATCATATTATGTATGCCGCATTTATTTCTGATCAGCCTGAATACAAAGTATTTAAAAATGACAGTTGCGGATATGACACCGAGAACCGCTGCGTAAGGCAGGGCGAATCTGACGGAAGCGAAGAAAATACTGTCAAAGGTCTGATATTTTCTGAATCCGTATGAGAACAGATGAGAACCTGCTATTCCCGGTATGACTGACAAAATCGCCGGATATGTCACTTTCTTGAGAAGAGATTCTCCCATATCAGGCGTTGCCGAACCTTTTTTCAAATCAGACACGGTATTTCCTTTTGTTGCCACAGATTCCCTGCTGATCAGGAAATCATGAAACAAGAGTAATGTAAGCGGAACCAACATGCCTGACAAGATAAAGGCCCCCACAAAATCACCGTCAACAACCTTCAGAATGCCGGAGAGGAACATGATTGCAGACACAAACAGTGCCCAGAAATATGTTCCCTGATCCTTATCATAATAATCCATTTTATCCTTTCCTGCAAAGGAATATGATCTGCTTATTTTCGATCTTCTCACTATGAAAAACAGGCACATAGTGATTCATGCTGTCAAAAAGTGGAGAGGGTGGCATCGTCACCCTCTCTCTGTCAGATATGCCCTGTTAGTCGTTTCTTATTCTGGCGGAAATTCCCCATTGCAGATCAAAGCCGTTATCGTCTCCCCATATCGGACTGAATCCTATCCTGGTAACTCTGCCCATTCCCATGATCAGATATGTGGCACCGGCACCGACAATGCCCGGAGGGGATGGAGATAGCCACCCTGGTTTATAACAGACTGCCAATGACCCGAAATTGACAGGCCCCTGAAGAAGCTCCCGGTTGGCTTTGAATATTCCCGGAGTTTCAACCTGAAGCTTATTTAGCGACCAGTCGGGTCCTCCGTTGTCCACAGTTAATCCCACAGTGAATATCAGATATGTGCCCGAAGCCCCTCCGTAGGCATCTGTTGAAAGATGGACAACGAGAAAACTGGCTCCGATCTGGGGGCCGTATCCGCGGAACCATGATTTTCCTCCGCCGGAATATTGCAATACATATAACTGACCGTCCCACACAACTGGTTTCAGATTAGATATATTGTGAGAAACATTGTTGTAAAGCTGTGTTATCAGCATCAGAGTCGCCATTGTCTGTGCAGCGCCTGCAATCGAAAATTCTCCGCTCGGATCAATGTACATCACCGGATTCGCATTCCCGTAAAGATACCTGTGCAACGTGACCGGATCATCCGGATTCCCCCGATAAGGATCATGCGTCATGAAACGCCCGCTCTCAGGATCATAATATCTCGCCCGCAGATAGTACAGCCCCGCATCCGGGTCATACTGCTCCCCGGCATACAGATATCTGTTGTCACTGTCTCCGAGATGATCCTTCAGATTCCCGAATGCATCATATAGATATAGCTGTCCGTCACCGCTCCGGATGCATCCGTAAGTTGTCTCACAGAGCCGTGCCCGTCATAAAAATAGTAACGGACTTCCCCGCCCTGTTTCCGGCTTATCGTTTCATAATTTAGGAGGATCGGAACTAAGTATTATTAAAAGGCCCCCTGTCATTATAAGGAGATGTCCAATAGCATCAAATCTTGCTGAAAAGAGGAGAAATGCGATTACGCATAAGGTGATACCGATAATCCTCATAAAATCTCCTTTTGCTATTTTTAAGTTTTCTTCTCAGATTTCTGGAAACTCAGGATTTCCTGAAATCTGAGAAGAAAACTGTTCAGTATTTTTCAGTCAGTTGTGTTCATATATAGAGGTATGGAAACCCCTGCCATCAAATCAAAGCCGATGTCCTTCCCGATAACCCAGCCGGGGACAGGGTATGTCCAATCTATACTACCGATACCCATACCCATAGACATTCTCGTGTAGGAAGGACCGCCTCCCCAAGATGCAGTGCCGGATATCCATGAACAGGGGCCTCCGAGAATCCAGGGTTTGGGGCCGAAAACTCCGGGGGTTTCCATAACTGCTTGAGACCATGTGATGCTTGGAAAATCTACCGGAATTTTTTTCATAAACTCAGGCGACACGGTATAGCCCCCCATTGCCAACAGATACCATCCTTCAGCTCGTTTCCCATTCTGATATTCTGAAGTGAGCTTGATAACTATTCCTCCTATTCCTCCCCACCCGTTTCCATGCGTGACAACCAGCATACCGCCTTTCCATCCAAGATGTTTCTCTTTGGCAATAAAATCAATAGCGTGTCCCACTTCTGAATAAGCTATTGCCCCTATTATTGATCTGAAAAACAGGTTTGTTGAAATTTCCGCAATCGAAAATTCTCCGCTCGGATCAACATAGCTCACAGGATTCGCATTTCCGTAAAGATACCTGTGCAGCGTCACCGGCTCACCCGGATTCCCCGGATACGGATCATGCGTCATAAACCGCCCGCTCTCCGGACCGTAATACCTTGCACGCAGGTAATACAGCCCCGAAGCCGGATCGTACTGCTCCCCGGCATAGAGATAGCGGTTATCGCTGTCTCCGAGATGATCTCTGAGGTTTCCGAAGGCGTCATAAATGTAGCTGTCCGTGACCGCCCCGTCAGCATCAGTCAGTTGCCTTACGGAGCCATGCCCGTCGTAAACGTAATAACGGGTCTCTCCGCCCTGCTTCCGGCTGATCAGATCATCACCGTACACATAGCTCACAGAACCGGAATCATCTCTTTCTTCAAGAACCTGGGCATACTGGCGATTCTTGTCAACGAGATAATCCGTCGCCGAACCGTCAGACACAGAACTGACCCGGATGCCGTCGGCATCGTAGGCATAACTGGCAGAACCGGCGGAGACGAGCCTGTTCTCATAATCGTACCCGAAAATGACGCCGTCCCTGCCCACGGCATTCCCGTTGTCGTCATACCCGTAAGTCAGGCCGCTTTCCGTCTCAAGCTCGTCATTGTCACTGTACGAATAAGTCACAGTATCACCGGAGCCGCCTTTTGTCAACCTGTTTCCGAAGGCATCATAACTGTATGAGATCATATCGTTTCCGAGAACAGGATCGGTGATCTCCTCCGCCGTCAGCCGGTGGAGTTCGTCATAAGCGTATTTCACGACCCTGCCGGAATGAAGTTCCTCCACTTTCCACGATTTCCCGCCGATCTCAAGGCGGGAATCGTCCTCTATCCCCATATTTTGCAGCATATCCCATCAGGTAAGCTGCCAGAATAAGCAAACATCCATATACCAGACGAAACGCCCACAGCAGAAAAGCTGCGTACCTGTCCTTCCTTATCCATTCAGGTGTGGAAAAAGTCCATGAATGCAATATGCGGGACTGTTTCTCAATACCGAGCTTCAGCAGAACGGAAATGTTCCCCTCCTCCGGCCGCCAAAACCAGCCGACTGGCTTTCCGTCCCTTATCCATTGGGAATGATGATTTTCATACTCATATCTGAGCAGCATGTCGCCCAGAATGAAATAGAGATACGCAACTGCAAAAGTAATAATCACCCACCACCAAATCATTTGTCCGCTCCTCTGATTTGTCTATACAGCTTAAGAGATGAGACATTGCCAGAAATAATATCTTACTGTATGTTCCGATTATAAGTTACTGAAATTGATTTTTATTTTTGAAATATTCCTTGTCTCCGACAATGTCTCATAAAACAGCCTGTCAGACGATGCTGTTCTGACGAAGGCATATCCCTGAGATTTTCAGGGATTATTTGTCTATACGAATGGAAACACCTGCAATGAATTCTGCTCCGCTATCCACCCCGCCGATGTAACCGAATGCAAAACCGAGAGGACCTTCCGTTGTTCCCATGCCCATGATCACTTTCGCAACTCCGGGGCCGGGTCCAGGGCCGTTGAGTCTGAGATCAGGCCCCACAGTAAAGGAGGCGGCAGCATAGAGCGCAAGGCCCTGAAGCATATCCGGATCCGGTCCGAATAATCCGGGACTGACGACAGTGAGGCCGGAAAACGATGCGCTGACTCCGCCAATGCCGATTCCTAACGGAAGAAATAATGCAAAATCGCCTTCCGTGACTTTCTCACTTCTTTCATCCCGAGTTTCCAGATGTACAAAAACAGCTCCTCGTGCCCAGCCGATTCTCCTTGTCGGTGCCCGGATACCGAGAACCAGCTCTCCTTTCCATCTGATTACCTTATCCTTGGACAGATTGTGAGAAATATTTGAATAAAGCTGCGTTGTCAGACCGTAAATCAGTGTTATCCGGGTCAGAAGATTCATTCCCGTGAGCAGCCCTGTAAGTGCGAATTTCCCGCTCGGATCTGTGTACATCACCGGATTCGCATTCCCGTAAAGATACCTGTGCAGCGTCACCGGCTCATTCAGCCTGCCCGGATACGGATCATGCGTCAGAAACCGCCCGCTCTCCGGGTCATAATATCTCGCACGCAGGTAATACAGCCCCGAAGCCGAATCATACTGCTCCCCGGCATAGAGGTATCTGTTGTCACTGCCTCCGAGATGATCTCTGAGGTTTCCGAAAGCATCATAGATATAGCTGTCCGTGACCGCTCCGGTCGCATCTGTCAGTTGTCTCACAGAGCCGTGGCCGTCATAAACATAATAACGGTTTTCTCCGCCCTGTTTCCGGCTGATCAGGTCGTCGCCGTACACATAGCTGACGGAACTGCCGCCATTCCGTTCCTCAAGAACCTGGGCGTATTGACGGTTTTTGTCAACGAGATAATCCGTCGTCGAACCGTCAGCAGCGGAACTGACTCTGATGCCGTCCGCATCGTAGGCATAATTGGCAGAACCGGCGGAGACAAGCCTGTTCTCGTAATCGTACCCGAAGATGACACCGTCCCTGCTCACGGCATTTCCGTTGTCGTCATAGCCGTAAGACAGACCGCCTTCCGTTTCAAGCTCGTCATTGTCATTATACGAATAAGAGATCGTACCGCCGGAACCGCTCTCTGTCAGCCTGTTTCCGAAGGCATCATGGGCGTATGAAATCGTCTCATTTCCGAGAACCGGATCTGTGATCTCCTCGGCCGTCATCCGGTGGAGTTCATCGTAGGAATA
>Ga0190283_1001143_pt1 | contig 12492 bp, 12 predicted proteins | sample 48691801_MG_FD_161669 | JGI IMG/M metagenome (GOLD analysis project Ga0190283, IMG submission 161669) | Hydrothermal vent microbial mat bacterial communities from Southern Trench, Guaymas Basin, Mexico - 4869-18-0-1_MG | ecosystem: Environmental > Aquatic > Marine > Hydrothermal vents >...
GTTTGATAAACAATTTGTACGTGATTATCTGGAAACACTGGTTTGGGACAAAACAGCCCCCGGACCGGTACTGCCGGAAACTATAGCCCGACAAACCGCCGAAAAATATCAGGAAGCATTGTCGATCCTGACAAGTTGAGTGTTGTGCTGCAAAACCTTGTCGTTTTTTTAATCGGGTTTTCTATCATCAGCGCTATTCTGCTGACAGTTACACATTTCAGTTGCAGTGAATACAAGGGGAAGATACTGCCTAGACTGGCGGGTATTATTTTACTCGCGGGGCTTGTGGGGTTACAAATCTCTCATTTTACCTTTCTGCAAGGTTCTACTGAACTGATTCATTCAAAATTTTATTCCGCTTTTTTATTCATGATTGCCCCCGCTTTTTACTTTTTCAGCCGGGACTTATTAAAAGTTGAAAACAAATTAACACCTGTACAGTTACTGCATTTGTTGCCATTACTAATCAGCGCCTTTCTTCCCCATAATATTGCATTGCTTGCTGCATTTTTCCTGGGCACAGGCTATGTAGTCTGGCTGGCAAAAACGGTTTATGAATTACGCAGCCAGCGGACACGTTTTAAACTGGAAATGCTCGCGCTGGGCGTCTGGTTTATTGTGGCGGTACTGGTGCTGATCCTTGGCATCGCTATCCCGGTCGTCAGTGAAGCTTTTTTCTTCAGCACATACGCTCTGTTAATTGGTCTGGCATTCTTTGTTGCGGCACTCATTTTACTACGTTTCCCGGACATTACCGCCGAAGTCAGCGAAGCTGCGCAAGCCGCCTATGCGGAGTCTACCCTGAAAAATGTGGACAGCCTTGCCGTAGAAAAAACGCTGCAGCAGCTAATGATAAAAGAAAAAGTTTATACCCATGAAAACCTCAGCCTGGGTTCATTGGCAGAACAACTTGAGCTGACACCCCACCAGTTATCTGAATTCATAAACACACATTTCAATAAGAGCTTCTCACGGTACATCCGCGAACACCGCGTAGCAGAAGCCAGGCGACTGTTAATAGAAGAACCTCATGCTTCTGTCCTCTCAGTCGGACTCTCTACCGGCTTTACTTCCCAGTCAAACTTCTACACCGCATTCCGGGAAATCACCGGCATGGCTCCAGGATATTTCCGAAAAACACAGGTTGGCAAAACTTAACTGTCTACTGCGTCGCAGGTGTGGACCCTCATTTATATAAACTCCCGTATGCGTTCCCACGCGGAGCGCAGGAACGAGAGAAAAGCACAGCCTGAATAGTCACCGCTGCGATTACCGGTTTCTACTTTTATCATTCTGTAATTCAGTAACACACTGTTTTAATTACATTTATTATTATTCTGATTATTTCTATTCCTTTTCTATCAAACAGGAAGTTCTTTTCCCGCAGCAAGCCTAATCTTCTTCTGAATACATCAACAAGGAGAAGAAAATCATGCCTCATACGCAACAGACAACCGTTTTCTATGATGGTGATTGCCCACTATGCAGCCGGGAAATCAGCTTATATAAGAAGCTCGATAAAGCTAAAAAGATTAACTGGATTGATATCAACCACAGTCAGACAGAGCTGTCTGCTGAAGGCATTGACTTTCAGGATGCAATGACTCTGATGCACGTTAAGGACAGCGAGGGAGAAATACAAGTCGGGATCAAGGGCATTATGACTTTATGGCAGCAGTTGCCTTATTACCAACGGCTCGTACTGGTTCTGAATCGTCTGCCTTTTGTCTATCGACTGTTAGGTAAAGCCTATATTTATTTTGCTCCTCTGCGTTTAAAACTGCCACGCAAACATGACAGGGAGAAGCAGCGATGAAGGATAATCTTATAAACAATGTTGAGTGGAAGGATCTGCTCACATATCAACCCTGGGAAACTCTAAAAGAGTTATTTCTACCGATACCCTGGATCATTCTTGCACTTTGGGCCACATCACAGACCTGGTACTGGCTAACTTTACCCGCTTCATTCTATTTCTTTCTCGCCTGCCTGCGCGTGTCACATAACGCCTTTCACTATGCGCTGGGTTTATCCCGACCGGCGACGGATTTTGTGATGCTGGTGCTGAGTATTTTTATGATGGGGTCGATGCGTGCAATTCAAACCACGCATATGCAACATCACCGCCATTGTCTCACCGAAAAAGATGTCGAAGGTCATGTTGCAAAACAGCGTTTCTGGATAGCCATATTAAAAGGGCCACTTTTTACCATTCATTTACATATAGCGGCTTTGCGCATCAGCAAGCCCAAACAGAAATTCTGGATTAAATTTGAACTCCTGACAAATATTGTCTGGTTATTCTGTGTCTGGGCCTGGTGGGATTCAGTCGCACTACAAATACACACGCTGTTAATGATTTTTTCACACGCTGTTTCTCCTTTTTTTACGGTATGGACTGTACATCACGACTGTGAAAATAAAAAACATACTTCTCGCACGCTTCGTGCTCCGTGGCTAAGTCTTTTGGCTTTCAACATGTTTTATCACCTGGAGCACCACCTGTTTCCAGCTGTTCCAACTTGCCATTTACCCATGTTGGCTAAAAGGCTGGACGCCAACGGATTCTCTAATTATCAAACCGTACTATGAGGTAACACCTGATGAATAAAGCAAATTTGAACACTCTTCCCGACGATTACATAGGGTTCGAAAAACTTAGCATCCCAGAGAAGTTATTGTTTTTAATATCATTTACCACACTTGTGTTTCCAATAATTCCATTGGCATTACTAGCAGTTCTTAATGTCCTTCAGTTTCCAAGTTCTTCAGAAAATAATTTGATGCCTGTGCTCTGGTTTCTTGGAGGGCCAATAGGAATGATCGGGCTCTTTTTAACTATCGTAAATAAAAGAAATATCATAACCATACTCTTTTTAGTCTACGGCGTTATCAGCTATTTCCCTTTATTATTTCCTTTTTTTTCTGATATCAAACCTAAAAAACTACTTGATATTTTAAATGTTTTGTATTTCTCACTTCCCATAATTGTTGCAATTATTCATATCGGGTTATCAATCAGAAGTATATGGGTTAACTGGAAGGCAACCCCATGAACATTCTTCTAACTGGTGCAACAGGTTTTATTGGCAGAAATGTTTTACTGGCTTTGGAAAAGGCAGGGCATAGAGTCACCGCCTGCGTCAGAAACCCGGATAAAATAAAGCAGCTCTCTCCATTGACAGAAACCATTGAAGTAGATTTTATTTCAGCAACAGATATAACAGACTGGTTGCCACTGCTCAAGGGCATTGATGTTGTCATTAATGCGGTCGGTATTATTAATGAATCCGGTAAGCAGACTTTTTCAGCCCTGCATACAGACGCCCCTGCTGCATTGTTCAGCGCCGCTGAACAGGCCGGTGTAAAACGCGTGATTCAGATCTCTGCGCTAGGCGCCGATGAGCAGGCGGAAAGTCAATATCATCTCAGCAAACTGGCGGCTGACGATTTGCTTGCCAGCCTCGCTCTAGAATGGTTTATTCTCAGGCCATCTGTTGTCTATGGAGAAGGTGCCGCCAGCATGGCTCTTTTTCGCGCAATGGCTGCCCTGCCTTTTATTCCTGTTCTCGATCACGGACGACAATTTCTCCAGCCCGTCCATGTCAGCGATCTTGTTGCAGCCGTCATGCGCTGTCTTAACGCTAGAGAAAATACAGGACAAACCATTGATGTGGTCGGCCCGGAAAAAATCAGTTATCTATCCATGCTGAAAATGTTACGCAACTGGCTGGGCAGATCGGGCGATATCGTTATTTCCGCGCCTGCATCACTCATTATAAAATTAGTTCCGCTAATGAAATGGATGGATGAACCCGCACTCAGCAAAGATAGCCTTCAAATGTTACAGCGCAGCAGCACATCCAACCCTGAACCCATCACTAAACTAATCGGACACCCGCCCATAAGCCTCGATCAGGTGCTGAAGGAACAGCCGGCGACACAGGCCGAACGCTGGCATGCACGCCTGTATTTCCTGCGCCCTCTGTTACGCTTAAGCATCGCCTTTGTATGGATATTTACCGGCATTGTATCTGCGTTTTTTTACCCACATGAAAATAGTTTTGTCTTACTGGAAAAAATCGGCCTCAGCGGGATTGCACTACCCCTGACATTATATGGCGCAGCTTTACTGGATTTCCTGCTCGGTGTTGCGACATTATTTCTATATCGATTAAAGCTGGTCGTATCTTTACAGCTGGCTTTAATTATTTTCTATAGCCTTTTGCTCACAGCTATTGCCCCTGAATACTGGCTGCATCCATTCGGCCCCTTGGTAAAAAACATACCGCTTATCGTTGCAACAATCATTATGCTGATACTGGAGGTGGAAAAGAGATGATTTTTCTGGCCCTGAAAAGCCTGCACATACTCAGCGCTATTTTATTGTTCGGCACCGGTCTGGGCAGCGCCTTCTATAAATACATGGCAGACCGTAGCGGCAACCTGGAAACAATTGCAGTAACCAACAGACATGTCGTACTGGCTGACTGGTTATTCACCACGCCTACTGTCATCCTGCAACCTTTGACCGGCGTATTAATGGCAAACACTCTCGGTATTTCTCTACTAACGCCGTGGTTGCTGACCAGCATTTTACTTTACCTGCTGGCTGGTGCCTGCTGGATACCCGTCGTGGTGCTTCAAATCAAAATGCGCAACATTTCAAACTCAGCACAGGAAAAAGGCGCTCCTTTGCCAGAACAATACCACCAGTATAAACGCTACTGGTTCTGGCTCGGCGTACCTGCGTTTATTTCTATGGTACTGGTTGTATTTCTGATGGTTTTTCGTATGTACTAACCCGAAGAGTGATTACATAGGTTAAAGAAATCCAGGTCAAACTCCCACTCCCTCTCCACAAAGTAATTACCTTAAAAAAAATATGGGATAACTCCACCAGTTTTGACCCTGATCAAGTTTTCATTCTCTCAGCAGGCGCAAGATATGGGCGCTTAGCCCGGATATTGCATAAAGTCGGACATAATTTTGTAACTTAGTTATTACATTCAATAGCTTAAATATGAAAATAACAGTTTTTAGTTGTACAGTTTGTACCTCGGCAACCGCTCCATGCGTTGCTCTACTACCTACGTCCATGTAGGCATGGATGGTTTTCTGAAAAATCTGACTTCGAATGACGTGCATGGATGCACTAATGTCACGAGAGGCAGGATAGCCAGTAGTGATCTTGAACATGTTTTTACATGGCCCGAAGGGTGGAGGGCAGGAAGCCCGTAATAAATTCCATTCCTTCATGCAATATCCGGGCTAGAAATTCTCATCTTTAGTTCACTATTAGTACATTCATCAATCGGGAGAAGATAAATGCAATTTAGAACCAAAAAGCTCATATCCATGCTGGCAGGAGTTGGACTGATGTTGGCAGCATCCAGTGCCTGGTCCCAGTCGACATTAAAAGAAGTAATGAAAGAGCGGGGTCTAACCCAGAAAGACGTTCTTGCAGCGGCAAAAACCTATGTGCCGACGGGCAAGCGCGACGACTACATCGTCGTGAGTTCAGGAGGGCAAAGCGGGCAATTGATTATTTATGGCATCCCATCCATGCGCATACTGAAAGTCGTGGCCGTATTTACACCGGAACCCTGGCAGGGCTATGGTTTCGACGATGAATCAAAAAAGGTGCTGGCTGGTGGCAAAATCCGCGGCAAGGATATTCTGTTTGGCGACACCCACCACCCGGCGTTTTCTGAAACCGATGGTGACTACGATGGTCGCTACGTGTTTATCAATGACAAGGCCAACCCCCGCGTAGCCGTCATTGATCTGCACGATTTTGAAACCAAGCAGATTGTTACAAACCCGTTTTTCAAGTCTGATCACGGTGGCGCATTTGTCACGCCGAACACTGAATATATTATGGAATCGTCACAATATGCCGCACCCTATTCTGACGATTTCGTCCCGCTGGAAAAATTCAACGATGAATATCGTGGCGGCCTGACCTACTGGAGTTTTGACAAAGAAAAAGGGCGTATCGTCCCGGAGAACTCATTTACGTTCGAATTTGGCCCGTACAGTCAGGATTTATCTGATGCTGGAAAAGGTCCCAGCTATGGCTGGGGGTTTACCAACTCCTTCTGCTCCGAACGTTATATAGGCGGTATCGAGAAGGGACGCCCTCCTTTTGAGGCAGGCTGTTCTTCAAAAGACACCGACTTCCTGCACGTTACCAACTGGAAGAAAGCTGAAGAACTGGTTAAGGCCGGGAAAGTCAAGAAGTCCAAAGGCCAGTACCTTATTCCTATGGAACAGGCGGTTAAAGAAGGTCTGTTTTATTTGATCCCTGAGCCAAAAAGCCCGCATGGCGTTGATGTGACTCCGGACGGCACGAGAATTATCATCTCCGGCAAACTCGACAGCCACGCCTGGGTATACAGCTTTGAAAAAATCCAGAAGGCCATCAAGGACAAAAAGTTCGAAGGTAAAGACCCATATGGCGTACCGATTATCTCGCTGAAAGATGCACTGGATAAATCCGTCAATGTTGGCCTCGGGCCACTGCATACCCAGTTTGATTCCAAAAAGTGTGTGGCGTACACCTCAATCTATGTGGATTCCATGATCACTAAATGGGACTACTGTAAGGGCAAGGTGCTGGATCAACTACCTATCCATTACAACGTCGGCCACCTGATGACGATGGAAGGCGACACCGTATCGCCTGACGGTAAATATCTGGTCGCGCTGAACAAGTTGTCCATTGACCGTTTCAATCCGGTTGGGCCGTTGCATCCGCAGAACCATCAGTTGATCGATATCAGTGGCGATAAAATGGTGCTGTTATATGACATGCCGATTGGCATGGGTGAACCCCATTATGCGTCAGCCATCAAGGTTGAGAAATTACAACCTGCTGTACGTTATAAGTCTGGCTGGAACAGCCGTACTGACAGCAAATCTCCGTTCAAGACACGCGCAGGACGGGAGAAAGTTGAGCGTAATGGCAACAAAGTGGATGTTTACGGGACTTTGATTCGCTCACACATTGTGCCTGAAATCATCGAAGTCACTGAAGGCGATACGGTTTCATTACACTTTACCAACCTGGAACGGGCGCAGGATGAAACGCATGGCTTCTCCATGTACGGACAAAACGTGCAGCTTTCCATTGAGCCTGGCAAGACGGCTTCAGCTACCTTTGTTGCAGATCAGGCCGGCGTTTTTCCCTACTACTGCACCGAGTTCTGCTCTGCATTACACCTTGAAATGCAGGGCTATCTGCTGGTGAAGCCTAAAGGCTACAAGGAAGAAGCGGGTGAAATGAAAGAAGGTACCACATACACCCAGGCTGACTACGAGAAGCAGGTCAAAACCAACGTCGAAACACAGGGAATTATCGATCAGGTGGTTGGCTTTATCACCAGTCATAATTACAAGGACTTCCCAATTGTTGTGGATCTGGTAGAAGACGCTACCGACCAGTTGGGATTCGCAGACGGAGCCAAAAAGAAAGCTGAGGCAGCAGCCGAGAAGAAGGACTGGAACAACGCCATGCTCTGGGCGAACCAGTGGTGGCAGTACCAGGTTAAAACTGCTGATATGGGATTACGTGCTAAAACACATCTGGAAGAAAACGGAGCTAAAAAAATCAAATAGTTTTTAGCGCTTCCATTGCGGAGAAAGGCACAGGTAGTTCTCCGTTTTTACTACTATTAACCCTGAAGCCGATATATTGGGTTCAGGGTTAATGTTTAAGCAGACATTATTGATGCGGGTCAAAGCCTGCAATTATCAGGAAATGATAATTTAGCCCCCTAATGTATTTGGACGTCCGATTGTAACTCTGGAGAGTGACTATGAAATTAAAAAATTTACTGGTGGTATCAGTTTTTGTTCCCGGCATCATGATCAGCGGGCTAGTTGCGGCTGGTAGCGATACTGGTGGCGCGGAGGGAAAGGCTGAGCTGGAAAAAGCTTTAACGCTGAAACCTGATCTCGAAAACGGGATAGATGTCTACGAAGTCTGCGCTGGCTGTCATTTACTTGAGGGCTGGGGGTCGGCTGATGGCAACTTCCCCCAACTGGCGGGACAACTAGCGGGTGTCACTATCAAGCAAATGGCTGATATACGTGGTGGCAACCGTGATAATCCAACCATGTATCCTTTCACACTGGACCGTGCGATCGGCGGTGGCGCCCAGGGTCTGGCGGATGTAGCAGGGTATATTGCTACTTTAAAAATGATTCCCGAAAATGGTCTGGGCAAAGGTGAGCCCGGTTCTGATGAATACAAGCATGGCGAAAAGCTGTATAAGGACAACTGTGTAGAGTGTCACGGTGAAAAAGGTGAGGGGCATGCCGAAAAGAATTATCCTCGTGTTGCCGGGCAGCATTACAAATACATGCTACGTCAGTTTGAACTGATCCGTGATGGCAAACGCCTTAACGCCAACCCGGACATGGTTAAGCAGATTAAAGGGTTTAGCGAGAAAGATATGCAGGCAGTGGTCAACTACAGCTCACGTCTGGAAGTACCGGCGAAAGATAAAGCACCTTCTATGGATTACCAGAACCCTGATTACGATTAATTGGTTCTATGCTGACGAGGCGGGTGTTCGTTTCACCCGCTCTTGAGTCCGTCATGACTACCAATCGTTTCCCTCATGATAAGGGGGTGTAAAAAAGGGTGTTTACAGAGTAGATACTGCTGCGCTTCATAAGCCTAGCAGCACCCATAGAAAGACTGTTATTAAACACTCCTTCATACAACATACTGGCTAAAAAATACGTCTTTATGAATTCTCCCAAACAGCTTTTAATAATGATTCTTTCCCTGGCCGCTATTGGATTAATGGTAGCCATTTTCTATGCGCCAATCTGGTGGGTTTCGCTGACAGCGCCTAACTACCCGGAAGAGGCGTTTCCAGACGGTGTGCGTATTAACTTCCACATGAATGGCGTTTTTAACGGTTGCAAGAAAATAGAGAAAGCTGAAATCACTGAAGATGAAGCACTCGATTGTGTACATGAAATGGACACCATTAACCACTATGTGGGCATGTACCCGATTGCGGCGGGTGGCGTGGTTGAAAGGGCCTTTTCTCAGTTTCTTATGTCATTGTTAGCAGTGATGGTTCTTGGGTTTATGTGCAAGATGCCCAGGTTGCGTATGGGTATTTTGACGCTCGGATTTGGCGCAATAGCCATCTGGATGTATGCGACTTATTACGGATCGAATGGCTTGAAAATGCAGAATTCCGGGTATCTGTATGCCATGGTAACCGCGATGGATCAAGACACTGAGAAAGAATCCAGAATCTCAGAAGAAATGTCATCGGCGGAGGCATTGATTGCTCGATTAAAAGCCTCAATGAATGAAACGCCTGAGCAGGCTACAGCAGCCACCAACACTGAAGATTCATCGGCAAAGGAAAACAGCCTCATCAGCCTTGAAAATAGTTTCATCAAGGATCAGGAGCGTAAAACAGGCAACGAAAAAGAGGAATGGACAGGTAGCGGGTCACAGATGTTGTCCTGGCATTATCAGAAAAACCTGGGCCGCTATTTCAATAATCCGGAAGAAATTATTCCAATGGTCAATAAGATGACCATTGCGGGTTCCATAATGTTTTGGGGCATGATAGCTGCGATGATGCTGCTTGTGTTTGGCGCAAGGAAAAACAATGGTTTGTTGTTCTGGGCACTGATACTGGTTCCCATGGCATTACCTCTGTTTTTTATCATCGAGTATTCCGGCTGGTTATGGTGGTATGGTCACAACCTGAATGAAATGGGTGCATTTACCGTCAAGCCTTTTATGCCGACAGTTTTTGGTGACGGCAAGGTCGCCCAGTTTACAACTCATTCTTACCCAAACATCGGGTTTGCTTTGATGATGTTACTGGCGGCGGTGCTAGCTGTTGTGGCCTTACTACGGCGCAAACAGTTACGTGAGCAGGACGGCCAGTCCTGAGCAGTTGGGATGAGAATTCGTTTCCCCGGGAGCCGCTGATCAATTCATGAACGAGCATCTTGCGCCCAAAATTTCCGCCTTCTGCGTTGCGAGTCTTCGCAATAGCCTGCTATTACCTGCGATTCGACGTCTTGAATCCGAATATTTTGGTCACAACCTGCTTCGTCCAGAATTAATCAGCGGCTCCCTGATGTTGATGTTATTCTGCCTGAGTTGTCCACTCAGCGTGGAGGCGGCGGCTGAAGAGAATCCGTTACAGGCACTGATTGACACTGCCGAACCCAACGCAGTGTTAACACCGGAACCCGGCACATATTTTGGTTCAATTACCATTGATAAGCCATTGACGATCGACGGCCAGGGCAAGGTTACCATCGACGCAAAAGGTAAGGGCTCGGTGATCTATCTGGAGACCGACGGCGCCATCATCAAAAACCTTCGCCTGACCAATTCGGGCGAATCACACAACGATATTGATTCAGGCATACAGGTTCGCGGAAATTTCAATGTCATGAAAGACAATACCATAGACAATTGTTTGTTCGGTGTTGATCTACAGCAGTCTGAACACAATATTGTTCGCCGCAATACTATTTCATCCAAGGACTTTGACCTGGGACAACGCGGCGATTCAGTCAGACTTTGGTACAGTTTTAATAACAAGGTCACTCATAATACTATCAAGGAATCACGCGACATGGTGGTGTGGTATTCCCGCGATAACGTACTCTCCCACAATACCATTTCTAACAGTCGGTATTCCCTGCATTTCATGTATTCACAGTACAATAAAGTCGAGTACAACCGGTACTACAACAATACCGTAGGCATTTTTTTAATGTACAGCGATGGCGTTATTGTCAGGCATAACCATATCGCCCACGCAGCAGGCCCTACTGGTGTGGGCATCGGCTTTAAAGAGACCTCCGATCTCATTATTGAAAACAATGAAGTGCTATATTGCGCAACCGGGCTATATATTGATGTGTCGCCATTCCAGCCGGACTCGACCAATCATTTCAGTGGTAATTTACTGGCCTATAACGGCATCGGCATCCGTTTCCTGAACGACTGGCAGGGCAATATTTTCAAGGGAAATAATTTTACCGACAACCTGACACAGATCGTGGTGCCAGGACGAGGCAGCGCAAACCGTAACGTCTGGGAAGGAAATTACTGGGGCGACTACGAAGGCTTTGACATGGATGCAGACGGCATTGGCGACAAGCCTTATAATCTGTACGCCTATGCCGACAGCATCTGGAGCGACGTACCCTATGCCCAGTTCTTCAAGGGTTCTCCAATGCTGGAAGCGCTGGACTTTCTTGAACGCCTGGCGCCTTTTTCGGAGCCTTTATTGTTGGTGCGGGATAAAAAGCCGCTGGTCAGTCCTGTCGTACTGGAAAACAATTCCGGGACCGAGGTTGAAACCGATGGCTGAACAGGAAAAAAAACAGGTCCAGCAATCCGTAAAACCCAGACGGAAATTTAAAAAATCCCCTTCCCGACGAGCGCAGGATCGGCGAGAGTTTTTACGCTCTGCAGGGTTGGCGACCGGCATCATTTCTCTATCTTTGCTTGGCTTGATGCCCGTTGCCGGAGGTAAAGCAACCAGGCTCAGACCACCCGGTGCGCTCGAAGAGCATGACTTCCTGGCGGCCTGTATCAAATGTGGACAATGCGTGCAGGTTTGTCCGGTGGAAGCGATTGAACTGGCGGATATATTCGATGGCGTGGGCGTGGGTGTACCCTATATCAACGCAAGAGCCCAGGCCTGCGACTTTTCCTGCGATGGATTGCAGTGTGTACTGGCCTGCCCCACTGGCGCCTTAACCCATGAGATTAATTACCCTGCAGAATCCCGGATGGGGTTGGCTGAACTGGTTGATGAAAGCAGCTGTCTCGCTGTCCAGGGGCTGGGATTTAAGGGCGTTGCCCGGGGTGAAACTTTTCCGGGAACGCTACGGTTTGAAAAAGTCGACCGATGGAATCCGATCCCCTTGGCAGAACATCCTTTTGATCTGGAATTATGCGACCTTTGTGTGCGCCTCTGTCCAATCGAGATTCGAATTGCCCAGTGTGATGCTGGCAAGCCACCGTCAAATGATCCCAATCAATGTCCACCAAAACACGCGATTGAACTTCAGCCCATTACAGATAAGAGTGGCGGGACAAAAATGAAACCTGTCATTCTGGATGGATGCGTAGGCTGTGGCGTGTGTGAAATGGTTTGTCCAGTTGAGCCAACAGCCATAGCGATCGATTACAGGAAAACCGTTGATACGGTAGTGAGGGCATGATGGGTTACATTTTTGAATCACTGGCCCAGGTGATTGGCCGCAAACCAACAAAACCGGCAAAGGAAGAATTAAGCCCCGAGGTCGCAGCAATTTATCAGGAAAAAAAGCTGCATAAAATGACGCGTGCGGATTTTCTAAGAATCCAGGCCGAGCATGAAGAAAGCAAGCATCGACATACCTGGCGTAATCGGCGCTGGTTGACACTGCTGGCGATCAATCTCCTGTTTGTTGTTTCTTATTTTTTCGATATCCAGC
>Ga0190283_1001144_pt1 | contig 12489 bp, 10 predicted proteins | sample 48691801_MG_FD_161669 | JGI IMG/M metagenome (GOLD analysis project Ga0190283, IMG submission 161669) | Hydrothermal vent microbial mat bacterial communities from Southern Trench, Guaymas Basin, Mexico - 4869-18-0-1_MG | ecosystem: Environmental > Aquatic > Marine > Hydrothermal vents >...
CAAACATACCGCCCCTACGGGGCTTGGTCGGGGTTTGCGCCATCGTTCTGCAAACATACCGCCCCTACGGGACTTGGTCGGGGTTTGCGCCATCGTTCTACAAACATACCGCCCCTACGGGGCTTGGTCGGTGATCTGTCTGGCGGCTTTGAATGCAGCAGCTCCGTCTCGGATATGCTCGGGGTTCTATTCGCACAGAGAATCCTGCTGGCGCAGGGCAATGATGCCGAGCAGGGTCAGAACATTGGGCATATTTGGCGCATAATTGTATTGCTGGGTAATTTGGCGGTGCAGAGGCAGACAGGGTCTGAAAAGTTGGATTTGGAGAAAAATATCAACTTTTTTCAGAGATTTGTTGAAACTTTCACTCTGCTGTGTTATTCAGTCAGGAATTTATAGAGAAAATTAACAAAGCTAGCAGATTTAAATATCTGCTACTGTTCCGATTCATATTTGATAAAGAAACTCCAAATAAATAATATACCCGAATTATTTTGTTTTTGACAGATATATTCAGCTCTGATAAAAATACTCGTAAGTTCTTGTAACTTGCTGAAATCAGTGATTCCAACATTTACTGTTGGATAATTTCCCCGGGCATAATTTTTTTGACATCTGCTTATGACACGGATTTTGGCATTGATTCTTTTCAAAATCAGAATTACTGCTTATGGTGTTTATGGCCGGATGTCCACGGAAATGCGTCCGGGAACATGCCGGACAGTCTGCCACCATTCGGATGGTCAGGATTAAGTTTACACTTTGATGGTTGCACTATATCGAAACCGGGTTTCTTTGTTGTCGGAAGCCGGCTCATTAGAGTTCCATCAAATTATCCAGAGGAATACAGATGAACAAATTATCAGCCATGCCTGATGTTCAAAATATCGCTGACACCCGCAACATTGCCATAGACAGGGTCGGTGTCAAAAATATCAGATACCCGGTAAGAGTCAGAGAACGCTCCGGGGGCGAACAGCATACTGTCGCGTGTTTCAGCATGTCCGTGGAACTGCCACACCAGTTCAAGGGCACCCACATGTCCCGGTTCGTTGAACTCCTCAGCATGCATGAGCACGAGTTCACCATCAGATCGTTCAAACATATGCTTGCGGAGATGATCCGGCGATTGGATGCCCAGGCCGGATATATTAAGATGACCTTCCCCTACTTTATCACCAAATCAGCACCGGTTTCGGGCATCAGAAGCCTGATGGATTATGAAGTCGCGTTCATCGGTGAGATCAACGGAAGTCGCTCACCGGTCATACTGACCCGGGTAGTTGTCCCCATCACCAGCGTATGCCCCTGCTCAAAGAAGATATCCGACTGCGGAGCACACAATCAGCGCTCCCATGTGGCAGTCACCGTCAGAACCAACGGCCTCGTATGGATAGAGGAGCTGATTGACATGGTGGAGGATGAGGCCTCATGCGAACTGTACAGCCTGCTCAAACGTGCGGATGAAAAATATGTTACCGAAAAAGCCTACAACAACCCCAAGTTTGCGGAGGATATCGTTCGTGATATTGCCATCAGACTGAACGAGGATGCCAGAGTTGCTTCTTATACAGTGGAAACAGAGAATTTCGAATCAATCCATAATCATTCGGCATTTGCATGCATCCAATGTGACAAAGAAGCGACAAATTGAATTGAACTGACACGATTTTCCGGCGAGTATTCGGTGATGGCAATTTGGATCAAGAATGAGGATGGGAGCAATCCGAGAACTTGATCATTGAGGGTGGGGACCTGTCTGACGAGTCTGATGAGCCTTTCCTGCACAGGGCTGTTCTCTTCCATCAGGAGCTGATCAGCGACAATCGCTGTCAGTCGGGCAGGTGAGAAATTGGAGAGGAGGAATACAATGCCTCTGTCATAGATTTTTCTACATCCCCCAGACCGTTATGCTCCCCTCTTTCCTCTGAAATATCTTTTCCTCCCATGTCTTTGTCTCATTTCTGTCAAATATGAGCAGATGCCCCTGTTCAGTGCCGCATTCGTCCATATAGGCCAGGGTCTGGGCGAGACCCTCTTCTGTAATGGTTTCAAGTGCCTCGTTGCGGCGGACTTTGAGTTCGATGACCACCTTCTGCATCCCCCCGTCACAGGGCCATGAGACAAACAGGTCGGTGCGCTTCCGGCCGAATCCGTACTCCCGCTCCACCCGTCCGCCGCTGTTGAGAATCCGCTGCAGAAAAGCCTGCATGAGCAGCTGGGGACCGGCCTCCTTATATTGAAAACGCTCCTCCCAGCTTCGGGAATGCTGCCGGAAGAATTCCTGAAACGCCGAGATGAGCCGCTCCATGTCAAGCCGCCCGTCTGTCCCGCTGACATACCATGCCGTCTCATGCGTGATGGTGAGCTGGGTGCTGAGGGTCAGTTCCCGGGGAATCACCTCCCGGTAAATCGGATTGGCGATCCGGATATGCCCGTCTGTCTTGATCATTCCGAGGTCCCGGACATACGCGAGGTCATCGGGCGGAATGAGTTCCGGCTGTTCCGTGCCTGCGAGGAGCGGCCCGACCACTCTGCGGACACGCTCCTCCGCCAGCTTGTCCGCCAGCTGATCCAGATGGGTGTCCCGCCGGAGTATGAGATTTTCTTTGGCTTCCAGAACCATTTCCGGGGTGATGGGAAGGCTTCTGTCCCTGTTCACCTTCATCCCGAAACAGACCTCGTATCCCAGAGCATTTGTCAGCCAGGGCTGCCCCTGTGTCAGTCTCCAAACCTCTCCGAGCGACGCCTCGCCGAACATCTGTCCGGTTTTCTCTGTGTGCTGCTGATACAGGGCTGTGACTTCCTTCTGTGAGAAGTCCCCCACACGCAGGGACTCCGCTTTGACATTGAACGCACTTCCGCCTGTGATGATCGCCTTGTCTCTGTCCGAGTGGATGCGGTAATCCCGCACATCCCTCACACCGCACAGTACGATGTTCTGGGGAAAACGGGCGGGTCTCTTATCATATCCGGCCCGTAATTGCCTCAGCACAGAAATCAGCGTGTCACCGACCAGCGCATCAATCTCATCTATCAGAAGCACCAGTGGCAACGGACTTTTTTCCGCCCAGAGCGAAAGCACTTCGTTAAGTGCGCCCCCTCCTCCGTGCTGAGTCAGCACATCCGGCCATATCTGCTTGGGAAAGGCATCATTCAGAAACATTTTTGCTCTGGAGCCTATCTCGCCCAAAATGGTCCGGATGCCCGTTTCCACATCCTCCCTGGCAGTCTGAGCCATTTCCACGTTGACATACAGGCTCCTGTATTTCCCGCTCCGGTTCAGATGCTCCATCAATGCGAGCAGGCACGAGGTTTTGCCTGTCTGCCTCGGCGCATGGAGGACAAAGTATTTTTTCTGCTTGATGAGAAAAAGCACCTCTTCGAGATCGAACCGCTCCAAGGGCGGTATGTAGTAATGATCTTCGCAGTCAACCGGTCCTGCTGTATTGAAAAAACGCATGTTATCTCCTTTTTTATGCAGCCTGATTTACTCTGTATTCCGTACGAGTTCTGTCACACGGCATTGATCTCGAATACATTTTACTCGGTTACATCAGTAAATGTCAAATTTGCAGTACCGAGAATTGTCACAGTGTCAATTGCAGCTTTGAGAACAGAATAATCAACATCCGCGGTGCTTTCATCAGGCAGAGATTCCGGTGTTTGTGACAAGGCATAAAGGGTTATTGTGTATTCATGGGTTCCGGCGCCCGGAGAACATGGTGACGAATAGGAGACACCAACCCCGTCTTTATTGGCTCCCATAAACCAACTGCCATCATCTGCCTCACCGTGTGCCATACCGGTAACAGACGGATCAATGTCCCACAGCAACAGATATGAATTTACGGATGACGTGTCGTCAGGGTTTGGATAGGAATGCATGATAACAGCTAATGAACTTGTTGAATCAGGCACATTTGACCATGATAACGGTATTGAATCTTCAACTCCGTTTACTTTGGTTTCGCATTTGTATGCATCTGAAATTTCCCCGTCAGATATTGCTATGCTTGAGAGGGTAAATTCATCATCCCCTCCCTCTCTTGCCGCTTTTATCAGTTTTTCAGCATTTTCTCCTGTCAGTTGCCAGGTCAGACATCTCACACTGCCGCCCATCGGACAGACGTTTTCCGCATTCACGGTTATGACATTTCTGTCTGTGTTTTGCCGGATGATGTCAACGGCATCCTGATCGTGGGACATGCCGAAGACCGGCACATAAATGTTCCTGAAGGTCAGAACCGAGTTCAGGTTCACGCCGCAGGCCGATTCAAATCCCTCCCATTGCCCGGGTTCGTTTGAAGCGTATTGTACGGGAACTTCGACAACTGTCGTATCTGTGAATGAAGCTTCCAGTTCATTCATCACCGATGTCCTCAAATCCGGGTTGCCTGAATAATCATTTACCAGCAGAGTGTCTTTGTCTGACCACATCACCATGCCGTCGGAATGTGCCAGAACTTCCTCATCAGGTTCAAGAATGGCCACTTCAGTTGCGTTCAGCAATTCCTTCAGCTGCTGTCTGGCATCTGAATCTGCAAGGGTGTTATCTTCCATAAATCTTGTGGTGGTGATGACTTTTCCGTCATAATTGTCCACTATGTTGCCGCCGTCTATCAGCAGTTCTGTCGTTTTTCTCTGAATTCCATATTTGTCGGCAAATGTCTTAAAACTGCCTTGCACCTCAACACTTTCCTGCTGAGTCATTGAGGCCCAGGTATATCGGAACTGAACAGGGTCTGACGGATTCACAGTTGTAAAGTCTCTCATCCATATATCATAAACATCCGCTGTGATCAGCACATCTTCGGGCAGTTCATTTTCATAGTAGGACTTTGTGTCCGCGTTTACGATTACGACCACATTATCGTGTCCGATGATTGCTTTTGCATAGCTGATCTGAAAATCAACTATCAACTGAAAAGCGGGCTTGTAATAGGTGTCGTCAACAGAAGGTGCGGACAGAACCAGAAGCATTCTGTCATCTGAAATTACATTTGACATTCGTAATCCTGATGTTATCTGAAGTGTATAAACAGCCTCCTCCGTTCCTATCCTGCCATCCTCGTTCACATCAGCTTTTTCATAGGCTTCCTCATATACGCCTGCCGGTGAAGATCCGGAACAAATCTGAACGGCGAGAATTGTATCTTTCAGATCAACTGCCCCGTCATCGTTTATATCACCCACAAAGGCATGAGTCACTGATATCGAAAAAATAAAAGACAACGCAACTATAAGGAAATATTTTTTTTTCATATTTCTGCTCCCTGTTTAATTTTAATCATCGAAGATGGGCGGCCTTTAAGGGTGTCCGCTCCATCTTCCTTCAAAGTTATCCAGCTTGTCGGAATTGGGGTAGGGACAGCCAGTTACCCGACTGCCCCACAGCCCCCTGCGTGCGGAATTACCGCACAAGGTTCCTCAGAATTGCCCGCTTCGGCGCTCCGCACTGACAGAGCAGTGCGACTTTGCTGTTTTCCGCAGTGAGGTCTGCGGTCCGACATGACCGGGGCGCAGTCTCCTTTCTTCGGCAGGCTCAGACACAGCGGACTGCGTGACTCTGTCCGCTTCTTCCCCGTGTGAGCGGTGTCACCGTCTCAGAGTGCTGTGGGCGGATATGACTCCCCGGAAGCCGTCAGCGCACCTCCGTTTTTCGCGTCGGATACGCTCACCTGACACCCTTTCAAAAAAAGGACGGGATTCCTCATCCCTTCCCGTCAGGAACTTCCGGGGTCTCCCGGGTTCCTGTGTGCCTCTCCTCACACATGCCGCGCCCTGATGACACCGGCAGAGCCCCCCCCCTCCGGAATCCCGCCTTTCGGATGCTGAGGCAGGCTTCGTAAAGGAACTGACGATTCCTTTGTGCAGGCTTCCGTCACGTCAAAAACGTCGCCGTCCGCATTTTTACTCATCACGGTGCTGTGCCATGCTTCAGGATCAAGAGTGCGCCTCACTCCCTGTGGCCTGCATGATTCCCTGTCGGCACTTCGTGCGGGTCGTTCGACGGTATGTCTGTCCTGACCGCACGCAACACCCGGTACGGGCGGGTGGCTGCCCATATGCATCAAGCTGAGATCGTAACTGTCTGTTTTTATTGATCCATGATGTGCCGGACGGGGTTTGCAACCCCGTCCGGCAGTCTCAGCCTGATGCATATGGGGTGGCTGCCCCTTACCCGACAGGGGCAGCCACCCTGTAGGAAGCACCAAGCTTTGCTTGGCCACTAACATAAAAGTCAGCGACAATTGGGGACTGAAGCGAAGAGGAAGCCCCAATTGTCCGCTGGACTGCCGGGTTGGGCGGCAATTTTAAATGCATTATCGATATTTTGTTAAAATCTTCTCCAATCTTCCATCGCTCTTCATCTTTATTAATTCCTGGTTCATTTTTTCTACAAATGGCTTCCAATTATATTTTGTTGTAAACATGAAACGGTACCCTGCATTCCCGATATATTTGTCGGAAAAGCCAAATTTTTCCTGAAATTCAGGTTCATTTGCAATTATCCACAACGCCACGATTTTATTGATTATCGCTACATCATAACGGTTTTTTAACAGCTTCATAAGCATTTGCCGCTCAGATTTTGAATTATCACGAAAAATGCGTTTGTCTTCGTATTCGGTTTACGGTTTCCCGTCCGCAGTGCCGTCAATGGCGAACCATTTAAGTGTCAATGACTGTCTGATGCTCGGAAAACACATGAAATGTGTGGATAGCTGTCGGCAGGGCGGCCTGAAAATTCAGAATATGATCCTCCGAAAATTTAAGGTTGAAAATCTGACTGACCTCGGATTGTCAGAAAATCAGAAGCCTGACATGATTTTTCCGATTTGTCAACAGTTGTTTTCTGACAGTCTGAAAAAGTTGTAATCTGCTCCTAATTCAGCAATAACAATAAATTGCAGAGATAATACAAAAAAAGTCTTCGGATGAAACAATCCGTAACCCCTTATGTATCAAGGCTTTAAAAGAAAATCTTTAAAATGTGTTAAACACAGGTTGGCCGATGTTAGCCCCTCCTCTCAATTTAATACATTTCATTTAGAAATATCTGTTAATCGAATACACTATCCTTGAATGGCTTGAAATTTGAAGGCCATAGAGTTGTTAGTTTGCATAATAACCTAAATTGAGATGGAGCGTTGCAGTTGACCTGTTCGACTTTAACAAAGATGTTTTCAGGATTATTAATACGGATTAGTGTGTTGAAATCAAAAGAAAAAAAACGGGGGGCATAACCAACAATTTCAACCGGATCGTTTGTCCTAAAAACTAATGCATGAGAATCATAGTCGTTTTGAAGATCAGACATGATATATAATTTATCCCCAACTCTTAAATTATTGAGTCTTTCAATATAAGAAGGAGGCAAATACCTAATACCATGACTGAAGAAAGTAACTTCATAGTTACCATTTTTTTGTTCAGGATAAGGGAATAATTGTAAGTCATCAGTCGCTCTAATGCCTCCTGATCGAGCTAATTCAGAAATTGGGGATACATTCCCTTCAGATAACTTAAGCCAATTTAAATAATTGTTATATTCTGGTCTCGATTTCGGCAATAAACGATTTTTAAAAATTGGAAAAAGCTCTTCTGATTCATAGTGCTCATCAACTTTAATCATATGAGAAAACGGTGCGAATTGACCTTCACGATAAAATTTTTTTGCTGATTCAGTATACTCAAAGAAATATTTATTGTCAGCATAAGATAGCTTGCCAACAGGGACCCAATCATGATTGTAATGGTTTTTCCATGCTAAAATTAATTTTGAGATCATAAGATTAGTTCTTTTTTGTTGTCAATAAACGCTTTTTATTCTCTTTAAGTATTGATACAGCAAAATTGATAGCAACACGACTTATTAAATCATCTGGTATTTTATTAAATATATTTAACTAAAGTATAACCATCTTTTAATTCTTCATGTTTAATATCAACAGGTTATGAAACTTATTTTCGGGCAATTCAATGCAAGTTGTTGAAATAACAGGGTCAAATATCCCAAAGTTCCCTCCGGAGCAGCTTTACCGCCCTGAGGAAGCTTATTTTCCGGGGAAACCGGCGACGGAAGAGTGCCACGATTATGCCCGCCATGGCGACGCACGACAGATGGGAACGCACCGACCCGATTTTCTGGAACTGGGATTTTCCAAGCGACAGATATTGCTTGTAATATTTGAAATATGTCTCAATTTTCCATCGTCTCTTATAGCACTTGTGAATCCTCGGGGCGGTGTAAAAAAATTTATTGCATATGAGTACATCGTAAATGATTTTCTTATTCTTCAGCTGGCGTCGACGCACCACGAGGAGTACTTCTCCGTAAACGTGGTGATGTGCCCTGATACGCTGATAATCATGCTTCTTCTCAAGGTATTTCCACTGACGTTCCGCAACTTTTTCTATGATTTCCGACGGTGTCAGCAGTTCTCCCTCAAATTTGAACTTATATTTGCCGTCCGCCTTGCTGATGACACGGAATCCCGCGGCATTGGCGGCATTCATGACTTTCTGAACATGGTAGGCACTGTCAAAGGTGAGTTCGACCTCTCCGAGGTCGCATCCCCGCCTGTCGCATGCCTTCCTCAGACGGATGATCTCGTCACATGCGATGTCGTTTTTCGAGCGGTGGTCGGGATGTCCGGCAGGCAGCCACAGGACGAAAGCAGGCGGGATCACCGTGTCGCCGGAAACCGCCAGCATGAGAACATAGTTGCAGCCCATGATGTAACGGTCTTTGGCATTGTCGAACAGTTTATGTATGAATTCCATATATTTACCGGATTTTTCGGCTTTGGTGTCGTCAAAGATGATCCGGATCCGCCTGCGGCTCTGCTCCGTCTCACCCGAAAGGCCGAAATCGTCGAGAAGCCCGAAAAACAGAGGCATGGCCAGCATGCGGAGCAGTTTCTCAAAAGCCTCCGGATGCCGCGTCAGAATTCTGTAAAGCTTCCGCAGATCCCCGCCGTACTTTCCGCTGAGTTCGCTGAGCGTGTCCTCCTCCAGGAAGGGGAGAAGGATGAAGACCCATACCCACTGGTACAGATGAGGGGATTTATGGTAAGGAAAACCGGCCCCGATGATGAGAAATCTCAGGGTTCTTCCGGTCAGCTGTCTGACAAGGCCGGAGGCCTTTTTTTTCTTCTCTCTCCTGCTCATTTTTCTGTCTCCTTTCTCTGTTCGGGATATCAGTATATGTATACCTTATTATATAGCCGGGCAGAGACGGAAAAGCAAGAAAAAAATGACCGGTCAGGAAAATATGATGATAAAATATGTATATTCAACAACTTGCATCAAATATCAACAAAAAATGACCTGTAACCGACTGATAATAAAACAATTAGAATCAAGAAGATGATATACTTTAGTATACTTGTAATCCTGGTGGTGAAGATCGGGCATCGGAAAGACATATACAAACGCTTATAACAAACCCCGCCCGGGGTTGCAAACCCCGTCCGGCGCAGGAGACTGACTTCTCCGATCATCTCCCTGATATAACAGGAAAATTTTTTACATAATGATGAAAAGGAGATATACTTGAAAAAAACCGGTATTTTCCAAGACAAAATTAACATTGTCTTTATGTTTGCCTGCCTATTTGGTCTGATAATAAGGATTTATCCGGACGGGCGTAGTTTATGGGTTGATGAATTGTATTCTGTCACAACTGCCTACGGGTGGAATTCATTATATGAAATGTTCTGGGGTGAAATGGTTTATGAGACTCATCCCCCGCTATATCAGTCTATTCTCTATTATTGGATTCGTCTGTTCGGTGATTCTGACTACATCGTCCGTGTTCCAAGTATAATTTTCGGTGTTTCATCTGTCTGTACAGCTTACCTTTATGGCGGAAAATTGTTTGGTAAAAAGGAGGCATTGCTGATTACAGCTTTGCTTGCTGTGTCATGGGGCGGAATATACTATTCGCATGAAGCCCGAAATTATTCTCTGTTACTGTTATTGTCTGTGATCCTGATGTTAAAATCACTGAAACTGATAATGTCTGAAGATATGAATTTCCGTGATGCATCAGAACTTTTTGTAATCGGCTTTCTGATTTGTCATACGCATTATTTCGGTTCTCTTTTATACTTTTCAAATCTGATTGTCCTGATGTCTTTTTTAAACGTATCAAGACGAAGAATCTTTTTTCTGGGATTATTTTCCATGACAGCCTTCGCGCCGTGGTTGTTTCTCAATATAAGCCACATGACAGGAAAAAGAGCTTCCTGGATTGCTGCAATTCCGGTCCACCATCACTTTATGGGTTTTTTTACCCTGTTTATGGCAAGTAAATGTGCATTTGGAACACTGGTGATGTTTGCCCTGTACAGGACAGCTTTCCAATCAAGTCCTTTTTTGATTGCTACAAATAGAAGAATTTCTTACTCTCTTTCGGTTATCCTGCTTGTAATATTATTCTCTCTGCTTATAACGACGCTCTATAAACCGATTATCATAACCAGAAATCTGATCGTGCTGCTTCCATACTCATATCTGATAGTATCCGTTATATTCTCAGACACAGTCAGTAATGAACAATCAGGCAAAGGCAGGCTTTTCATTATTCCATCTGTCTGTTTGAGTGCCGGCCTGGTATTTGTGATGATGATATCTGCTTTTTTAAATTTTATAACGTATGAAAAGCAGGATTGGCGAGGAACTGCCAATTCTATAAAACTTATAAAAAACATTGATAAAATATACTGCATAGGAGGCACTCCAAAATATCGGCATTACCTCAGGAAGTCTGATTTGGAAAAGAACTCCTTAATTAATGTAAAGAAAGATGGAATAAAGCTTATTTCCAAACCAAAAGAGGGGACTGTATCCATTTTATGGAGCGGCTATTCAATATATAAATATAATATTTTAAAAAAAGCAGTTGCAGAAAAGGGCTTTGATTTGATTAAAGAGGAATACTTTGGTTCTCGCGGGATTTCTTATAATTCATGTGCTTATGCAGTCTTTAAATAGCTTGATTTCTGTGACTGTTTTCGGCAATCTCGCAACTCATGAGATCGCTTTGGTCCGTTCATTAATCCATCGGTTTGGATCAAGGCGGAAGTCTGATCTGTCTAACGAAAAAAATCCACCGCATTCTGAAACATGCGTATCCCCGGAGTGATGCCTGAATCCGGTTTTCCTCCCTGGCGTTTTGTCCGTTCCCTGGTGCGTGTCCAGTCAGGATGGTTGGTTTCATGGTTGAATGCTTCGGGATGAGGCATCAGCCCGAAAATCCGGCCGGTTGGATCGCACATCCCGGCAATGTCGTGCAGGGACCCGTTGGGATTGAAAGGGAATGCGCCGTTGGCAGGTTCCCCGTTTGCCAGGACATATCGGAGCGCCACCTGATGCGAGTCAATAAGCCGGCTGATGACAGACTCATCAGAATAAAATTTCCCCTCACCGTGTCTTATGGGAAGTTCCATCTGTCCCAGCCCTTTTGTAAAAATGCACGGAGATGCCGGGTTGACTGCCAGCGTGACCCAGTCATCCCTGAAATTTCCACAGTCATTGAACGTGAGCGCCACGGACCGGGTTGCATAATCATTGCCAAAACCGGGCAAAAGCCCCAGATTGACAAGGGTTTGGAATCCGTTGCAGATCCCGATTATGAGGTTTCCCTTTTCGATAAATTCGAGAATCCTGTCCCCGATGTTGTTTTTCAGCCGGACCGCCTGAACCACCCCTCCGCCATGATCATCTCCCCAACTGAAACCCCCGCCGAACACCATGATCTGAAAATTATCAGGGCGCACTGTTCCGTCAATCAGGGAATTGATATGCATACGGGTCGCCTTGGCGCCTGCAAGCTCAAAAGAGTATGCGGTTTCATTGTCACAGTTTAAGCCATAGCCAGTTAAAACAAGTGCATGTATATCATTCATATCAGTTTCTCAGCCTTTTTGCTTTGGCAGATACAATTTCAGGATATCTCGGAATAAGTTGCTGTCGCCTCGGATCCAAGAGCAGGTCAAGCCGTTCCAATACAATCTGACCCACTAAAATTTCATTTCCCATCACAACACAGTCAAAGACCGATTTTCTGCCCAGTATTTCCACCTCCGCATACCCGGCAATCTTGACATTTTCCGAGTTTCCATTTGCAACTTCCACCCTGACATCCTCGATCTCGTCAAGCAAAAGACGCTCTTTGACAGATTCAGGAATAACCATAAAAGTTGATCCGCTGTCAACCAGTGCATCCTCGACAATGCTGTCACCCTCCTTGATATTTCGGAGTTTGACTGTTGTTCTTATTTCACCCATGAAAATCACCTCCCCATTGCCGGACGGGGTTGCAAACCCCGTCCGGCGAAGTAATTCGTTTGATGTTTGATGTTTGATGTTTGATGTTTGATGTTTGATGCTTGATGTTTGATGCTTGATGTTTGATGTTTGATGTTTGATGTTTGATGCTTGATGTTTGATGTTTGATGTTTGATGTTTGACTTTCAA
>Ga0190283_1001147_pt1 | contig 12455 bp, 11 predicted proteins | sample 48691801_MG_FD_161669 | JGI IMG/M metagenome (GOLD analysis project Ga0190283, IMG submission 161669) | Hydrothermal vent microbial mat bacterial communities from Southern Trench, Guaymas Basin, Mexico - 4869-18-0-1_MG | ecosystem: Environmental > Aquatic > Marine > Hydrothermal vents >...
GCGGGACCTGATCCCGGGCCCTGAGCTTGCAAAGGGGAAAAAATTAAATTTCTGTTGACAAATAAGTCACTCATGCTGTAGGGTTGTCATTATATGGAGGCAATTTTCGGGTCGGCCAAAATTATATGATTAACTGTTTAAAAACGATTATTAACTTAATATAAGGAGATATGACAATGAAGGTCGTTGATCAGCTCTTTGATGAAAGGATTAATGCCCTTAACGCATTAAGTTCCCGCTATCATTCCAACCCTTGGAAAGTGATTCGTGTTGATAAATGGCTCTTATCATAAACAATGAAAAATCGTATCAATCAAAGGAATCACCCGATTTGAGCAAACCGCCGGAAAAAATGAAAGCCGCATCTGATCCAAAAACACCTCAAGTGAGCGTCATTATCCCGGTGTATAATCATGAACAATATTTAAAAGAAACTGTTTATTCGGTTTTGGAACAAACCACTACGAATTTTGAGATCATAATTATTAATGACGGATCCGCTGATAATTCCGAAGATGTCATCAGACGCATAAAAGATAAACGAATTCAATATTTTTATCAGGAAAACCAGGGCGCACATAACGCATTAAACAGGGGCATCAGGCTTGCAAAAGGAAAATATGTGAGTATCTTAAATTCAGATGATGTCTATCATGAAAACAGATTTGAAGAATTTTTAAAGATACTTGAAGCTGATGATGCAGTCAATGCGGTATTCAGCTATATAGAATTTATTGATGATCAGGGGAATTTTATAGAATACAAAAAGGGGGCCGAAGACAACTGGACAAACGATGATCCGGAGACGTCTTTCAAAGGTGAGGAGAATATTTTTCTTAATCTTCTTGCCGGCAATTTCCTCGTCTCAACCTCCAATCTGTTTTGCAGGAGAAGCATCTTTGATCGTATCGGTTTTTTTTCTGATCTGAGGTATGCACATGATTATGATTTTTTTTTGAGACTCTGCTATCATTTCAACGTCCGCATTGTAAACAAACCCCTTTTAAAATATAGAATCCATAGTGCGAACACCATTAAGGAAAATGAGGCGGAAACCGACTTTGAAATGGGAATTATCCTCTCAGATTTACTTTTAAATTGCGATCTCGACAAATTTTTTCCAAATCATGATATTTACAGTGTCATGGTAAAATTTTTTAATTCCATAAGGATGTATCACTCGGAACGAATGATTGTGACATTGCTTTTTTTTGGGAGGAACCGCAACATCCATGATGCGTTTTTTAAAATTATGATGGAAAATCCGGAGAATCCTTTCAGAAAAAATTGTATTGATCACTTTCAAAATCACCTTGATGAATGGAGAGAATCCCAAAACGCTTGGAGAAAATGGACAGATACAAATGAGCGGCTGATTGAAACAGATAAAAAATTGGCGGGAACAGCAGATGAGGCAAAAAAATGGTGGCTGAATTCGGAGGAAGCATGGAAAAAATCGGAGGAAGCATGGAAAAAAGTTGAAGATATCGAAAAAAGACTGGCTGAGACTCAGAAGAAGCTCTCAGAAACAAAGGAAGAGTCAACTAAATGGTGGTTAAATTCACAGGAGACGTGGAAGAAAGTCAGAGAGAAGGAGGAAATACTGACAGAGACGGTGAACAAACTCTCCGACACGGAAGAAAAGGCGACGAAGTGGTGGCTCGATTCTCAGGAGGCATGGCGTAAATGGCGTGAGACAAATGAACGACTGGCAGAACATATTGAAAAATTCTCAGAAGCGGAAGCAGAAGCAGCAAAATGGTGGTCAAATGCTCAGGAAGCATGGCATCAGTGCCATGAGACAAATGGACAATTGACAGAAACAGAGAAGAGACTCTCCGAAATGAAAGAGGCCGCCGTAAAATGGCATTTGAATTCCCAGAAATCCCGGGATAAATGGGCAGAGATCAATGAGAAACTTATTGAAACAGAGCAAAAATTGTCAGAAGCGAATCAGGAACTCAATGAAAAAACAAAGCAGTCTGATATGCTTCTCAATTCCCGAACCTATCGTCTCGGAAGTGCCTTAATCTGGCCTGTAAAAAAAATAAGAGCCTTGTTATTTTAGAAACAGGCCCGGGGAAAGATTGAGGCGGACAGACAAATCCGGTAGCCAGAATACATCATAAAGAGGAAACATGATTAATACGATCAAAAATCGAATCAAAAATTATATTGATCTTAAAATTGAAGAGAGATTTATCCGGCTGTCAGAAGAGCGTCATAACAGAGATCAGCCCTTATGGGAAAGCCGAACATCGCTTACACTGCCCCCCAAAAAATTTGCCAATCTGTCGGATGTCTCCCATTACAGAAACAAGACGTATTATATCAGACCTGAAGATCTGAATCTGGAAAAGCATATTGATGAGTATATCGAAAAGGATAAATTCCCCCTGCCGTCTCCCGAAGACCGGGAAGGTTATGGGGATGACAGGCATTTTGAATACTGGCTTTCCGGGCTGGGTGATTATCTGAATATAAAAAAAAATCTGAAAAAACACGGGTATTCTCTTGAACCGGGACATGCTGTTTATGATATGGGGTGCGCGTCAGGAAGAGTTGTCAGGCAATTTTTTTGCCACGAAGAGGGACTGGAATTATGGGCGTCAGATATAAATTCCAATCATGTGGAATGGATTCTGAAATATTTTGGGGGAAATATTCGCGTCTTCCAAAACCATTCCCTTCCCCATCTTCCCTTAGAAGACAATTCCCTTGATCTGATTTATGCGTTTTCAGTCTTCAGCCATATTGACACTTTTGAACTGGCATGGTTATCAGAACTGAGAAGAATACTGAAACCGGGCGGACTTGCATATCTGACCACGCATACGGATCACACTTGGTCAATAATAAAGGAAGGGGATACCGTTTATGAGCTTTTATCAGGTCATCCTGATTTTTCTCCGGAACTGCTGAAATCAGAATTGGTGTCAGGAAAGACAGTCTTCCGGTGGCAGACTGACAACTGTTACAGTGCCAATGTTTTTCATACTGCGGAATATGTAAATGATGTATGGAGCAGATATTTTGAGATTCAGGAGATCATTCCTGAAGGCCATTTTTATCAGGATGTCATCCTGCTCAGGAAAAACTGATAACCTCTTGCAGAGAAAGCGAGAAAACCGCCATCTTATGCTGATTAATCCGATTCCGGGTTCCGGCCCGGGACTCGGAAAATATGTCAAAACATCAGAGGACTATAGAAAAATGAATATTGAAGTCTCTGTGATCATACCAGCTCACCATGAAGGGCGTCTGGCGCATTCTTCCATGTTGAGCGTATTCCGATCTGCGGATTATGCAGATAAAAGAGATGTTAAAACAGAAATTATTGTTATAATGGATACGCCTGATGAAACGACCAGAGAATATTTTTCCAGATATGAAAACTCTGAGATTCTTCTTGAAACAGTCGATTTCAGCGATGTGGGGCTTACCCGTAATTTCGGGATAAATATATCCTCGGGCAGGTATATCACACTTCTTGATGCGGATAATCTGTTCGGACAAAACTGGATATATGAGTCGTTCAGATATCTCGGACAAAGCGAAAAAGATGTGATTGTGCATCCGGAATACCATATTGTATTCGGAACTGAAGATATGATTTTTCAACAACTCTCTTCTGACGATCCTGAGTGCAATATTGGCAATCTTATTGAAAACAACTACTGGGATACAGTTTGCACAGTAAAAAGAGAGATATTGCTGAAGTATCCGTATCAGACGACCATGAAGACCCGGGGATTCGGATTTGAAGACTGGCATTTCAATTGTGTGACTCTGGCAGACGGGATTGAACACCGACCTGTCCCGGGCACTGTCCATTTTCTGCGAAAAAAAAGATCAGGCTCGCAATTGGCACATACCATTGAAACGAACAGAGTCGTCAGGCCGAACAAACTTTTTGATCCGGACATATTGGCATCTATGACAAAGCAGGGTTCCTCCGGAGTGCAAAAATAGAGCGAAGCGGTTTTTTTGCACGGTGCGAAAAAACAAAAAATCACATTGAATCAGGGGAAACAAATATGGGAAAATTGCTCAAACCGAAAGAAAACCATCACTGGGACCTGGAAGGCATCGAATTTGCTATTAACGAACGAGTGGGTGATCCGGCCCTGTTTATCGGCCGGGTCGGGGAACTCGACTTTCTTTACAGATGGGCAGGCAGCATCAGGAAAAAAATAAGCCGCAGCATTGCGTTCCTGGGCCGCCGCAAAATCGGAAAAAGCCTTGTCCTCGAACGTCTTTACAACATTCTGTACAGCGAACGGAAAGGGCTGATCCCGTTTTACTATGAGTTCACCGAAGGCAGACGCAGCGGACAGGAATTCTACATTGATTTTACCATCCGCTTTTATATGCAGGTTGTCGGATATTACACCCGCGACATCACCTGGAACCGGACTGCCGTGAAACCGGACACCAGGATACCGGACATCGGGACGCTTCTGGAAAAAATTGCCCCACTGTCAGTGCCGAACAAAGAAATAATCACGGCTCGTCTGAAAAACAGCATGCGTATGTCCCAACTGGAAATGCCCCAATATGAGTATGTTCTCGCGGCGGTGGGGGTTCCCGATGGATTTGCCACCATGGTCGGCGTGGAGGATCAGGTCGTGCAGATGCTCGACGAATTCCAATACCTGAACATGTACACTGATGCCGGAGTAGAGGACAAACCCTGCAAAGCCTACATGTCGTCGGCCGAGAGCCGGGTGGCCCCCCTGCTCATCACCGGATCGCTGATGGGGGTCGTCTCCTATGATCTGATGCGGTATCTGCCGCAGCGGTTCACTGAAATTTTGGTACCGCGGATGGATGAGTCCGAGTCAACAGAAATGACACTGAATTATGCCAAATTTTTCGGATATCATATAGACAGGGAAACCGCCGGATACATTGTGCATATAACCAACAATGTCCCGGGACGGATCGTTGATCTGCTGGCTCCGAACATGGGCAAGCCTGAAATTTCCACTTTTGACGACACGGACAAAGCCCTGGCATGGGAAGTTGAAAAAGGCCGTATCAGGAGTGACTGGGAAGAATATCTGTCGTATGCCATGAACGGTGTCAACAACGTCAACCTGCGCAGAATCACATATTTCCTGTGCCGGCACGAGGGAGAGTGGTACTATCCGAGTCAGCTCAGGCAGGCCATGTCGCTCAATATGGATGAGGAAACACTCCGAAGGGAGTTGAAGCTGCTGCACAAATATGACCTGATCGAGGATAGGGGAGGCAGATACGGCGGCGTGTTCGACCGGACCCTGAAAAAAGTTCTGATGACGCTTCATGCTGATCTGTACGGTCTGCCCATTGAAGAGTTCGACAGCTATTTCAAAAATGACAACATGCTGGATCACTTGAAAGATTGTTCCGAACAACTGGAGATGGACCTGGATGAGGCCGAGGAACTGCGCAAAAAACTCGACGTGCTGCAGGGCAGACACAACAATCTCAAGGGCCGTTATTACGAACTGGAGGTGCTGCTGAAGCTTATTCAGAATATTATCGCCGGCAAGGGCGGAATCGTACAGGGAATCAGTGTCACGGCGTTTACTCCCATAATCGGTTATCATCTGCCGAGCGGTGAGGAGATTGATGTTGTTCTGGAAGGAGAACAGTCCGTCATTATGGTGCAGTGCAAGAATTATCTCCCCAGATATCTGAACAAAATTACCGAAAAAACCGTGGATGAGTTCACGGAAAAAGCTGTCCGGCTTCATGATGACCGCTTTTCCGACAAGGAACTCAGACTGGCTTTTTTCAGCAGGCACGGATTTGAAAGCAGGCTTGAATCCTATCTTGAAAAGAGGGAAATTGTGACCGGGTTTGAAGGATGAACTGTGCCGGGGTTGCTCCGGGAGCAGTACCAGGAGCTGTCACCTCTGAAGCTCGGATTGGCAAACCCAAACGTAGTGCGCGTATGCACAAATCCTGGCTTTGCACTCCTGTCATAACGATACTGATGAGTTTCGCTTCATCCCGCAAATGATAAGTACCTGGCCATATGTTTTCAGGTATCTGCATATGAGGAACAACTTTCTCATTGTGAACCGCAGATGAACGCAGACGGCCTGTCTGCCGGACTCATCCGCGTTCATCCGTGTTCATCCGCGGTTTGTGAAAGCTGTTTTCTCAGGAAAAATCCCGGAAAATTTTTGGCCGGGTACTTATGGGATGAAGGTGGGTTTCGCTTCGCTTCACCCACCCTACAGATATAAACATTGCTGATTCTAACGGTTTCTGCGGTTTCCGATACGGACTGAAAATTGTGAACCGCAGATGAACGCAGACGGCCTACAGGCTCATCAGCGTCTGTCCGCGGTTTGTGAAGGTTGTCCTTCAGACTGGCTTTCAGGATCGTGACTGTCTGAAATCATATACGACCACAAAATCCGTTAGAATCAGAAACATTATAACATTAACGGAGATCAAATGATTCAGAATCAGACCGTCAGAAAAAATCTGCACTATCTGTTCAGTGTGATTTATATTTTTGCCCGCTACTTTTACAAAGCTTTAAAGGTCATTTTCAGACCGATAGTGCATCTGCATCCGAGAATCTACAACTTTGCAATTGCTTTACGGGAGGCTGTCAGAGAACTGATCAGACCGCCGGAAATTCATCCCCATGTAATTCCTGAAAATCTCCCGGAGACCGCCTTTGAACCCATCCCTGAAGTTGTTCCGGAGACTCCCTGTGAAATCCCTGAGCCTGTTTCGGAGACAGAAGATACTCAGCCTGAGATTGTCCAGGAGAGCGTTACTGAACCCGAACCCAGGCTGCCGGCATGGTTAATTGAGGAATGGCGGGCGATCCACGAAATCGAACCCAGGCTTTTTCCTGAAAAGCATCTCATTGAGAACGTCCCCTTTTATCATGTGCCGACATCCCGTATTGTCGAGCCTTACTTGGAGCTTTGCAGGCTTTACGGAGATAATGTCAGTCATGTGTTCCTGGTTCCCTGGCTGCTCAAAGGGGGATCGGATCTCGAGGCCATCAACTACATTCAGTCGCTGACCATCCAGAGGCTGGCGGACAACATTGTCGTGATCTCCACCACAGATATTGATTCTCCGTGGAAAGAGAGACTTCCTGAAAAGACCCGGTTCATCGAATTTGGTAAAATGTACGCATATCTGTCCGGTGAAGAACAGGAGAAACTGCTCATCAGACTCCTGTTGCAGATGGCACCGCAGGTCATTCATAATGTGAATTCAGACCTTTGTTACCGGGTTTTTGTCAAGTACGGCGGTGCTCTGGAAAGCATCTCGAAATTGTATGTCTCCCTTTTCTGCATTGATATGACAGAAGAAGGAAGGTATGCAGGGTATCCTGTTATGTATGTGCCAAAATGCTTTGATTATCTGGAAGCCATATTCACGGATAACCTCGCACACTTGAAGAAATTAGAGGAAATCTGCGCGTTTGACGCGAAGAAAATGTTTGTCCACTATCATCCTGCGCCCGCTATTTCAAAGCAGTACCCGCTTCAGCCCGGGAAAAAGGAGATAACCGAGACAGGTGGTCTGAATAAAGAATATTTCGACATACTGTGGGCCGGAAGACTGGACAGACAGAAACGGCCGGATATCCTGATTGAAATCGCAAAAAAATGCAAAAATTTGTCGTTCAGATTTCATGTCTATGGCTCACCCGTTCTTGATACGGATGTTTATACAAACATATTTTCAGAACTGGAAAATATGACTTATCACGGAAGCTTTGACGGACTGTCGTCTCTGCCGGCGGAACAGTATGATTTGTTCTTATACACTTCGCAGTGGGATGGCCTGCCGAATGTGTTGTTGGAAGCAATTTCTCTGGGTTTGCCTGTTGTAGCGTCAGATGTGGGCGGCATAAGTGAGCTTATTTGTCATGGGGAAACGGGTTTTCTGATTGATCCGTATGATAATATAAATGCGTATCTGAATTGCCTGGAAAAGATATATGACAATCCTTCAAAGCTTGAAGCTGTGGTGAACAATGCCCATGAACTGCTTATTCTGAGGCATTCATGGGATGCCTTCAATGAGAACGTAAGAAATATTCCTTATTATTGCAGGGGTGAAGGTGAGACGGGGGATTGCAGATTCACTCTGATTTTGCAACAAACCTAAGAATAAAGGTGAAAACATGGAAAAAGAAACCTTCAGCAATTATGATATCACAAAAGCAATGACGCTTCTGAACCTGTCTCACCCTCTGAAATGGGATATTCCCCTGAACTCTGTCAGCCCTAGTGATTTCCTGACTGTGGGGCTCAGGGAGGCAGAGCGGCAGGTCATTATCGGCTCAAATAAATCAGCCCTGCGTCGCACCTTTTTAACCACAGAGGACACAAAAGGGGGCACAGAGGGGCACAAAGCTTGAACCCGGGGCACAAAGCTCAGACCTGCACGTTCGGCCGGATCTGTCTGAGGGCAGGTGCGGGAGCCTCCCCTGAATCCGTTATAATCAGAAAAGCGATATTATCACCCTGAATTCTGATGAAGTTTTGAAAAAAGAATACAACTTTGACCGTAGAACCGAACTGGAAGCTGTTATTATTGACGCTGAAACAAAAGAGATGCTGGACAAAACCGTAATTAAACAGAAGATTGTCAGAGATACAGGGGGACTTTTATGATGAACAGGTAACATAAGATTAAGATTAACAACAGAAAACGACTACACAATTTTTTAAATTCATCCCCCTTGGCTCGGCTCGGATTGCCAAATCCGAGCCGCGGGATTTGGCAATCCCACGGGAGCAGAGGGAAAACTACACAGCTTTTTAAATTCATCCCCCTTGACTCGGCTCGGATTGCTAAATCCGAGCCGCCGGCAGAGGGAAAACTACACAATTTTTTAAATTCATCCCCCTTGGCTCGGCTCGGATTGCTAAATCCGAGTCGCCGGCAGAGGGAAAACTACACAATTTTTTAAATTCATCCCCCTTGGCTCGGCTCGGATTGCCAAATCCGAGCCGCGGGATTTGGCAATCCCGCGGGAGCAGAGGGGAAACTGCACAACTTTTTAAATTCATCCCCCCTTGACTCGGCTCGGATTGCTAAATCCGAGCCGCCGGCAGAGGGAAAACAGCATTCTTTAAGCAATTAAGTACCTGTGCAAAAGTTTTGTAACATTTTTATGGGGTTTAATTCTGAATTTTCAGAGTGTTACCTCTTCAAAATTATTGATCAGGTACTTATGACATTTCAATTCAGGTGACAAACCTGCTTGGCGCAAATATCGCCACAGGAATCGGAGCGGCTGTCTATGCTGCTGTCATGTCTGCCATATATAAAAAAAATCTTAAACCCGGTCTTGGCGTTCTGGGCAACATATCTGTCGGCGGGGCAGTCGAAAGGGTTATCAATTTTGCCGACAAAGTATCCGTACTGTCTGAGAACGGCGCGAAAAATGTTCTTATGCCAATGGACAACCTGAATGAGCTTCAGAATATTCCTCAGTCTGTTCTTGGCAATACAGACGTGCCTTTTTACTCAAATTGCCGGATGCAAAAGTGCATACTGAGCGAATAAGAATAACATGCATAAGGAATGATTTCTCTCTGAAGAGATTTACTGATTATATCAGGAGATTTGAAGTAAAATCTTCGCCTGCCTTCAGACGGCAGGCCAAAGCTATTCTTAGGGACCCGGAAAAAACGCATTGTCCCTTTGTCTCATATTTCTCGCAGAGGCGCAGAGGCGCAAAGAAAAGGCACGGGAAAACTGACTGAGGAACCCCTCTCTGCGCCTTTGCGAGATTTTTTGGGGAATGCGTTTTTTCTGAGTCCCTTAAAAAATACAAGAAGATGAAGGCGGATATTCGGAAGTCTCTTGAGTATAATCAGAAAAAAACAAAGGAAAATCAACGTATGAAAACCGTTTTAATCACAGGCGGGGCCGGGTATGTCGGGTCATCTGCCGCAAAAGCTTTTTCAGAAAATGGCTATCGTGTTATTGTTCTTGACAATCTGATCTATGGTCATAAAGAGTTTGTTCAATGGGGGAATTTTATCGAAGGAGATATTGGCGACACATCCTTGCTGGAATCCCTGTTTTCAAATTATAAGATTGATATGGTAAGCCACTTCGCAGCCTTTGCCTATGTTGGTGAATCTGTGAAAAATCCTCGGAAATATTATGACAACAACCTGGTTAAGGCGCTGACGTTGTTAAACCAAGCCTTAGAAAATGACGTGAAGGTCTTTCAATTTTCCTCCACCTGTGCAACTTATGGCAATCCCACGCACATCCCTATTACCGAATCTCACAGGCAAAAGCCTTTTACCCCTTATGGCAAATCAAAATTCTTTTTTGAGGAAATTCTGCGGGATGCGGCTTTTTCTTATAATATCCGATTCTCCATACTGAGATACTTTAACGCGGCAGGTGCCGATCCTGGCGGAAAAATCGGGGAAGATCACACCCCTGAGACGCATCTCATCCCTTTGGTGCTGGATGCGGCCTCGGAGCGAAGGCCCCATATCGAAATTTTCGGGACAGATTACGATACACCTGACGGAACATGCATAAGGGACTATATTCATGTGACAGACCTTGCCGCGGCACATGTCCTTGCCGCTGAAAAGACTTATGACGCTGAAAGCACGATTTTCAACCTCGGAAACGGAAACGGATTTTCAGTCAGAGAAGTGATTGAAAGTGCCAGAACTGTAACAGGTCGCAATATCCATGTGATTGAAGGAAATCGCCGCGAAGGGGACCCTGCAAAGCTGATTGGCTCTTCTGCCAAAATTATGACCGAATTGGGATGGAAACCCAAGTATGCATCTCTTGACAAAATAATTGAAACCGCATGGGCATGGCATCAGAAAAGATTTCAGGATCATTGAATTTGGTCAGCATGAACTCATTGAAATACTTTGCAACAGCAATGTTTATTATTCCGGAGAACCGGTCATTTATGGATTATATTGATGGAATATCAGCCACTTCCAGCTTTTTACCTGACTTTCTGTTTGACAACTGTTCTGTCTCGTAGGATGGCTGAAAGCATGGGAGCAATTTTTCAGTTGTCCCTACGGAACAAAAAAATGGGAGAGAATTGGTTCCCGGCAATGAATTGCCGGGCTATTTTCATAAGCCCTGCGAGACAAAAAATCCTTTCTTATCCCTAATCCGTGCAGATGACGTGATGAATTGCCGGGCTGTTCTCAGTTGTCTCAGTTCTTTCCCATTCTTATATGCTTTCCCTGTAGCTGCCATCTGCAGACAACGCTCCCCTTGAGGTCTTATAATCAGGATAAATTTATAGTTGTTGCGTTTGTCAGATTTTTCATGTATGAAAGACTTTTTTGGAATAAAAAACAACCCGACTTTTTTTGTGAAAGGAAAAAAAATTTATATAGGAGTAAATAAAGATGTCCGCAAAGGTAAACAAAAGCGTCACTGTGCATCAGGGCAGGGTATTCACAATGGTGACAGAAAATATAACCCTGTCCAATGGTGAAACAATTGATATTGATATCCTGCATCATCCCGGGGCAGCGGCAATCGTCCCCCTGTTTGACAAAGATACGGTGATACTGATCAGACAATACCGTCATGCCGTCAGGGATTATATATGGGAAATCCCCGCGGGAACCCTTGACTCTGACGAGGCTCCCCTTGCATGTGCAAAAAGAGAACTCACTGAAGAAACAGGCTTTTCCGCAGGCATATGGCAAAAGCTGGGGGAAATTACCCCGGTACCCGGATATTCAGATGAGCGGATTCACATCTTTCTGGCAGGGCATCTTACTCCTGTCGGGCAAAATCTGAATAAAGATGAACAACTCAGTGTCCATAAAATCAGGCTTGACGAAGCAATGACAATGGTCTATAAGGGAGAAATTCAGGACAGCAAAACCATTAACGGGCTTTTTATGGCCGGCACTTCGGCACTCTGCGGCCCCTGAGCTTGCCGAAAGGAAAGGATAAATGACTGTGAAAAATTTTTTGAAGAAATTCCTTATGATTATCGGTGCTATAACCATTTTTTCAATCTTCATGGGGATGGCAACCGGGATATTTTTCTGGATAAGCAAAGAAGATGTTTCTGATAAGACATTTCTGGAGCTGAATTTTGACAAAGAACTTGTCGAATATGTGGGTGATGATCCCACAGCCCTGATGATGGGAAAAACACCGCAGGTGCTTGATGTTGTTGAAGCCCTGCAAATCGCTTCGGATGATGAGCGGGTGCTGGGGATTATCGCCCGGGTCAGCCGAGCAAATATGGGCTTTGCCCGGGTTCAGGAGGTTCGTGACGCTGTTCTGGCATTTCGCAAAAAAGGGAAAACAGCCATTGCCTATGCGGATACGTTCGGAGAGTTCGGACCGGGAAACAGGGCCTATTATCTGGCAACCGCGTTTGAAAAAATTTTCCTTCAACCTTCGGGCGATATCGGGCTGACCGGGCTGATATGGGAAACCCAGTTTTT
>Ga0190283_1001148_pt1 | contig 12449 bp, 9 predicted proteins | sample 48691801_MG_FD_161669 | JGI IMG/M metagenome (GOLD analysis project Ga0190283, IMG submission 161669) | Hydrothermal vent microbial mat bacterial communities from Southern Trench, Guaymas Basin, Mexico - 4869-18-0-1_MG | ecosystem: Environmental > Aquatic > Marine > Hydrothermal vents > Microbial...
GGTGACATTGCTGGCGGAAAATGAACCTGACATCAGCAGGAGAATTCTTTTGCAGAAAAAGTACAGCGCGAGAGAATTATGCAGTGAGAAAAATCCCAGAGCACTTGCAGAAGCCATGAGCAGAGCCATGTCAAAGATTTCCGAAAAGATAATCACCGAGGTTTACGGGCGTTTGGCGAGGGATTGGTAGGCCTTTCTTATCCTTAATATGACTGTCAAATTATTTTGCAACCAGCCCTTTTCCCATTGCAAACGATGTTATTTCTGATGCATTGTGGAGGTCCAGTTTCTTCATAAGATTTGAACGGTGTTTTTCAACGGTTTTGATGCTGATGCAAAGATATTCTGCAATATTTTTGTTCTTATTTCCCTCGGCAACCAGCTTCACAATCTGACGCTCACGCCGGGTCAGACTGTTCCATCCTGTGGAAGCGTCATATTCAGTATCTCCGGAAAGCGCCTTTCCTTCCAAATATCCTGCAACCAGCGTTCCTGCAATTCCGGGACTCAGATACGGATTGCCGGCCAGGACATTTTCTATGGCCAGATTCAGTTCTGTGTAAGTGGTGCCTTTCAGGAGATATCCGTCTGCCCCGGCTTTCAGAGATTCAAAAACATATTCCTCAGCCTGATGAACCGTCAGCACCAGAATTTTTATATTCGGGAATCGGCTTTTGATTTCTGCGATGGCTTCCAGTCCGTCCATTCTCGGCATGGACAAATCCATCAGAATAAGGTCCGGTGCCAATTTTTCCGCACACTTGACGGCATCCAGTCCGTCCTCAGCTTCCCCTGCAATTTCAAAATCGGGATTTGCAGAGAGCAGGGAGCGCAATCCTTCTCTGACGATCCTGTGATCTTCGGCAATTACGATGCGATATGGTCTTTTCAAAATATAAAGCCCTTTAGGAGGTTAGAGATCAGTGAGGAGCGAAATTTTGTGAACATCAGACATCCGAGGTTTTCAAAATTTCGGATGCCTGATCAGGTCAGAAAACATCAGTCTTCAGTCTTAAATCGAAAAAAATACAGTGTCAGACCAGATAAAAATACTGCCTATACAGTATTTACCATTCAGAATCAAGCTTATTTGAAAGCATACAACTTATTTTCTTAATTCGTTATTACACTGTTTATCTTTTACCAGATGCCTGGCAGACACCAGTGATTTAAAAATACAGTGTTTTCTTTCAATATATACAGCACTGACCTTATTGACCATTGTGAAGCAAGTTTGTAAACTGATGGTCTGATTTTGGTTGAAATTTATTGATTAAATGAATAAGATTTACCAAAAAAATAAATTATGGAGAAGGGAAAATCAATGCGACGTTGGGCTGGATTTCTGATAACAGTTGCCATCATTTCAATGTGCAGTATCGGTGTGCAAGGAATTGCCGAGCTGTCAGAAAACGTTGAAAAAAGAGCAGATGTTGTCACAATTGACACCATGAAAATTTTCGGGGACCTTGAAAGACCGGAAGTTGCATTTCTTCACGATCTGCACACTGATGCCCTGGAAAAAATGAAAAAGGACTGTTCAACCTGCCATCTGTCCGGGAAAAATTTTGAAATCATACCGGACACACTCAGAGCCGCGGTCGAGGGCATAGACCGTATGTCCCCTAAGTTCAAGCGGCTGAGAGACATGGGCAGACAGGAGGTCATGGACATTTATCACACGAACTGCATCGAATGTCACACGAATATGCTTGCAGACGGTGAAAAGAGCGGGCCTGTTACCTGCGGGGAATGCCACAAGGAAGATGAAGATAAGGTCATGTCTTCGAGACAGCCCGCAGGATTTGACAAATCTCTCCATTTCCGCCATTCAAAGGCGCAGGAGAACAAATGCGAACGCTGTCACCACGAATTTGACGAGAAAACCAAAAAGCTCGTTTACGTCAAAGAAAAAGAAGGATCATGCCGTTATTGTCATAAAAAGGAAACCGAGGAAAACCGGATTCCCATGCAGCTCGCCTCCCATCTTTCCTGTATTGACTGTCACAAACAGACAAAAGCGCAGAATAAGAAAACAGGGCCTGTGAAATGTGCGGGATGCCATGACCTCGCAAGCCAGGATGCCATAGCCCAAGTTGATACAGTGCCCCGGATGGAACGGAAACAGCCGGATATGGCCTTGCTCAGAATCAAAACAGAGGGGGAAATGCCTGGCCGGATGGACCCTGTTCCTTTTGATCACAAAGCGCATGAGGAATATAATGATACCTGTCGCGTCTGTCATCATGAAAATCTGGATTCCTGCAACAAATGCCATACGCTGGAAGGCTCGAAAGAGGGAAAAGGTGTCAATCTTGAACAGGCCATGCATCTGCTGAATACAGAAACAGGCTGCATGGGCTGTCATGAAGCCAGGCAGGATGATCCCAAGTGTTCAGGCTGTCATTCTTTCATAGAAAAAGGCCGCAGGCAGGATACCGCCTCCTGTGCCAGATGCCATACCACGCTTCCGGAAACAGCGGCAACAACTGATGTGCAACTCTCCAAAGAAGAGATGTCCGCAACAGCAGCCAAGATGCTTGAGGCCAGGAAACCTGTGACCGACACATTCAAAGATGAGGACATACCGGAAAAAATCATCATCAAAGACATGGTGAACAAATACGGGCCTGTTGAATTTCCTCATCGGAAAATTGTTCAGACGCTGGTAAAGGGTATTAAGGATAATAAACTGGCGAATTATTTCCACAGCGAAAAGAGTACGGTCTGTCAGGGATGTCACCATAACAGCCCCGCGACTCAGAAGCCTCCCCGCTGCGGAAACTGTCATGACAGGCCCTTTGATGAGAACAACCTGTTCAAACCGGGAAAAATGGGCGCGTATCATATCCAGTGCATGGGATGCCATGAAGAAATGGGAATTAAAAAACCTGTCGGGTGTACCGATTGCCATAAGGAAAAAAAGTAAACTGGAAACTTGAAATTGGGTTCCCGTTTTGAGTTTCCAGTTTCGAGTTTCCCTGAGGTTTTAATATGTCTGTATCACGAAGAAAATTTCTTGGATGGTTAGGGGCAGCAGGTATGGGTACTGCCTTCGGCACCTCAGCCAATGCTGCTTCAAACAAACATTTTACAGGTTATCCTGACAGCATGGGCATTCTGCATGATATCTCTTTGTGCGTGGGATGCCGATCCTGTGAAGCGGCCTGTAATAAGGTCAACGAACTGCCGCCGCCGGAAAAACCTTTTGACGACAAATCTGTTTTGGATAAAAAACGGAGAACCACGGCGTCAGTCCATACGGTGGTGAACAAGTATGACAATGCAGAGGGGACAAAGGGGCCTGTTTTTGTTAAAACACAGTGCAATCACTGCCTGGAACCGGCATGTGCGTCAGCATGTTTTGTAAAGGCTTTTGCAAAAACAAAAGAAGGGCCGGTCTCTTATGATCCTTCTGTATGCGTCGGATGTCGGTACTGCATGGTTGCCTGCCCCTTCAACATACCCACTTATGAATATGACAGTGCGTTTTCCCCCCGGGTGATGAAGTGTACGATGTGTCATCCCCGGGTCATCCAGGGCAGGCTCCCCGGATGTGTTGAATCCTGTCCCAAAGAGGCGCTCACGTTCGGAAAACGGGATGACCTGCTCAGGATTGCCAGGGAGCGCATCCGTAAACACCCGGAGCGTTATGTGGATCACATTTACGGGGAACACGAAATGGGAGGAACCAGTTGGCTGTATCTTTCCAACACGTCCTTTGCCAGCATCGGAATGCGTGAGGACCTGGGGACTACTGCCGCGCCGAATCTCACTGCAGGCGCACTGGGGGCTGTTCCGCTGGTGGTGGGCCTGTGGCCTGTTCTTCTCACCGGCGTATATGCCATGTCCAAGCGGAAAGAAAAGATTGCAAAGGAAGAGGAAGCTCAGGCTGTTGGAGATGCTGTGGCAGCGACAAAGGCGGAAGGTGAGGAAAAACTTTCCGCGGCCCTTGCAAAAGCTGGTAAAGATAAGGATTCAGCGATAAAAAGAGAAGTCAAAAAAGCACTTGAAGAAGCAGCCAAGGCTCAGAAAGAAGAAGCAGCCGAGGCCAAAACCGAGGAGGATGCCTGATGTCCCAAGAAGCAGCTGTATTCGGCGAAACATCTCCGCCGGGCAAGTCACTTTACACACCGTTTAATGTGATTGCCGGAATCATACTGATTGTCGGGTTTGTTATCACCATACTGAGATTTACAAAGGGATTGGGCGCGGTGACCAATCTGGACAACAACTATCCCTGGGGGATATGGATCGGCTTTGATCTGATGGCAGGTGTTGCTTTGGCTGCCGGAGGATATGTCACATCAGCCGCGGTCTATATTTTCGGGATGAAGCGATATCATTCCGCGGTAAGACCTGCCATTCTTACCGGGTTTTTAGGATATGCACTTGTGGTTGTGGCACTTCATTATGATGTGGGCCGGCCCTGGCGTCTGCCTTACCCGTTCATCATGCAGCAGGGAACCACATCCCTCCTGTTTGAAGTGGCGGCCTGTGTTGCGCTTTACCTGACCGTTCTTTTCATCGAGTTCAGCACAGCACCTCTGGAGTGGCTCGGACTGAAACGGGCGCGGAGCATTGTGGTCAGACTGACCATGGTTCTCACCATATTCGGTGTGATCCTTTCCACGTTGCATCAGTCGTCTCTGGGCGCGCTTTTTCTTCTCGCACCGTCCAAGCTTCATCCGCTCTGGTATTCGAGCTATCTGCCGGTATTCTTTTTTGTGTCGAGCGTCATTGCCGGGCTGTCCATGGTCATCTTTGAAAGCACTCTCTCTCATCGTTATTTTGCCCATAAGATGGATGAAACCCATCTTGCTGAAAAAGAGGGCGTGGCTCTGGGATTCGGAAAGGCTGCCTCGCTGGTTCTGGCAGGCTATTTCACCATTAAAGTCCTCGGCATCTCCATGGATAACAACTGGCATCTGCTCGGAACCGGGTACGGGATGTGGTTTCTTGTGGAACTCCTGGGATTTATAGCGTTGCCATGTTTTCTTTACGCAGTGGGGGTAAGGGAAAAAAACCTGTGTCTCATCAAATGGACATCCGGACTGACCGTGCTGGGCATCATTCTGAACCGGCTGAACGTGTGTCTTATCGCGTTTAACTGGCACCTGCCCTCGGATGAAAAATATTTTCCGCACTGGATGGAAATCGGAATTTCAGTTTTTGTTGTCACAGCCGGCATTGTTGTCTTCAGATTTATCGTGACCCGGATGCCGATTTTGTATGAACATCCTGATTACAAGGACTCACACTGAGAAATGGAGAAGTAATGATGGAAATTCAAACACTTCAGGATTTTTTCCTGCACACAAAAAGTATCACCTATATACTGATGGCGGTAATCCTGATCGGAATGACCGGTTTCTGGCTTTTCCTCACGGACAGGGATGAAGATTAGGATGGTTTTATGTCAGTGGTCTTATGTCGGTGCCTTGTCATAAGACCACTGACAAATAACAGGAGAAACACAATGTATCCAATATATCAATTTGTAACTGGCCCGCTTGCATGGCTGTCACTAAGCATTTTCTTCATCGGCGTGATCGTCCGCCTGATACTCTACATCAGGGGACTGGACTGGCAGGCAGACAGAGTGACATATCATGCCAATGTCTCTTATGGAGTAAAAGGGGCGTTAAGATCAATTTTCTTTTGGCTGATTCCTTTCGGGACAAGAAGCTGGCGGGCCAACCCGGGCTTCACCCTCATGTTTTTTGTCTTCCACGCAGGACTGCTCATCACGCCTGTTTTTCTTCAGGCTCATAATATTCTGCTGAAAGAACGATGGGGATTCAGCCTGTGGACAATCTCCGATAAGACTGCCGATATTCTGACCATTGCCATGCTTGTGGCGGCGACCTTTCTGATTCTCCGGCGTATTGCGCTTGCCGAGGTCAGGATTCTTACCAATGCGTATGATTATATCATTATGGCCATAGCGGTCGCGCCGTTTATTACCGGTTTTCTGGCTTCACAGAATGTGTCAGGCTATAACCTGTGGCTTATCCTTCACATCATCAGCGGCGAGATCATGCTGGTGGCCATTCCGTTTACCAAACTCTCCCATTTTATCCTGTTCTTCTGTTCCAGAGCCCAGTTGGGGATGGATTTTGGCATCAAACGGGGCGGCATGAAGGGGAAAGGCTTTGCCTGGTAGAAACCTGAAACCTGAAACTTTCATTTAATTAGGAATTAGAAAAATGCCTGAAGGGAAACTTTGCAACAGAAAGCCGATAAACACCAAGGAGGAACTCCATGAACTCCTGGCAGACAAGAGCGGCAAACAATATTATCAGGAAATGAATGAACTGGATGTTGACCGTGGAAAATTGCAGGCAATGCTTCAGAAATCACTCAAGTCACGGTTGAAAACCTGGCTTGAGATATGCGCCCACTGCGGCCTGTGCGCGGACAGTTGCTTTCTTTATCTTGCAAACAACAGGGATCCGAAACAGGTTCCGTCATACAAAATTCAGTCAACTCTCGGGGAAATCGTCAAACGCAGGGGGAATGTGGATAACACTTTCATGCAGATGGTCATGGACACGGCGTGGTCCAAGTGTACCTGCTGCAACCGATGCGGAAGCTACTGCCCTTTTGGCATTGATATGGGTATCATGTTCGGTTATCTGCGGGGGCTCTGTTTTGCTCAGGGATTTGTGCCCTGGGAGATGAAGATCGGCTCGGGGATGCACAGGGTCTATAGGGCGCAGATGGATGTGACGGTCGAGGACTGGGTGGATACGTGCGAATGGATGGCAGAGGAGTATGAGGATGACTGGCCCGGTCTGTGTATTCCTGTGGATAAGGAAGGGGCCGATATTATGTACACTGTAAACGCCAGGGAGCCAAAGCACTATCCTGAGGACATTGCAGAAGCGGCCGTGCTTTTTCATCTTGCAGGAGAAAATTGGACCGTTCCCGGTGAAGGCTGGGAAGAGACAAGCCTGGCGATGTTCGCGGGGGACTGGGAAGCGTGCAAGCTTCAGGTCGAGTCGGTATATGATGCCATGCACAGGCTGAAACCCAAACGGATGGTTGTCACTGAATGCGGCCACGCTTACCGGGCCACGGTGATTGAGGGGCCTTACTGGGCCGGTATCAAAACCGGAAAAACACCGGTTGAAAGCTTCCATTATGTGGAGTGGGTTGCGGAAGCTTTGAGAACCGGGAAACTGAAGATTGATCCTGCGAAAAAAATCAAGGAACCTGTCACTTATCAGGATTCATGCAATTATATCAGAAACGCCGGTCTTGCTGACTGCGGCAGGGAAATTATGAGTTATATTGCCGAGGATTTCCGTGAAATGACGCCATGCCGTGAGAATAACTTCTGTTGCGGCGGGGGCGGCGGTTTTAACGGTATGGGGCGTTACCGTGCACAGCGGAACGTCGGTCTCAAAATCAAACGGGACCAGATACTTGCCACCGGCGCAAAGCTTGTGATTTCACCCTGCCATAACTGCTGGGATGCCATCAGGGACTTGGAAGAGGTGTTTCATATCGGCATAAAATGGTCCTTCCTGAAACCGCTTCTCATCGGCATGGTGGAAGTGCCTGAGCATCTCAGGCCGCCAGAGGAATAGTATTCTTGTCTTTCATGTCCGCTCCGCTCTTCATTTGTCGGTTTTGCACTCTTCCCATGGTCTGAACTGTGATTTGTATGATTAATAAAATTAAAGAAAATTATATGAATCACAGTTCAGATTCTGTCCCCGTAAGGCATCTTCAAGTTTCTGCTTGACATCATCCATCAGTGTCCTTATAAATAAATTCACATATGATGAGAGAGGTGATCTTTTCACCATGCTGCTGTCTTAATGTCATTAGAGTTGTTCCTAAATAAGCTTTTTTTGGGCTTTAAGACTTTTAAGCATACAATCTGGTCTGACGAGAATAAAATGTTGAAATTCAATAAATTATACTTTACTCCTGAAATTGAGAATGAATATCAGAAATATCATAATAATCAGTCACTTTTTTCAAGAAGAGGCGGATTAATTCTGGCTCTGATTGTATTTGATTTTTTTCTCTTATCAGATTATACTTTAATGCCGGAAAAAATATCAGATGCAATTATTGTCAGATTATTTATTGTTACTCCGATATTAAGTTTTGGTCTTGTTTTCACATATATAAAAAAATATTCTCAATATATTGAATATGTATTCATATTTGTAATATGTGCCGCACTTGGTGGAAATCTGTTTTTAATGTGTGCATATCTTCCGGAAAGCAGTGAATATTATGTAGGATTGATTCTGATATTAATTTATGGGGTTATTTTTTTCAGAATCAGTTTTAAAAATACTTTGTTACTGTCTGTATCACTTTTTGTTTCTTATGAAATTTTAATTGCATCTCATTATAATTTATCATCAGATTCTGGTGATTTACTGAGAAAGTCAATGTTTATTCTTGCTTCAGGCTTTCTGTCTCCGTTTGCTGCTTTTTTCTTTGAAAAAATGTCCAGAAAAATTTTTATGCAACGAAATAAAATTGAGAGAGCAACGGAATCAGCTGAAAATGCAAATAAGGCAAAAAGTGAGTTTCTTGCCAATATGTCTCATGAAATAAGAACACCTATAACTGCGATACTTGGTTTCACAGATTTATTGTCGGATGGTGATCTGAATGACAGACACAGACATTATCTGAATGCCATAAAAAACAATAGCAGTTTATTATTATCACTGATAAATGATATTCTTGATTATTCAAAAATCGAAGCAGGAAAAATCGGTATCGAAAAAATTCCGTTTTCATTGGAAAATCTGTTTGATAATATCAAGATCAACTCAGGAATACTACTGAAGAAAAAACAGTCAGAAGTTGAAATGAGAATAAGGCTTCCCTCTGACTACAGTAAATATATCATAGGTGATCCCACAAAAATTTTACAAATTATGAATAATCTGATCAGTAATGCTGTAAAATTTACAGATAAAGGTTTTATCGAATGCGGTTTTTCTGTCAGGAACGAATATCTGGAGTTTTATGTCAGAGATACAGGTATTGGCATATCAGAAGAAAATCAATCATTTGTTTTTAATTCTTTTGAACAGGCTGATACAAGCACGACAAGAAAATACGGGGGAACCGGTCTCGGGCTTGCTATTTCAAAAAACTTGGTAAATCTGATGGGTGGTGAAATCAGAATTCATTCTGTCATAGGAGACGGTGCCGCATTTTATTTTACTATCCCTTATAGACCTGTAAAAGAAGAACAAATACTGAAGAGTGACAAAGCAGTCAGAGTAAAGAAAAAAGGAGCCTTGAATCATAAAATATTATTGGTCGAAGATAATGAATTCAATCAGATATTAGTCGGAACGATATTGGAAGGATTCGGATTTTCTGTTGAAATAGCAGGCGACGGTCAAGACGCTATTTCAAAATACAAATCCGATTCTTCTATCGGCATAATACTTATGGATATTCAAATGCCGATTATGGACGGACTTGAAGCAACTATGAAAATCAGAGAGATTGAGCAGGATGGGGGTAAAAAAAGAATCCCTATTATTGCTTTGACAGCAGGTGTTTCGGAATCTGAGAAAGATGAAATTATCAAAGCCGGATTGGATGATTATGTATCAAAACCGATAGATCGGAAACATTTACTGGATATTTTGAGGAGATATTCAGGATGACGGACATTATCAATTGTTCGGCCGCGCTCGGTTCGGATTGACGCGCTCGGTTCGGATTGATAAATCTGAACCTCCTCCGGCCGGAACATGGGCGGAAAGGGTGTTCTGTGAAAAAGGCGGGCGGAGGGCGGAAAAATGCCCGGAAAGGGCGCACCTCTCCTGTGCTGTCCGTGAGAGGGCTTCCCATGAACTACAAGAATCGGATAAGAAAGGTAAGGCCGGCTTTCTTCTTATCCGTTTTCCCCGTAGTTTTTGCAGCGACAGAACTACCAGGCTGAATTTAACTTCAAACATTAAAGGAGGAAATGTGATTTCAAAAAAGAGTTTGGCATTGATCATTATTGTGGCTATGGCTTCAGTTTTGTGTTTTTCTCATTTTGCCGGAGCGCATTCCGGCGATGAAGATGCAATGGGATGTCATATTTGTGAGACCAATTGCGAACAATGGGGCCTTGAAGAAGGAGAATATCATTGCGACGATACAGAAGCCGATTCAGGCAACCTCATCACCTCAAAACTCTGGATCAAAGCCGTTATCAACACAGATGAAAAAGGCCCCGTCAAAGCAGTCTGGAAAAGAGGCGGCCAGGATGCCACCGCAGCCGGAGACACTGTCATCTGGGGCTATTTCCATGCCAGTCCTGATGATGTCACCTGGGGCAGCGAAGAGAACCCTGACTTGTTCGTCAAAATCTGGTTTGACCGCAGCGGCCGGGTGGATGTCAATTTTTTCCACGTCTCAGTCCCGGAGATAGAAGTCTATTCGGATTATCCTTATGACGGCGTTCCAGATGAACACGGAACCACAACGATGACGACAAGATATATTCGTCAGTATTATCTGGACGGCCAAAGCAATATGGAAGAGAATTCTGAGGACGGAAAACCGCTCGAAGACGCGGCATATTATCCAGAAGGGAATCCTCCAGGATATTCCGCCACGGACCGCCTTAGAATCGGCACACTCATCAACACAGTTGAAAATGGCCCGATTGAAGCGATCTGGCACAAAGGCGGCGAATCCGACACCGCCGACGGCCATCGGGTACTCTGGGGGCATTTTTACGCCAGCCCCGATGATGTCAACTGGGGCAGCAAGAACAATCCCGACCTTTTCGTCAAAGTCTGGTTTGACGCAAGCGGAAGGGTTGACGTTAATTATTTCCATGTATCTGTTCCTGACATCGAGGTCTATTCCGACCTTCCTGACAGAGAGTCGTATAATGAAAAAGGAACCACGATCATGGAAAACCGCTATATCCGGCATGAATATCATCAATATGAAGTCGTAAAACTTGAGACAGACTATGGCGATATTATGATGTGGGTTTACGATCAGACCCCTTTGCACAAGGCAAATTTCATGCGACTGGTTAAGACAGGATTTTATGACAATACGATTTTCCATCGTGTGATTGACGATTTTATGATCCAGGGCGGTGCTTACAGAAGCGGCACCTGGGAAGGAGATAACCCCGATTTGATAAACGCAGAGATTGACAGCCAGTTCACGCATGTGTATGGGGCAGTAGGAGCGGCCCGGACATCAGACAATGTGAATCCGGAAAGAAAATCCAGCGGCTCCCAGTTCTACATTGTGGAAAATAGCAACGGAACCCCTCACCTAAATATGAATTATACAGTATTCGGACAGGTCATTGACGGGATGAATGTGGTGGAGGATATCGCAGATGTCGAAACAAACGAAAGCGACAGACCGCTTCAGGATGTGTATTTAAGAGAAGCGAGTACAGTGATGCTGACGGCTGAGGAGTTGCTGGAAAATTACAATGTGAATGTGTTAGTCCAATGATGTACTGCCGGACGGGGTTGCAAACCCCGTCCGGCAATGGTCCGACAATGACCAAAGACTGAGGAGAGCGCAATGAAAACCAAAACGTGTGTCATTCAACTCGTATGTGCCTTGTCTGTGTTGTTTTTCGCTCTGACACCAGCAGTGTTCGGAGTGGAGATAACGCCAGATATTTCTGATCCTTTTTACTCTCCGGGTACCGATCCTGTGGGGCTTGCGTATGACGGAACCTATCTGTGGAACGCGGATGCTGACGACCAGATGATTCACAAACTGGATACGTCAGGAAATCTCATTGATTCGTTTTATTCGCCCGGATTTGCGCCAGCCGGTCTCGCATTCGACGGAACGTATTTATGGAATGCTGATGTTGATAACCAGATCATTTATAAACTGGACACTTCCGGAGAAGTCATTGATTCGTTCGACTCTCCCGGTATTGAGCCAGCAGGTCTCGCATTCGACGGAACATACCTGTGGAATGCAGATACCTATGACCAGATGATTTATAAGTTGGATATCTCCGGGAATATTGTAGATTCGTTTTATTCTCCAGGTCCCAAGCCGTCTGGCCTTGCATTCGACAAAATATATTTATGGAACGCTGATCCTGATGAGGAAAGGATATTCAAATTAGATACATCCGGGGAAATCATTGACTCGTTTTATTCGCCCGGGTTTGCCCCTGCCGGTCTCGCATTCGACGGAACGTATCTGTGGAATACGGATATTGAAGACGACGAGATTTACAGAATAGACGTGTCACCGGATACAGGAGAACCAGATACAGGCTATCTGGTGACACCCGAACTCTGGATCAGAGCCGTTATCCGAACTGCGGAAAAAGGCCCGATTGAAGCGGTCTGGAAAAAAGGCGGCCAGGGCAATACCGCGGGAGGACACAGTGTGATCTGGGGATATTTCTATGCCAGCCCCGATGGTGTTGCCTGGGGCAGCGAAGAGAACCCTGACTT
>Ga0190283_1001150_pt1 | contig 12428 bp, 9 predicted proteins | sample 48691801_MG_FD_161669 | JGI IMG/M metagenome (GOLD analysis project Ga0190283, IMG submission 161669) | Hydrothermal vent microbial mat bacterial communities from Southern Trench, Guaymas Basin, Mexico - 4869-18-0-1_MG | ecosystem: Environmental > Aquatic > Marine > Hydrothermal vents > Microbial...
CCCGCAACCCGTAACCCGCAACCCGCAACCCGCAACCTCAAGCAATAGTCGTTCCCCTGAAGGGCTCCCCTCTCAGGAGCTTCTCAAAATTGTCGACATCATTTCCGATGATGATCACCTCTAACCCCAACTCCTCTCCCTCTCTCGATGCGATGGGGTCAAAAGGCATGTTCAGCCCGGGATCCCATTCATTTCCAACCAGTTTCCTGAACTCGGACCATGATATTTCCGTGAGTTTCTCGGCATTTGGGTCCTTTTTCGGATCAGCGCTGCACACATAATCGATGTTGGACATATTGATGACCCTGACAGCGCCAAACCGCTTGGCTAACTGTACTGCGCGCAGATCCGTGGAACTTCCCGGTTCAAACCCGGCGCCGATAACAACCCTCTTCGATCCATCGATTTCCTCATCAGGATCATGGATCACCTTTTTGTGGGCTTCATCACCGAAAATCGACCTGACCAGTTCAGCATTCAGTCTGGTGGCGCTGATCCCGATCCAATCAAGATCCTCGTTTGGCACTTCCGTTGTTTCCCTTGCCGCGTTTTGATAGTTCCTGCAGATCTTTCCGCCCCCACAGATGACAATAAACCGTTCATCTTTCAGGCTCTGGATAATCTCTTTGAACATCTTCAGGAATGGTACGTCAATCTCCTCTGGCACGATAATTGACCCCCCCAACGAAATAACAACTGTCTTTGGACCCATCTTCACCTCCTGTTTTTAAGATTCACTTTCCAAGCGTCTGATACTCATAACCCTGAACCTCGGAACCTTGTCGAAGATCCCCGCACATAGTACGGGGGAACGCGTAAACGGTTACTTTACATATTACCGAAAATGGATTAAAAAGAGCAAGGCCTCTTTTTTTTGCAGGGTATCAAATGGATTCTGATTTATCATATTCATCTTTGGTCATATTGATCATAGGTATTCAAGTCTTGATTTTAGGCTTGGTAGGCCTTTTCCTCTTTTACCGCAAATTCAGCGGTTCGTCTAAATCTGAATCCCGAATCAAGACGTTTCTCGCGCAACATACCCGTCGAACCTCCATTTTCGGCGGAATTCTGATAGGTGTCATTTTCATAGGCATATCGATCTATTTTGTCGTAACCCTTGATAGAACCGGCCACCACAGACCGGTATCCTCAATCTCAAAACAATCATCTTCCCCACAGCCGGAACCTTCACCCTATGAAAACAAACAACCTGAGGCATTAGAGTCACCCGAAACCTCAGGCCCGTCATGGAAATCCGAAACCAAATACGGCGATTCTCGGATGCGCGAGATCACCAGAAAGACTATCCAGGGCGAACTGCCCGATTTCCCTAAAGGGAAACACCCGCCTAATCCCGCTCTTCATAGCTATCTTCGCCTCATAAACGGGTGGCTCGAAGACAAAAATCTTCCCGGGGGCCAGACCCATGATGTAAAATGGTTTTTTAACCGGCTTGTGAAAGACTATGGGTTCAGGGGTAGCGAATCCACGGTGAAGAGTTTCCTCAAACAGAGAAGCAGGGATGAGACAAGCGAATCAAACCTCCTTCTCCTTGTGGATTCATCATGCGGGCAGGAGGCAGAGGTCCATTGGGACAGTGTGGACATGGTCCTCAGTGGAACAGAAGTGAGTCTTTATCTGTTTTCCATGCAATCCAAGTGGTCGGGAAAATGTTTTCTATACTGTTGTCCGGATACACAATTGGATGCCTTCATTGATGCCCACATTCGCGCATTCGAGTTCTTCGGAGGGATCTTTCCCAGCATAGTTTACCTTACTTTACCGGAGGCTATGGGAAGTGAACTCCGCAGAACCAATAGCGCAGAGCATGATAGTTTTGCCCGATTTTGCGCCTATTATAATATCAGCCCGCAATTTCGTGAACCTGATCAGGAGGGAGAAAATGCGGATGTTAAGGGATGTCTCCGCGACATTTTGCACAAAGAGAGGGTCTCCGATTCCGCAGCCGAAACCTTGGAAGAGCTGAACCGAACACTCTTAGCAGAATGCAAGGCAACCGGGGACTACACTCGAAAAGGTCATTCCAGGACAATCAATGATTTATTTAAGCAGGAGAAGATCTGCCTGTTGGCTTTTCCAAGAGCTCCAACAGACACTAATTAGATCTTGTGACAAACACACAAACCTGAACTTTAGCTCATTTTAGCATCTATTTGCTCACATCAAATCATGTTTGCGAAAGATTTTTCATGTAGCGATTGTAAACAGAATGATACGTTTTAGCCCTTTGCGTCTTTGCGTGAGACCTTTGCTTTTCCAGTTTACCCGGGTTAGCTGGTTAGACTGTTTAATATGCCTGATATGATTGACTTTTTTTATAAAGCATGCTACATGCAATCAGAAGTCAATCCCGAAGGTGTATGAAGACGCAACAAGAAGGAGATATCAAAACCCCCACCCCTTAGGGGTCCGGTCAAAGCTCTGTTCGAGGTTAATGCAAAATGAACCCGTGTATCATCATGCGCTCATATAATGACATGCCTCTTATCGCAGATACCTTGAGCATGGTGAGCCGGCAGACCACCCCGTTTGAGCTGATCTCCCTCGATAATGAATCCACGGACGGTACGCTCCAGACAATCAAGAAATACACTGATCGCGCCATTAATATCCCAAAAGGGACTTATGTTCCAGGCCGGGTCCTTAATCAAGGGATGGAGGTTTCCCATGGGGAATTTGTCGTGTTTCTCAACTCTGACTGTACCCCTTCCAGCGAATCATGGCTCGAGAACCTGTTAGCCGGGTTTACGGGTGATAATGTGGCAGCAGTGTTCGGCCGGCAGATCCCGCGTCCCGATTGCCACCCGATCTTTGCCAAAGATACTGAAGATACTTTTGGAGACGGCTCAAACCAGAAATACTGGCGACACTGCTTCTCCATGGCATCTTCCGCCATTCGCCGCTCCGTATGGGAGAAAATGAAATTCGACGAAGATATCCAGTATTCTGAAGATATTGACTGGACCTGGCGTGTTCGGCAAAAGGGCCATGAGATCCGTTATGTCGCCGATTCCATTGTTATGCACTCCCATAACTACAACTTAAGGCAGTTCTACAGACGCCATTATGGGGAAGGCCGGGCAGAGGCAGTGATCTTTGACTGGTCCAAGTGGGAGCAATCATTTATCCGGTACTCCCTGCTCCCCTACATACGTCAGATAATAAGCGATGAAAAATATTGTCTGTCTCATTTTTTCTTAGGGGCAGGCTTTTACTCACCCGTGCTTCGCTTTGCACAACTGTTGGGCAGGCGAGCGGGTTTTAAAGATGGATTAAGGGAGGGAGTTCGATGAGTGCAATCTATGCGGAACATGGGTCAGAGGACTTTAACGCCCGCATGCATGACGTCTCGCTGCGGATCGGCGAAGAGGTGGAGAAGGCATTAGGCGACAATTTGGTCGCATTGATAGTGGGTGGCGGTTATGGCCGGGGGGAAGGCGGTGTCGTACGTGTTGACGGTGTGGAACAGCCATATAATGATCTTGATTTCACCCTGGTAGTGAAGCGGAAAGGGAGTGTTCCATGGGACAAATTAGATGCCATCAGCGAACATTTTGAGGAAGAAATCAAGATTGATGTCGATTTCAGCCGGCCTTTGACCATTCATGACATCGAAACCTGGCCTCACTGGTTGATGTGGTACGATCTCTTGAACGGGCACATCGTAACAAAAGGTCCGTCAGACATCCTGACCGCCCACGCGCCTGCGGCCCTTAAAAAAACGCTGCCGGCTATAGAGGCAACCCGATTGGCGCTGAACCGGGGGGCCGGTCTGTTGTGGGCATTGCGTGTTGTGCGAGGCGCTGAAAATACACCGGACCCGGACTTCACCCGGCGGAACTATTACAAATGCCTTCTGGCCATGGGAGACGGCCTCCTGATCGCCCATCAACGCTTTGCCACGCCCTATCGAGGCCGAGACGATCGCCTGACCCGGCTTGAGGCAGACACCCCTGAAGTCGCAGCCTTTAAATTAGGGGCGCTTTACCATGAGGCCCTGCGCTTCAAGTTTCAACCGGATGACTTGCCGGACACCCAGGTTGAGGAAGAGCAGCTGAAGGATCTGGCAAGACGCTGGGGAGAGATCTTCCTGCACATCGAAAAGATCCGCACAGGACGCAACTGGGTTTCACTTACCGAGTATTCACGATGGGGGGGGCTTCGGGAAGTGGAGCAACATTCCATCAAAAACCTACCGCGCAACCTGATCAGAAGCAAACAGATGGGATTCTTTTCATGGAAATACCCCCGGGAAAGGCTCTACAGGCAATTGCCTGTCCTGTTGGGCCTGACAGACCAGACCGCTTTGGATTGGCCCGCTGAATCAGGGCGTTTCCTCAAAATCTGGGACAGGTTTAATTGAGACGAGAATGGAAAATCTCACAAAAGAGCAGTTCTCCCAGGATCTGGACATGGGATTGACACGCTTAGATCTCATCCAGGAGAACAAGTACTGCCATATCTATCGATCAGAGTGTGATGGACAACCATTTATAATAAAAAAATACAAGGGTGACGATTCCGCATTAATCGAGGAAGAGGCCAAGGCCTTAAACTTCTATCACCATATTGCAAAGGATGATCCAGCCCTCATCGATTCAAAGGCAGTAAAACTCATTGCCGGAAAAAACCTCCTCTGCATCGGTTTTGTTGAAGGCGAATGTTTCAGCGACCTCCTGTATCGCGGGAGAAAGGATACCGGCGTGCGCGAGCAATCAATCCGTATTATGGGGATCTTAGGGAGGCTGATGAAGGGTCTCTACGAGATGACCCGGTCCCCGGGGGTCGAGACCTCCCCGTTTATTTTCGAGTACTCCGAACATACATCCCGTCAGCTGGCAAGTGTCCCTCTGTTAGGATTTCTTCTCTTCAGAGGGATCAGAAAAGAGACTGCACTACTCTCGGAGTCGTTCAAGGCGGCCCGGATTACACCCTCATTCATCCACGGTGACTTTGTCTTCAGAAATATCCACGTGGATGGGGAACGTGTCGGGCTCATCGATCTGGCCAACACCATTCCAAGGAGCCATACCCTCAACGATGTGTATAACCTGAAATTTGCCCTCAACAATATGATCCTGTCCAAAGAATTTAAGGTGGAACTCTGGTCGGCCTTCCAAAACGGGATAAAGCCCCTTGCTTTTCCTGAAATTGCCCACCATTTTTATTACGAATACCACCGCCGACGCTGGCTCATGCTGAAATTAAAGAGCCGGAACCCTAAGGATCAGATGCAGGCCTTTCGTGGTCTATTCGGTTTTGCCAGATCTTTTGAACAGGGAGGTATGGCCCTATGACCACGGCGTCAATAATGGGCATTGCCACCTTCCTGATCGGTGTGCCCACGGTGACAGGCGTTTTATACGCCATGCCCCATCTGCGCAGGCTCATGCTCACAATCATGGTATTTTCCACCTGCCATATCAAAAAACCGTTTTATATGGAGGTCTTTTTTGAGGCATATCGCGGCGTTGATCGGGGTTTCGGCGTCACCATCCCCGACCTCTTTTTTTTCGGGTTTTTTTTCTGGTTTCTTATGGGTGGCTCAAGACAGAAACTGATTCTCTGGCCCTGCAATATGACCCTCTGGACTTTAATGATTATCATCTCTATCCTCTCCCTGACCGCATCTTCTGTGGCCTATTACGGGCTTTTCACCATTCACAAATTCATCCGTGGCCTGGTGCTCCTCTGGGTAATCGTAAATGTTGTGCGAGACAGAAAGGACGTGGAGGCGGTCATCACCGGGCTCATGGCGGCGGTCATTTTTCAGGGGGGAGTAGTATTCTGGGACAAGTACGTGACACATGCGGTCGTAAATCGCTCGGTAGGGAGTTTTCCCCACCCCAACACCCTCGCCATGTATACCGATCTGATCATCCCCGCAATCCTCGCCCTGATCCTCGCTGATGGTTTCACAAAGAAGAGAAACAGGTGGGCTATCGCTGCTCTATTTGCCGGTATGTTATGTGTTGTGTTTACAAAATCGAGGGCGGCCTTAGTCATAATGATAGGGGCGCTCGCATCAGTAACAGCCATTTCAGTCTTTATCAAACCCACTGCGCGGAAAATGGGCATCATATTCATCGGATTCGTCCTTATGGACATGATCGGGGTGGCCGTGGCCCCTCGTATCATAAAACGGTTTCAGAGCGCGCCCAAGGCATCGGCAGAGACCCGGGAATATTTTAACAGTGCAGCAATGGCCATGGCCAATCATTACACATTCGGCACGGGGCTCAACTCCTACTCATGGATGCTCGGGAACACCGAATATTACTGGTATGTTTATCCGGACAAAGTGGATACAGTGGAGGACTTAGACGCATTCAGGGAAAGCAAACGGGGTATGAGCCGGTTGGGCACCGCTCACCACATATATCTCCTCTTTGCGGCCGAAACCGGCTGGCTCGGGATGTTGACGTTTATCCTGTTTTTGTTACGGTTTTACCTGAAAAATTTTGTCCTTCTTTTGAAGGCCCGCGACGAGTATTATCAGGCTATCCTGTTGGGCCTGTTTGTGGGATTTTCGACGCTCCACCTGCAAGGGTTATTAGAGTGGATATTCCGTCAGACCCAGGTTTTTTATCTCTTTTTGATCCTATCGGGGTTGATGGTATCCATAGGAAATATAATGAAAATGGAGACCCGAAATATACGGGCCTCGACCTAACGTCTTGGAAAGAAAATGACCGATCAACAACAGCCGGAAACTGCATCAAACACCCCGCAGCCAAAAAACCGGTCTCGCTATATCCTGGTCAACACCCTCTCCAGTTACGGGCGAGACATTATTGACACCATTACCTTCTTGGTCCTGATCCCCTTTATTATCAAAACCTTAGGGAGTGAAACCTTTGGATTGTGGTCTCTGATCTGGTCATTTCTCGCATTTTTTGAGTTAGCCGACATGGGGTTTGGCGCCTCCGTGGTCAAATATGTGGCTGACGCAAGGGGACGACAGGATATTGAGCGACAGCAGGCCATTATATGTACACTTTTCTGGCTTTATGTTGTACTCGGGGCAATCGTAATGGGTGCAGTCGCGGCAAGTTTACTCTTCTTTAATCAGGTCTTTGAGATCCCGGCCGATCAGGCCGCGTCAGCCCGGGCTGTCCTGTTAATAATAGGGGCGCGATCTGCCCTGTATATGCCCTTGGGTATGTTCCGGGGCGTCCTTGTAGGTCTCCAGAAGATGAAGGTAGCCAACGGCTACAAGGTCATTGGGGGGCTTGCCTATTTTGTGAGTGTGTTGATCGTACTGAGTCGCATCCCTGATCTCCGGGTCCTCGCAGGACTAAATGCCCTGTTAGGGGTCCTGCCCATGTTCGCAATGATGGTGCATGTAAAGGCCATATCTCCTGAATTGAGCCTCCGGCCCAAGCATTTTGATCGATCTCTGGTCCGTGAGTTATCCTCCTTTTCCCTCTATTTCTCGCTCATCCAGGTCGCCGGATTGATTGCCACCCGGGTCGATGCCATTGTTGTCAAACTTTTTCTGCCCTTGCAAATGGTTGCCATATATTCCATCGGCATACGGCTCTCGGGAAAGGCAGATCAGTTTTGCTACCACCTGATCAAGGCATTGACCCCGGTGGTAGCTGAACTCCACGGGGCAGATGAACAACAGAACATACGGGCAGTCTGGTACCGCGGCAGCAAACTGACCACGGGATTTGCCACGCCACTGTTATTGGGATTGGCCCTTTTGGCAGAGCCATTAATTATTGCCTGGATAGGCCCTGAATTCAAGACGTCTGTTCCGGTCTGTCAATGGCTCGTAGCAGCAGTCATGATCGGTGTTATTCATGGCAATACAGAAAATATTCTAAGCATGGGCGGTCATCAGAAGTTTTTGGCCTTTTCAATACTCGGGTGCCAGGCGCTCAACTTAGGCCTATCCCTCCTCCTGATTCAGCTTTACGGGATCAAAGGCGTGGCCATGGCAACATTCATTTCCTATCTACCTATTTATGTGGGTTTAATACAGACCAAGGCCGGCAGGGTTCATGAAAGGTCCCACTGGGATTTTTATAAGAGCACGGTTTTTCCGAGCATTGTCCCGGCCTTGCTGATGGCCGCTTTTTTGGTGGCCGCACAGCGCTATCGGCCCGTGACCAATCTAATGGAAGTCGCCATATTGGAGATCCTTGGCAGTATGGTTTTTGCGGGCGCATTCTGGCTGATCGGCTTTAATGCAAAAGAGAGGGGCTATTTCAAGGACAAAATCATCAAGCGCGTTTTCCGTCGCAAACGATAAGGAATCAGTTATGGTAAATCCCGAGACTCAACAGACCCCCGAAACCGGGGGCGGACTCCCCTTTGAACCGCTTACCCTTCTCATCGGACTGCTGCGCCGCTGGAAGATCCTCGCCATCTTTTTTGTGGTTTCCATTTCTCTCGGACTTTTCGCCGGAATCAAGTTCGGGACACGAATCTATGAAACAGAAACCGTCATGCTTTATACCCCCGAAGAGGGAACTGAAGAGGGCCTGGGCCGGACCCCGCCCCTTGCAACACAGATTCAGATGGTCAAAATCCCTTCGAACCTTGAAGAGGTCAGAGAAAGGCTTCAATTGCCTACCTCTCTGAAGGCGTTGGGCCGGGCCTGCAGGGTCTGGGTGGAGAGAAAGACATCGTTGGTGTTTATCCGGGCCACGTGGGATTCGGCCCAAAAGGTGGCAGCAATCGCAAACACGCTGAGGGATGTGTTTATTGCGAACCAGATGCAACTTGCAAGAGACAATGCCGGCAGGGACTTGCGTGACCTTGAAGCGCGATTCAAGAAGGTGAGCAGGCAATTATTAGACGCTGACGCGAGACTACAAAAATTCATCACCACCAACAAGATCGTTGATCTTGACATGGAAGTGAAATGGAATCTCGAGCAAGTGACCTCATTGGAACTCCTCTTGTCCAATGCCAGGGTGGATAGGGATACCTTGGGACTACAAAAGGCCAGCCTGGAAGAAAGGATAAATGGCCTGAAGGCGAAAGAGGCAAATGAAAAAGCAACTCAGGCAAAAACCCAGGGTCTTGCCGACCTGAATATCAGGATAGAGCGTATCAGACGGGCGATCCACGATGATAAGACGCAAAGAACCGACTCTGTCGATATGATAAAGTATAAACTCGCCTTTGAACGTGCCCAGAAACTCTATGAAAAAGGCCTCATTTCCAAATCAGAATACGAAGAAACGCGGGCCGATTTCGAAAGACAGGAAGTGGAGGCCCTTGATACGGAACAGATCAAGGAGTGGAAGAGACAGCTCCACATCCTTGAAAAACAGGTTATTCCTGAAAAGGCGAGTTTTAAATCCGAAGCAGGAGAAATGCTGCACGATTTGCAGCTCAAGGCCCTTTCTATGGAACTCGAAGAGGTCTCCCTGCGTCAAAAAGTGATCCATTTGGAGCAGGAACGGAAGAGGATTAAGGCAAGGCTCGAGGTATTGACGGACCTTCAACGGAAATATGCCGGACTGAACCGCGAAGTGCGCGCCCGCGAAACAGAAAGCAAGACGCTCGAGAGGGCGCTTGCAAAGGTGCGAAGAGATTATCAATCCAACAGATCAAACTTCACGATTATCTCAGACGCCAAGATTCCGCTTTTCAGGCTGAAATCCAACCGTAAAATTATCGTAATTGTTGTTGTATTCCTTGGAAATATGATGGGATTCACCCTGATATTAGGTCTTGAGTTGATGGACACCACCATCAAATCAGCGGCTGAACTCACCCAGAAATTCTCCCTCCCCGTACTCGGGATCATCCCCAACATAAAAGATGACCACGGACTATTCCCTGAAAAAACCCATTTTCCCTTGATCGAGCCGTTCAGGATTATCGTTCGGCGTCTCCGGCACCTTGTTCCGGAAAAAGGGGCGCGTCTCATGATCGTCAGCGTGAACCCCGGGGAAGGAAAGACAATGGTTGCCACAAATTTAGCCGCTGTGTTAGGACGTCAGGATGAGAGGGTTCTGTTGCTGGATGCGCAGGCCCGGGCCCAGGAAAGTGACCGCAGCCTTCGATATTTGATAGCGGAAAAGGAGAAGCCTGTCATCGGACTCGGCGAATATCTCTCCTTTCAGGCAGAGGGTCCCAGGGACATTATCTGGCCCACTACCCTTCCGGGAGTGGAATGCATTCCCCATGTTGAGGAGGCAGTAATTCCTGACGTGCTCGCTTCAAACCGGATGAAGGAGATGCTCGAAGAGCTTTCTAAGGACTTCAGCATTATCATTATGGACGCCCCTGCTGCAGGTCAATATGTTGATGCCGAATTAGTGGCTTCCATGTCTGATGCGATTCTCATAGTTGTCCGGAGTCGCGTATGTCCAAACTCCGGGCTGAAAAGAGCCATTGAAAGGCTGAAGGAAACGGATGTGCCGATCATCGGATTTATTCTGAATGATGTGGATCGGTTTTATATAAACAGGTTGTAGGGCAGGTCTCGCGGCAATGGGGGAAAACAGATGAACATCGTCCAAATACCACGGCGGTTCGTCAGCAGCCACTGGGGCGGGACCGAAACAGTCATCCTTGAGACGTGCAAGCGCCTTCTTAAAATGGGTCATCATACGGAGATCATCTGTCCCAATGCCCTGGCACATCAGGATAAAGAAGTAATCGGGGGCGTCAGTATAAGCCGGGTACCCTACTTCTACCCCTATTTTGGGTTGTCTCATGAGGCCAAAGAACAGTTGGACAGAAAAGGTGGCAATCTCTTCTCCTTTGCCCTGATGAGGGCCCTGAAAAAATACCCTGACCTGGACATTATCCACCTGCACACCGCAAAACGACCGGGCGGCATCGGCAGATATATAGCCATAAAGCGCAAAATCCCCTATGTGGTTTCCCTGCACGGCGGGGTCTTTGACGTGCCTGAGGAGGAGGTAGAGACCTGGACGGCCCCCACCGAGGGAACCTTTGAGTGGGGCAAGATCCTTGGCTGGTGGGTAGGTTCACGTCGTGTTCTTGACGATGCGGCGGCCATTCTCTGTGTGGGGGAAGAAGAGCGACGACAAACGCAACAGCGTTTTCCCCACAAAAAGGTCATTCATTTAGCCAACGGCGTTGACCCGGAGGGGTTCGCAACCGGGGACAGAGTGAAGTTTCGCAACACGTATCACATCCCTTCGGATGCCTATGTGATTGTGACGATTGGGCGTATTGATCCCCAGAAAAATCAGATCTTCGCCATTAATCTCCTCCCGGAAATGATCAAGCTCAATCCCAACACACATGTGGTCATCATCGGGCCTGTGACCAATGAGAATTACAACAAAAAGCTTGTCCGGAAAATCAATGAGAAGGGTCTTGAAAGCCACGTAACCGTTATTGACGGGTTGGCCGCCGGGAGCCAGGAACTGGTTGATGCCTTCCATGGCGCCGATATATTCCTCCTTCCCTCCATTCACGAGCCATTCGGCATCGTTATCTTAGAGGCCTGGGCCGCAGGTCTGCCCGTGGTTGCGAGCCGGGTAGGCGGCATCCCGTCATTTGTAAACAATGGCGAAGACGGGTTGTTGTTTGAGCCCAATGACGAGGCAGGGTTTATAAGGGCGTTCAAGACAATCCTGGAATCTCCGGAAAAGGCCCGAGCGTTGGGCACTGCCGGAAAACTGAAGGCCCAGGGTCAGTATAGCTGGGATAGGATTACCCAAATCTTGGTTGACATCTACGAGGAGGCTATCCGTGAAAATCCTTTTCGTAAATGAGAAATGCGGGTATTTCGGCGGGGTGGAGCAAAACATCGCAGATACCGTGGAGGGATTGAATTCCAGAGGTCACAACTGCTACCTGGCCTATGGAGAGATCTCAGAGCGGGACCTGGAACAGTACAGAAGTCTCTTTGAAAAAACTTTCCCGTGTCAGGAAATAGGCGCTACTACAGAGGAGGCTGCCACTCAGGCCCTTGAGGAGATCTTGGGCCGGGTATCTCCTGATGTAATTTATTTTCACAAGATTCCTGAACTGAAATCCTGCATGCACCTGCTCCCCAAGAACCGAACGGTCCGAATGGTGCACGATCACGACCTGTGCTGTCCGAGGAGACACAAATACTTCATGACCAACGGTCGGGTCTGCCACCATAAATTGGACTGGCGCTGCTGGCTCGACGGGGCCTTTATTGCGAGGGATCCTGCTTCGCGGAGCGGTTTTGTCTATGTGAGCATAGGGCATAAGCTTAAAGAAATGCGTCGCAATTATCATCTCGACGCACTCCTTGTGGGCAGCCGTTTCATGAGAGATGAACTCCTCCAAAACAGATTCCCGGCGGAAAAGGTACATGTCCTGCCGCCTGTTATTCGCATGGAGAACAAGGCCCCATCGCCTGTCCCTGACGATCCCCACATATTGTACGTGGGACAGCTCATCCGTGGCAAAGGGGTCGATCTTCTGTT
>Ga0190283_1001156_pt1 | contig 12392 bp, 14 predicted proteins | sample 48691801_MG_FD_161669 | JGI IMG/M metagenome (GOLD analysis project Ga0190283, IMG submission 161669) | Hydrothermal vent microbial mat bacterial communities from Southern Trench, Guaymas Basin, Mexico - 4869-18-0-1_MG | ecosystem: Environmental > Aquatic > Marine > Hydrothermal vents >...
TTCGTACGCAGCTTTTCCATGGTTGTCAACGCATTTCCCCCAGGGGCCATCTTGGTCATCTGTGGATGATCTTAGCCTCCCCGGGACACATCGATAGCCGTTTTTATAATTGTAGCCGTTCACGGGTTCAGGGGTTAAGGGATGAGATAGCTTCCCTATTTCATAATCTTAATCATAATCCTAATCTTACTCAAAACGATTATGATTAAGAGTACGATTAAGATTATGATACGCCTGTAAAGAGACCTTTTTACAGGAAATTCTGAATCTGTGAACGTTTGCCTATAACTGTATGAGGATAGGACTATATGAGAAAGGGGCCTGTGAGTCAAGGTTGAGCCCTTTCCTCCCCTCTTGACTCCATCCCTCCCGGGGATGTATAAACATCGAAGGAGGCTAATAATGGATGATATTTCCCCCTGCCTTATATTTATAGACAAGGAAGGGCGTTGGTTCCACCAGGGGACCGAGATGATCCGCAGGGAATTTATCCGGCTCTTTTACCAGAATATGGAGCTTGATTTGGAGGGAAGATATCTGATCAACTGGGCAGGTAAGCCTTGTTATGTGGAGGTGGAGGATACAGCCTTTGTGGTCAGGCGGATCTCTTATGAGGAAGGGAACCAGGATCGAGGAATTAGGATCGAGCTTAGTCTGAGCGATGATACCAAAGAAGAGCTAATGCCGGATTCTCTTTCTGTTGGGAGGGATAATGTCCTTTACTGTACGGTCAAATCAGGTTCTTTCCCTGCGCGTTTCAACCGCGCTGCCTATTATCAATTGGCTGAATACATTGAAGAAGAGGGCAAGACCTATTTCCTGTCCCTCAATGGTCAAAAATACGCTATCCGGACAGGAGAGGAATAAGATTTTGTTTTTGGATTCATACTCTTAATCGTAATCTTAATTATAATCGTTTTGAGTAAGATTATGATTAAGATTATGAAATAGTTATTTCGTTCAGGCACAATTATAGATCACGACTCTCCGCTCACAGGGCTAACAATTTCTACATCTGCATTTTTTCGCAGGTTTTGAAGCCAGTTCTCGAAAACACGGCCATGCTTAGTCTGCACTAAGGATGAGCGATACTCTTTTTCTTCTTCACGGAATTCCTTATTATCGATCCCTTCCCTTGCCAGCCACCTGATGACAAATACCCCTGTGTTAGTTGCAAAAGCCTTGTCAGGATACCTTTTTCCCGAGTTGAGCCCAAAGGCCGCCTCGGTCAATTCCGGTGAGTATCCTATTTCAGATATCGGTTCCTCGCGTGTAAAGAATCCGGTCTCTCCGGTCTTCACGCCCTTTTCTTTTGCCAATTTATCCCAGGGTTTGCCTTCTTTCAGTTCCTCCAGATATTTTGAGGCGGCAGAGGTTGCTTCCTGGGCTGCAAGGTAGTCGGTATAATCATCCGTCACTCTCTCAGTAACGTCTTTCAATGGGGGCAAATAAGATGCCTTACTCTCCGAAACCTGAAAGATATAGAATTTTCCGTCCAATTCAAACAACTCGGTTGTCTCGTTCTTTCTCAAGGCGAAAAGGGCCTCGCCAATTTTTTCACTCTCGTCAATCCCGGATACCGGCTCATTTTTTGAGAGATAAGAGGAATGTTTTGCTTCAAGCCCGTACTGTTTTGCATAGACGGACAACTCTATATCGTAAGGCATCTGGTCTATGATAGACAGACCCTTTTCATGGGCAAGTTCCGTTGCGACACTCATGGTCAGCGTTTCTACGATTTCATCACGTACCTCTTCCAAGGATTTGGTCGCAGCTTCTTTTATGTCCTCCACCTTGATGATGTGATATCCGAACTCCGTCCGGACAAGATCGCTGATTTCACCCTTTTTCAACTTGAAAGCGATTTCCTCAAAGGAAGGTGTCATTTGGCCTCTCTTAAAATAGCCCAGATCTCCTCCCTTTGACTTAGTCGGGCCTTCGCTATGTTTCTTTGCCAGAGTCGCGAAATCTTCTCCCTGGCGCGCCTTTGCCAGTACCTCCTTGGCCACCTTCCTTACCTTGTCCTCGGCCTCTTTCAGGGCATCCTCGCCAAGCGTAAACAGAATGTGCCTCGCTTTTACCTGTTTGGGCTGCGTGTATGCCTCGTTATTGTACTCATAAAAAGATTCGATCTCTTTCTCAGTGACACTGACGCCCCCCTTAGAGTCCACAGGATCTATCTCGACATATGTCACTTTAATTTTCCTGGGAACCCGATAATTCTCCCTGTTATTCTCAAAATACTCCTTCAATCCAGTCTGATCAAACTTGACAGATTTCTTGAAGTCTTCGGGCTTAAATTCAACATAGCCGATCTTGATCTTTTCCTTTATAAAAGTGTAGTACTCCAAGACCTCCTGTTCAGTAACATCCAGAAAAGCGAACAGAAACTGCTTGAGCTTTTTGTCAAGGAGTTCCTGGGTCATCGTTGACTCAAAATCCTCCGGTTTCATACGGTTTTGATTCAGGAGGGACTGGTACCGTCTCATGTTAAACCGACCGTTTACCTGAAACGCAGGATAACTCATAATCGCTCTCTGGCACTCGCTCTCTGTCACATCTATCCCCAACCGTTTAGCGGCCTGTGTCATCAACCGTTGGTTTATAAGGGATTCCAATGCCCTTTGTTTTACATTAAACATCTTTACCATATTGTCATTCCACTGGTCTTTATACCTTCTTTGCAAAGCAGATATCATGTCCCGGTAGGCCTTTTGATATTCCGGGCCACTAATTACCTCCCCATTGACATAGGCGATTTTCAAGGCCTGATCAGATGTAAAAGAGTATCCAAAATAAAAAACAAAAACCACGGCTATAATAGCAATTAAGAACTTTATCAGCCAGGACTTGGCATGCTTTCTCATTAGACTCAATACCATTTAAATGCTCCCTCCTGTTTCCCAGTCGTCTTTTTCGGGGCTTCTCGATCTATTTCTGAAATAATTAAACTTTTTATAATAGCACTATCTACAGTGGATGTCCATTAGAATTTGGGGCAGCCAAAAATTAACACCTCTCCCTTGCCATTTTAGTTTTTGATCTGCTATAAGGTTCATATGAAATTCAAAGAAATCACCGAAAATGAAGTCCAACAAATTGACAAGCTTCAATCTGAATACTTCAGTAAATACATGCGCCTTTTCGACCCGCCTCTTCCGGATGGCGTGCCTGAACGTCTCGAAAAAATCCTTGAGTCTGCGATCATATCCGGGACAGATGTGGTCCTTGATATGGGGACCGGTACAGGGATACTGATTCCTATCATCCTGAAATACAAACCTGCCCTGATCTATGCCAATGATCTATCGGAAAAGATGTTGAAATCCGTAAAAGAGCGTTATCCTGAGGTCAGGACCCTGCACGGAGACATACGTGACTTGAGATTGCCGGATCACACTGTTGATGTTGTCCTTATCAATGCCTGCTACCCGAATATCGTGGATAAACATGGAAGTTTCACCAACATAAGGCGGTTTACAAAGACCGGGTGTCGTATAGTCATAAGCCATCCGATGGGAGGCGCGTTTATTAATTTCCTGCAGGAAAAGGTGCCTTTTCCCTTGGACGGTTTCCCTGAAAACAAAACCGTGGCAAAGAGCCTATTTGAGCCTTATGGATTCGGGGTTTCAGGATTTGTGAACGAGGATAAGCTGTATATCTTGGTCTTAGAAGGGTGAGAGCCTGAATTTTTCAGAGATTATATGGAATAACGCTATGCAATCGAATCTTCCCTCGAAAATCACGTATCAACCCATTGGCATTATTCATACCTCTTTTAGCAACATTGAGGGTATGCCGATTCAGCCTGCGGGAGCTGCTGATATCCGAGGCACTATTGAAATATTTGAAGAATATTCCAAAGGGTTGAAGGACCTTGACGGGTTTTCCCATATCGTCCTGATCTATCATTTCCATCAGGCCCAATCTGCGAAACTTATTGTCACACCATTTTTAGACACCATTCCGCACGGGGTTTTCTCCACCAGGGCGCCAAGCCGGCCCAACCCGATTGGGCTGTCTGTGGTCAGATTACTGAAAATCGAACAAAACATCCTGCACATTGAAAATGTGGACATTCTCAATGATACTCCTTTGATCGACGTCAAACCCTATGTGCCAGAGTTTGATCAATCTCCGGGGGCACGTATAGGATGGTTGAAAGAGGCTAAAGGGCGGGTCAGAAATAAGAAATCAGACGATCGATTTGTCTGACGAAGCAGCATATCCTATCGGTATATGGCCTGTCTTTCATTCACTGCAGTGGACGTTCCTTTTGGCGGCGGGGCCTGATAAATGACTTCAGAAATTTCTCTTAACATCTCGACCATTTTCTGCCGCAAAATAAAGACCTTAATAGTTATAGCTTCTGTTTTCTGGGTGCTTTTTGGCACGGGCTGCGCATTTTTTGCTGCTGTGCCTTTCAGCCTTTCCGAGATGAAAATCTATTTGGCCGGGAAAGAGGAAAGTCTCTCATACCCGCTTGACCCAGTTCTTCAATCAACAGTATTCAACCTGGACCGAATGGGCTTTGACATTCAAAGAGTAGAGGAATTTAATCAAAAGGGCCTGGTCTACGCTGCCTGGCAAGGCACCACCGTCAGTCTTTCAATGGAAAGTATTACTCCAACCCTGACTAAGGTCATTTGCGCGTTCAAGAGACCCGATACGATGCGGGAGTACTCTTCTGAAAAGGAATTATACAACAATATTCGCGACACGCTTAAGCTGAAACAGTTGCCAAACAGAAAAAGCCTTTTTAAAAAAATGATTACAGTGCATCGTTCCAAGGATAATAACTCGCCGGTCATAGCCTATCTCGGGAGAGGAAGTCAGACAGAAATTGTCAGCAGGTCCGGGGAATGGGCCGAGATAGCCCTTATGGATAAATGTACTGGGTATGTAGCATTTAGATACTTAGGGCGAGGTGTTCCCATAGGGGAATAATAAAGGGCTATATGTTTTCAGGAGCACCGGTTGTAAAAGCCTGTCTGGTGTGGTAAAAGGCAACCCATGAACGCCTACCTTATTTGAAAGGCAGAACAGATGGCAAAAGAATTATGGACAGTAATTGAGGTATTGGAGTTTTACCAGATTGAAGAGAGCTTTCTCAGGCATTTGGAGGAAGAGGAGATCGTATGCCCTGCTTGCGACGAGGGCCTTTCAACCAGACTTTTTCATGCTAACGAACTGGAAAAACTCCGGGTTGCAAAAATTCTCATGGAGGATATGGAGGTAAACCTGTCGGGTGTTGAAGTCATCCTTCAAATGAGAAAGAATATGATTGATATGAGGAGACAATTTGACGCCATTTTAGAGGACCTTGCCAAGCAAATGCAGAAAACCTTGAAGAGAAACCTCAAATCCTGATACCGCTTCTCACATCCTTTTCATAGAGCCCATCCATCTTTTTGACCATATCCAGGATCTCTTTGTCATCCGTCATGGGTACCTTAATGACCAGTTTGATCATAAGGTTTCCCCGCTGTTTCGTCTTGACATTGGTTGCCCCTTTCCCTTTCAGTCTGAGGGTCTGACCGCTCTGGCTGCCCGGCGGCACCTTCACCTTAACCTGCCCATCAATGGTAGGGATATTGATGGTCCCGCCGGCAATTGCCTCCCCGACGGTCACCGGCATTTCCATGAGAAGGTCATCCCCCTCTCTCTTGAGGAAGGGATGTGGTTTCAGGTGAATTATCAGGTAAAGATCCCCCGGCTTGCCACCATTCAGGCCCGGCTCGCCTTTGCCTGCCACACGGACCTTGGAGCCCTCCCTGACACCTTGCGGGATGGTCACCCTGATTTTTTCCGTACCGAGAATCTGACCGCTCCCCCCGCACTGAGAGCAGGACTTCCCTGTTTGACCGTGACCGTGACAGTAAGGGCAGGGTTTAGTAAAGTGCATGGGACCTTCTGCCACATCCTGCCGGCCGGAACCTCCGCAGTGGGGGCAGGGGACTATGGCGGAATTTGGATCGGTTCCGGCGCCCTGGCATCCTGGACAGACCTTTACCTTTTGCATGGCCAGCTCAGTTTCAAAACCTCTCAGGGCAGAGACGAGATCAATGGCCATATCATGTTGGACATCCCTCCCTCTCCCCGCCACCGAGGCGCTGAAATCATCTCGTCCCATACCGGCCCCAAAAAGGTCCCCGAAGATATCCTCATAACTCTGATATCGGCCGAATCCTTCTCCTTCATGGGGTCTGCCGGTTTGCTGAAAAGAACTCCTTTCAGAATATTGCCTCGCTTTTTCAGGGTCAAACCCTGTATGGAGACCTTCTTCCCCGAATTCGTCATACAATTTCCGCTTTTCCTGGTTGCCGAGACAGTCGTAGGCCTGGGAAATCTCCTTGAATTTCTGCTCTGCACCCTTGTTCCCCGGATTGATATCAGGATGCCATTTTCTGGCTAGTTTGCGATATGCTTTTTTTATCTTTTCTTGAGGAGCGTCTTTAGAAACACCTAAAATTCCGTAAAAATCGCCAGACATAAAAGGCACCGCCTAACCCGGATAAGCCGGAATTGTTAAATTTAAATACATAGCTTTAATTCCTGAATTTTTGAATCCCCAATTTAAACACTTAACGGAGAATATCTCAGACAAATGATAATTGTCAAATCCTTAGCCACTTCCCCTTTTCCAGCAGGCGCAAAAATGGGAACCCTGCCAGGATCAAAATTCTTCTTGATTTTTCTTTTTGATTAAGATAAAATAACATATAATTCAAAAAGCCTGGACAATTTAGTCTCTGTTATCCATCTTGTTTCACTATCTGTATTGATCTGGCTGTACGTTTTATGACCGATTAACTTAGCAGTGCGCTGGTAAAATGGCAACAAAATCAGGCAAATCAAAGATACGAAACCCTGAAGCACCAATCCTCTTTGTTGATGACGATCCCATAGCGCATAAGATAGTTAGTCATTATCTAAAGAACTGGGAACTGGAATCTGTTTACTCTGCAAGGGATGCCCTGGATGCATTAGAAAAAAGGAATTTCGTGATTGTTATCACGGATCTCGTAATGCCGAAAATGAATGGCATAGAGCTTTTGCATGAGATAAAGGCGAGGTATGGCAATCGTGTTCAGGTGATTATTATAACAATTTCCGATGAGTTAGACAATCTAATTGAGGCCCTTGATGGAGGTGCAAGCGATTTTTTGCTAAAGCCACTCAAACAAAAAGAGCTTGAAGAGGTTCTGGAACATACCCTGGCCAAGATTAAGCGCTGGAAGAGGGTTATGAATCTACTTATTGGCAAGAAAAGTAAGGGCTAACGAATCGCAACCTGCAGGGTCAAGGTCTAAAAGGCGCAATCCGAGTATGACTTGAGCCCACAGAGGGGTGTAGCCCGTTTTACCGCCCTTATTACGGCCTGCTCCATTATTCTTGCGGCTAACAACCCGGCAACGCTCACGTCTGTGTCAACCATTCCGGTTGCAACGGCAAAAATGGTATCCCCGTCAAACATGGTGTGTGCAGGCCTCATGGTTCTTCCGTATCCGTTATGAGCCATGGAAGCGACCTTGTTGGTCTCTGATTTTGTGAGTTTTGCGTTTGTGACTATAACACCGATAGTTGTGTTTCCGCTAAACTCAATCTTCCTGCCTGCGAATTCTTTAATCATAATTTCTTCGCTGCTGAGAAATCTTTCCTTGTTTTCATCCAAAACACCTGCCAATGTTTCTCCGGTCTTTGGATCTATCACGTCACCGAGGCAGTTTACCGCTACTATGGCCGCTACTTTGAGATCACCTGTTTGAATACAGTATGTACCCAATCCGCTTTTCATACATCTTTCCATTCCAAGGATTTTGCCGACCGTCGCGCCGGCGCCGGCGCCCACACTCCCCTCTGCGCATTCGTTGTCATTAGCGTTCAGGCAGGCCTGATAACCCATTTCCTTATCAGGCCTGATCCGATGGTCACCGATAGTCAGATCGAATAAGACCGCCCCGCAAACTATCGGGACCTTTGTCACAAGAACGTCAATACCGATCTTTTTCTCTTCGAGATATTGCATGACCCCGGAAGCAGCATCCAATCCGAATGAGCTGCCACCGGTCATGACGACTGCATGGATCTGTTCTACAAGGTTGACCGGATCCAGAAGATCGGTTTCTCTCGTCCCCGGGGCCCCGCCTCTGACATCCACGCCGGCTGTCACCCCCTCTTCACCTATGACCACGGTACATCCGGTGGCTGCATCCAAATCCTGAGCGTGGCCTATCTTGATTCCTTCAATATCAGTGATTGAAATCTCTTTCATGCTATATCCCTAATTTCTCCGCAACATTTCCCTGGCATGGGCAACTGCCCGTGGGGTAATTTCACGTCCGCCTAAAAGTCTCGCAATTTCCTGAACCCTCTCTTCAGGACTCAGCTCGGCAATGGTGGCCTCGGTTCGGCCGTCGGCGATCTCTTTTTTGACCAAAAAATGGGTCTCTCCCTGGCAGGCGATCTGAGGGAGGTGGGTGATGCACACGATCTGATGATAGGCAGCGAGAGAAGAGATTTTTTCTCCCACCACCTCAGCCGTGGCCCCGCTCACACCGGAATCGACTTCGTCAAAAATAACAGTTTCCACAGAGGCAGTCCTTGAGAGGATCGTCTTTATCGCTAACATAATTCTCGAGAGTTCTCCCCCTGACGCTATTTTTGAGAGGGCTCTTAACTCCTCACCCGGGTTTGGAGAAATCATGAATTCAACACGGTCGAGACCATCGGGCCGCATATTCCCTATACCCCCTTCTGCCCCGTCTTCCCCCGCATCAGACTGATCTTCGAATCTCACCTCGAACTCGGTTTCCTTCATATGGAGCTGGTGAAGTTCCTTTTCCACTGCCTCCTTAAAAGCATCAGCCCCTTTTCTTCTTTTTTGCGACAGAATCCCGGCCTCTTGCATCAGTTCCACCTGAGCCTCCTGTAATTCCTTTGCCAGCTCGGCCCGGTTTACCCTGTTTTCTTCCAGGTCAAACATCTTTGATGCCAATTCATCTCTGAATTGCAGGACATCTTCAAGTGCTGCGCCATATTTTCGTTTGAGCCTTCTTAAGACTTCAAGCCTTTCCACAACCTCTTCCAGTCTTTGAGGATCAATCTGTATCCCCTTTTTAAAATCTCTCAGCGCGAAAGAGGCATCCTCTATGCCAACTGCGATTTCAGATAAAGAATCCTTTATGGGAGCCAGTTCCCGATCTATTCCAGCCCCCTTATCCATCGCCTTTGTGCAGCGGGCAACGGATGCAAGCACGGAATCGTCCTTCTCGTACAGGGTTTGGTATCCGCCTGATACAATCTCTAAGAGTTCCTCCGCATGCTGGAGACGGCTCTTTTCATCTGCCAAGAGTTCATCTTCACCTGGAACAGGGTTGGCTGTCTCAATTTCCTGGATCTGGAACCGGACCAGTTCCCCCCTTTCTCTTTGCTCCACAATCTCCTTTTCTATGGCCCTGAGTCCCTCTTTCAAAGACTGATATCTGTCAAATAGCCTGGCCAGGCCAACCCGCTCATCTTCGAGCCCACTGAAATCATCTAAAAGGTACAGATGATTATCCGGTCTCAGGAGGAGTTGATGCTCATACTGACCCGAAATGCTGATCAGCCTCGGGCCCAAGCGAGATAATATCTGGAGGGTGGCTAAAGAGCCATTAATAAAGACCTTGTTGCGGCCTTCACGAGATATGACCCTCTTTATCAAAAGCTCATTGTCAAAGGATATGCCCTCCTCTCCCAACATCTTATTCAAACCTGGAGAGTTATCGGGAAAGACAAAAAGTCCCTCAACTATGGCCTCGTCACATCCTGTCCTGATAAGATCCGCCGATGACCTCCCCCCGAGAATCAAATTAATGGCATTGATAATGATCGATTTTCCTGCGCCTGTTTCACCGGATACGGTGTTTAGCCCCTCTCTTAGGGAGAGATCGAGATGTTTGATGATGGCAAAATCGGTGATGTTTAGCTGGAAAAGCATAACACCTCAGGTTGAGTGTTTAAGGATTGTACTCTGCCATAAACTTATGGCCAGGGATATCCCCTATCAGCCCGGGTCACCAACAATCACAAGGCTGGTTGCTCCCTCGAGAAGCCGCTTGTTTTCAATTTTGATACAGACCGGGTCCTGATCTTTTCTCAATCGGTATTCTATCACTGCTTCGGAAGGTACCTGCAGGTCACACAGGGAGATCGCTTTTCCAGACACGTCCAGAATAGTGGTCGATTCCATTACCGCATACCGTCGTTCGGCGATGATAATTCCGCCATCGCCCTTGCTCTCGATGGTGATTGTTTCGGACACTATTGTCTGGTCCCCCGGGGTTTCTGCAAGACAGACAGAAAGAGCCTGCAGGGAAAAAAATACGAATAGAACATAAGCGTGAACTAACTGTTTCATGTGGAAATGTCTGCCCAATTTAAATGTTACTCCTGTAAATTGATTCATCTCAAATCGCTGTATATCGATTAGCATCAAGTATTTCAGCAAATTCGGAAACTGTCGTAAGTCAAGGCTATGCATTTTAGAAAAGGTATCGATAGATTGTCAAGGATATGGTTGGATGTCTCAGCGCTTGACTTTTGGGATTTTATTGCACATTAATAATAAGAGAAGGCACTTGTCCAGTTTATCCAGGTTAGGTAAGGTGAAGATATGAAGAAGAATGTTGTTGAACGCAGAATTATGTGGGGTGATCTTGATTCCCTCGGGATCGTGTTTTACCCCCGATACTACGAATGGATAGATGCATCTGGCCATCTCTTTTTCGAGGCAATCGGTTTGAACCTTGGGGATCTCTGGAATGAGAGGCATATCCTTTTTGGTCTCGTCAAAACCTCGTGCAGTTATCACAAGACAGGCAGATATCATCAGAAGATCAGCATCACAACCCACATGGACGTCCTGGCAGATAAAACCGTTGTCTTGAAGCATGCCATACGTGAATCCCCAACTGACACCCTCCTGGTTGACGGATATGAAAAACGAATCTGCTTGGACGTTTCAGATCCTAATAATTTCCGTGCGATCGATATCCCTGAAGACATCTTGGCAGTGTTTAAAGATACGATGAACGAGTAATATGGTCAGATAAAGACGACGAGTATTTGGGCCTTTGCGCGGAGTTCCCGGGTTTGAGTCGGCTGGCTGGAACGCCGGAAGCGGCACTGAAAGGTATCCGCGGGGTTGTTGCGGAGGGCGTAAGTCTAAACCGGCTTATCAGTGCAAGACTGACCAGATGAAAGTGCTTCAATGATATGACATCTAAAAGCAGTTCCAACAATCTGCCTCTCTGGGTGGCGCTCGGCGCCCTTCCCCTAAATAATGGCCGGGCTTTTTTTCGGGGAGTATTGCCGGGCCTTATCTTCCATTGGATCCTCGGAAAGCCCCGATTTCAGAACACCTCCCGCTGGTGTATTTTATGAGGGATGTCCTCCATTGGTGTAATTGATCCTGCAGGGACGGTGTTACTCTCGCTTCGACTTAGGGCCTGCACAAAAACAACTTTGGGGTTTTCGCCAGCACCTGCCAATAATTTGATTCTAAGCTTGACTTTATAGATAAATGTAATTACAATAGTTACAAAATAATTTTACTGAAAGTTAAGGAGCAATACCCATGGAAAAACAAATACGTACAAGGGATATTAAGCTGGTCCCTATTGGAAATTCAAAAGGAGTTCGCATACCCAAGGCACTCCTTCAAAAATATGGGCTTAACAATGCCCTTTTGCTCGAAGAAATAGACAGGGGACTGCTTCTTCGGAAGAAAGAAGACGATAAACTTTCTTGGGAAGATACATATAAAGCCATGGCTAAGGAAAAAGAAGATTGGGATGATTTTGGCACAACACTGCTTGACGGTCTGGAGGATGAAGACTTTGAATATTGAGAGGTACGAAATATATTATGCTGACCTCAACCCCACGATAGGAAGCGAAATAAGAAAAGTACGTCCTGTTGTCATAATTAGCCAAGATGAAATGAATAAACATTTAGAAACCGTTGTCGTATGTCCCTTAACGTCAAAGTTGCACCCACAATGGAGAACCCGGCTCCAGATTAAATGCTCGAATAAAAAATCTGAGATAGCCGTTGACCAAATACGCACTATTAGCAAACAAAGGCTAAAAAAGAAAATTGACAAATTATTAGATATCAAAGCCGCTCAATTACGCAAGCTCATAACTGATATGTACGGTGAATAACCTTTGATTTTGTATGATTTACCACTAATAATCTCACATTTGTTTTGCATTACATAAAGAACCCGTTCTGCGAAAAGGGCTTAAGCCCGTTGCTCGAAAAACCCAGGTTACTTGATGTTCTGAAGTGGTTCAAAAAACAAGGAAGAGGTTATCAGACACGAATTAACTCTCTGCTTAAGGCTC
>Ga0190283_1001162_pt1 | contig 12348 bp, 9 predicted proteins | sample 48691801_MG_FD_161669 | JGI IMG/M metagenome (GOLD analysis project Ga0190283, IMG submission 161669) | Hydrothermal vent microbial mat bacterial communities from Southern Trench, Guaymas Basin, Mexico - 4869-18-0-1_MG | ecosystem: Environmental > Aquatic > Marine > Hydrothermal vents > Microbial...
CATTGTTTTCAAATTTTGAAAGTATTGTTCTGGAGATATCAGGGCAGGGACGAATTTCCTGATGAATCCAGATAGCTCATAAACGCCCGATGGTCATCCTGATCTATATTCAGGAATTTGATCCCAATATCAAAGGTTAAGTCATTTGAATTTGCTTTGCACCAGACCACTTCCCCGGTTTCTCGGAAAAGGGGTAAGAAATCTCACTCACCTCGACAGGAATGTCTTTGGAAATTCGTGGGAACATACGGCTGTCTTTATCGGATTCTGGCTGATTCATTCTGTTGCTCCTGCCAATATTTAAGGGATTTCTCAAAAAATAAAATCCCCGAAATGTCTGAATGTAGGGTGGGTGAAGCGCAGCGGAACCTGCCATTTGCACGGAACCTGCCATTTGCACAGAACCCGCCATTTGCACGGAACCCGCCATTTGCACGGAACCCGCCATTTGCACGGAACCCGCCATTTGCACGGAACCCGCCGTTTGTGCAGATGGTGGGTTCCGCTAGCGCTCCACCCACCCTACATTTTTTCCTAATAAGAATTGTAAATTAAATGAATACCAAGAAGTGTCAATAAAAAAATAAATATTTCCTTTAACAATCTTTCGTTTATTCTCTGTGTGATCCTCGGGCCAATCTGCCCGCCGATCATCACTCCCGGAACTCCCCATAAGACAAGGGCCAGATTGGGCCTGCCCCCGATGATCAGATGGATGCATGAGCCGGCAACACAGGTTCCGAATGCAATAAAAATACAGGTGGCAATTGCATTGCTCATTCTCATGGACAGCCTGCTTCTCATGACCGGTATCAGCCATTCACTCATGCTGACACTTAACATGCCGCTCATAACAGATGCCAGAACCAGAATCCATGAATTCCGATATACCTGTTTCAAGTCTGCCCTTGTTTCTCCCATATCCTCATATTTCTGGTTTGATGAGACAAATATGAACGCTGTTGTCATAACCAGTATTCCCAGAATCATCTCAATATGATGAGCTTTTAAATTATATGCAACATAAGCACCTCCTGTTATGCCCGGCACTGCAATGGCAAGCACAAGAAGCCCCAGCTTATGATCCACTTTTTTCTGCCTGAAAAATGCAATGCTTCCTGATCCCATCCCGGCAGTCTGTATCAACAAGGATGTCAGCACGGCTGTTTCAGGTCTCAGTTTATATATAATCAGAAAAAAAGGCATCCACAAAATGCCGCCCCCGAGTCCGATGGAGGACACAGCAGTGGATATCAGGATGCCTGCGGGAAAAGTTATCCATGGTTCAGCAGTCATTTCAGTCACTTATCCACCGAGTAAAAATTAAAATACTCAATCACCTCGCTTAACATGTCAAGCTCCTCTTTCAGATACAGTATTTCCTCTCTGACGTTCTGTATATCTTCAGGGGTCACAGTTTCATGTTCCAGTATTGATGATGTTTTTGCAACAAAATCAACACCGGATGAACACATATTCTGGGAAAGCAGGATAATTTCCTGTAAATTGCTCGACATTTCATTAATCACATTTCCAAGTTCAGCCAGTTCATTATTGGAATGGATTTTTATGGTCTGGCTGAGGTCTCCCTCGGATATCCCTTCAGATGCTTCAATCATGTGCTGCAACGGTTCTGTTATATTTTTGATAAACATTGTCAGGACAATTATCATGACAAACATGATGATTGCAATCATCAGGATCGCTTTGTTTCTTAATTTGTCAATGGGAGCAAAAACTTCATCAGGGCTGATTTCATTCCTTGAATGCTTTTCAAAATTGGAAAAAAGTGCCTGTTTCAGTTCGGCTCCATGTGTATCCATTATAAACTCGACGCCTACCAACAGCGAAGCGAAACCTATCAGCAAAAAATATATTATCATGGTTCGCTGGAGATTATGTTTTGATTTTTTTTTGCCAGCATATTCATTCATTTACCAAAATCCTTTTAAAATATCCCCTTAGGCAAGCTCAGGGGCCGGAACCACCCTTCTGGCAGGCTCAAGGGCCTGCCCCGGTCCCTGAAGCCCTGCCCCGGTCCCTGAAGCCCTGCCGAAGGGAGATATGATGTTCGCTCCTAATATTTATATTACAATATCTGCCATCAGTATGCAAGAGCTGAATCCATTTGCCTCCTGTGGCTAATAAAAACAAAGGGTTATGATCTTAACTTGATGTATATGAGTCCGATCCCAGTTACGACCACTATGATGCCCAAAAAAAATGATATATGATATATGTCTCTTGACATCTGGAAATTGATGATTTATGATATAAGTCAATGGCAACCATTTGACGCTATGATAAACTGATGGAGAAAATATGAAAAAAATAATAGCAGCAAAAATGGCACCTGAAGCTGTCGGACCTTATTCACAAGCTGTTGACTGCGGAGATACAGTTTTTTTGTCCGGACAGATCGGCATCAATCCTGAATCCGGGAAACTGGAAGAGGGGATTGCAGCTCAGGCACACCGCGTTTTCAAAAATCTGGAAGAAGTGCTGAAGGCATCTGAACTCAGCTTCGGGGATGTTGTCAAGGCGACAGTCCTGCTGTCTGACATGCAGGATTTTCAGACGGTGAATGAAATATACAAGGAATATGTTCCACCCCCATATCCTGCCCGTATCTGCTTTCAGGTGCCAGCAATGCCGCTCAATGCACTTGTGGAAATTGATATGATAGCGAGAAGGGTTGAGGGTTGAGGGGGCAAGGGGTGGCATTTGACATCCTTGCATTCATAAAAGCTGAAAGCAGTTTACACTTTACTGTGGAACAATTTTGCAAATCGTTTTAAATTAAACAATTTACAAAATTGTTCCACATTCAAGTTTGTGATACAGTATCGCCTAAAGGCAAACTTGTTCCATACATTTTTTTTGAAAAGGAGACAAAGTATGACAGCAGTATTGAAATGTTCTTTTTGCCTTGGAATTGCAACTTTCCTTTGTGCAATCCTTATGATCGGAAATGGCCAGGCAGTTGAAAGGGGGGGCGTACTTTCCGTATGCATAGCCTCCTCAGTTAAAACCCTTGATCCCCATAAAGTTGTGGGAGATGAATCTTACCATGCCACATTCCATATCTTTAACACCCTTACCCGCATTGACACTGATCTCACTGCCAAACCGGAATTGGCTGATTCGTGGGAAAGTGCTGACAATGCGGCTACTTGGATTTTTCATCTTAACAAGAATGCAAAATTTCACAATGGCCGGGCACTGACAGCGGAAGATGTCAAGTTCAGTCTTGACCGTGTGCTGGATCCCAAACAATGTCCCAGAGGACATTCAAAAATTGGGCCCATCAAGGAAGTGATTGTGAAAGACACGCATACTGTCATCATCAAGCTGACAAAACCCTATCTTGATCTTCCTGTGGATCTCGGAAGCGTTTATCCCAGAATCATAGCAAAGGAAAATCTGGGCGAAATCAACACCAAACCCATTGGTTCCGGTCCTTTCAATCTGAAAAAATGGCAGATGGGCGGCGTTACCACCCTGGTCAGAAATGAAGAGTATTTTCTCATGGGAGAAGACGGCAAACCTCTGCCTTATATTGATGAATATCGCATTGTCCCCATCAAGGAGAACTCTTCTCAGCTGGCTGCCATTCAAAGCGGTTCTGTTGATATTATGTACAGTCTGAGTTATGATCTGATTCCCACGGCAAAGAAATCAGATAATGTGGTTATAACAGGGGGTACCGCCATGGGTTATCAGCCATTGGTGTTAAACCTTGATCCTGTGGTGGGCAAAGGTCAGAATGCAGATGAAATGCAGATATTCCGCAACAAGAAGGTCCGTCAGGCCTTTTCCTATATCATCAACAGGAAGGCGGTGCTGAATATTGCACTGGGAGGACTTGGAACCATTGCCAATGATCAGCCCATTCCTCCCTTTCATCCGTATGCAAACAAAAACATCAAACCCAAAAAGCAGGATATTGCCCTTGCCAAAAAATTGCTGGCCGAGGCAGGCGTCAAACCGGGTACGCACTTTAAGCTTTACACCAGTGCAGGAAGAGCAGGCATGTCCGAAATGGCAGTTGCTTTTCAGCAGATGGCAAAAAAAGCGGGCATCGTGATTGATGTTGAAAGGATTGACATATCCCGCTATTGGACAGATTACGATTTCAAGGCGCCTTTCATCACCAGCAACTGGGGCGGCAGAGGAACCATAAATGCGTCTCTGAAGCCATATTATTATACAGGCGGCAGTTCCAATGAAGCCCATTACAGCAACTCTGTCCTTGACAAACTGCTGGATCAGGCTGAAGCTGAAAGTGATTTTGTGAAAAGGAAGGCTCTGTATGGCAAAGTGCAGGAGATCATCAGTGACTCCTGCGTGAATATCATTCCTTATCACATGAATGCCTATACCGCATCAACAAAAAAGATTCAGGGGATGAGACATCATCCGTTGACCTACTTGTATGTTGACCACCTCTGGAAAACAAAGTGATTGTTTAAGCGGAAAAGTTGGAAGCAGATGTTTTTTGTCAAAGCCACCTTCAGGCGGAACAAGTTTGTAGTTCCGCCTTTAGGCTGTAGAGGGGGCGCATAAACGGGTGTGTCCCACCTTTTACACAGAGAGCAGATTTCAGATTTTGCCGCTTAGGATCACGCTGTGGCTCATAAGTGACAATTGGCAACATATTCAGGCTCTTAACTGATGTCCCACCTTTTACACAGGGGCGGATGTCATACGTCTGTCTGCCGGATGACAGGATTTCACAGGTGTCGGACAGAAAGCATTTTTTATCAGTATTATCAGTATATTCAATATAATGATCTGATATTCCGCCTCATTCCGGCCGAAGGCAGAGCCCCGTTTTGTGTAAAAGGTGGGACACACCCGCATAAACTCCGATTTTAGCCTTAAATATTTCGCATTAAAATCCAACTTATTTAATTATATCAGCATGTAGTCTGATTTGAGTTTGTGAGAAAAAAACCGGAAATTATGTCGAGAATTTTGTAAAATGGCGGTTATTCACCATAGTATTCCTAATTATTTTTGTCAGAAAAAAATAGTTCTAATTAAATAAAATCAATATGTAGAATTACTTTTCCATAGTCGTACTATGTTGTTTTTATGTAATAGCCTAAGTTGATTTTGCAAAATTCGCATTGAACAGTGAGATTGTAACATGCTGATATTATATTTTATTTGGAGTTTATGCGCCCCCTCTGTTAGGCGGTGCAAGTTTGTGGTTCCGCCTTCAGGCGGTGCATTCAAGTTTAGTTCCGAAACCGCCTGAAGGCGGAACTGCAAACTGAACAATAAAACATCTGTTATCTGTTAACCAGGCGCATTTACAGGTTGGGGATGCTGAATACCCCCCAAGTCGTGGATACGCGCACTTGAACCCATTTAAGCTCAGGTTTGGATTGGCAAACCCGAACCGCCGGATTTGTCAATGGAGACAAATCCGGCGGGAGCGGAAATGGGAAAGTTTGGGAGATGCTTTATGGACGATTTTATGCGGTTTATAATAAAAAGACTGGGTATCACAGCAGTTCTCCTTGTGATCATTTCAATGATCATCTTCTGGATTTGCCAGCTTATGCCCGGAGATGCGGTGGATATGATGTTGGGAGGGATTGCCCTTCAGTCACTTGGAGAGACTACTGTTGAAGACCTGCGAAAGGAACTTGGACTGAATCTGCCAGTTTATCAGCAGTATTTCAAATGGGCATCCGGAGTGATCCATGGTGATCTTGGCACTTCGTATATTATGAAAGCACCCATTGCGCCGCTTGTCATCAGCCGTCTGAAAACATCGCTCCTTCTTGCTGTTCCGGCATCCCTGATGATGATAGTATGTGGTCTGGCCTTGGGTATCATTTCAGCCGTGAAAGAGAAGACATGGATTGACAATTCAATTTCTTTTGTCAGCCTTTCCATGCTTTCAGTGCCGGCTTTTTTGACGGGTTCCCTTTTCATCTACATATTTTCGGTGAAACTCAACTGGATTCCGCCAGCATTCAATGCCATTAACATGGAGGGAATCGGTTTTTTCCAAATGATGGGTTCCTATTTCGGAATTCTCATATTTCCAAGCCTGACCCTTGGCTTTGAAAGTATTGCTTATGTCAATCGTCAGACCAGGGCGTCAATGATTGAGGAACTTAAGACAAATTATGTGCGTACCGCTGTGTTGAAAGGTGTTCCTCCCAGATCCGTTGTGATGCGCCATGCCTTGCGCAACGGACTTTTGCCGGCAATCACGGTCATTGCTTTCAATGTGGGTCAGATCATTGCAGGCACTGTGATTATAGAGGCTGTCTTTTCCTATCCGGGTATCGGAGCCTTGATGGTGGATGCCATCAAGTTCAGAGATGTCCCACTTATTCTGGCGACAATGCTCATCATTTCAGCCTCTTATGTTTTTGCAAATCTTTTTGCCGACATTTTGTACACTCAGCTGAATCCCAGAATCAAGTACGCATAATGTGAAATACGGAGGAAAATCTGTGGTAAAAAACAATTCAGCTCAGACTGTAATAAAAAAAATCATATCCGGTTTGCTGAAAAAGAATATAACACCCAATTTGATCATCGGCGGCATACTCCTTTTCGGTTTTGTCTTCATAGGAATATTTGCACCCCATGTCACACCCCATGATGCAGACGAGATGCATTATGAGCATCTGAAGGAAACTCCTTCAACAACATTTCTCCTCGGCACAGACCGTTATGGCCGTGACATCCTGAGCCGGGTGATAGTCGGAACCAGGACAACCCTTCTTATGGCGTTGACTTCCACACTTCTTGCTCTTTTTCTCGGAGTGATTGTGGGAACCACAAGCTCGTTTTACGGAGGGGTGGTTGATATTGTTCTGATGAGGATAAACGACATTTTCATGTCCTTCCCCACTCTGATATTTGCAATGCTCGTTATCGGAGTGCTGGGGCCCAGCATGACAAACGGAATCATTGCCATTGGGATCATTTATGCTCCCAGAGTCACCCGTGTGGTCAGGGCGCAGGCATTGAATATTGTGCATCTGGAGTATATTGACGCTGCCAAGGTCAGGGGAGAATTCTCTTTGTATATCATTTTCAGGGAAATGCTGCCCAATCTGTGGCCAACCATCATTGTGGAAGGTTCGATTCGTCTCGGATATGCGATTCTTCTTACCGCAAGTCTTGGTTATATTGGTCTGGGCCCGCCGCCTCCGACACCCGACTGGGGGCTGATGGCATACAGTGAGAGGGGGTACATGTTTGAAACTCCCTGGCCTGTCTTTGCTCCCTGTATTGCCATTGTCATTGCTGTGATCGGCGTGAATCTTTTTGGTGAGGGACTCAAAGACATCCTGCTTGCCAAGGGTTCCAGAACAAAGGAGGCAAAAGTATGACAGACCCTGATCCGCAGGTTTTATCTGTACAAGACGTGGACATCACCTACTACAGCGGCAAAGTGGCGTTTCCTGCCATAAGAAAAGTCTCTTTTGCCATAAGTGCGGGCCAGGCATTCGGACTTGCGGGAGAATCCGGAAGCGGCAAAAGCACATTGGCTTATGCGGTAATGCAATATCTGGCCGGCAACGGCGAAGTTTCCAATGGCACGATCTCCTTTGGCGGAACCAACCTCATGACCATGAGCAGCACTGAGCTTCTGGGTCTCAGGGGGCTGAAAATTTCCATGGTCCCGCAGGATCCCCTCACCAGCCTCAACCCCAGTCACAGGGTCGGCGATCAGGTGTCGGAAATACTGAGAATCCATTGCAGTCTCACGAGACAGGAAGCACATGAGAAGGCTGTCAGGATGTTGGAGCAGGTTCATCTGCCTGTTCCGGAACTCACTGCTCTGAAATATCCCCATCAGATAAGCGGGGGACAGCAGCAGCGGGTGCTGATAGCCATGGCCTTCTGCACCAATCCCGAACTGCTGATAATGGACGAGCCCACAACAGGTCTTGATGTCACCACCCAGGCACGTATTCTTGACCTGATAGGTGAAATGAAGACCACGCATAAGACAGCCATTCTTTACATCACACATGATCTGGGAGTCGTCAAAAACCTGTGTGACCGGGTTGCCATCATTTATGCCGGTGAAATTGTTGAAGAGGGTGATGTCTCATCAATTTTTCGCAGGCCGGCCCATCCTTATACTCAGGGACTTTTGAATTGCATTCCCAAAACTTACAGCCATGAGGCTGAAGCAAGGTTCGACACTATTGAAGGTTTTTTGCCCAATCTGTCAGAACTGAAACCGGCCTGCATTTTTTCTCCGCGTTGCAGATTTGCTGAGGAACAATGCAGGCGGCAGGTTCCTCTGCTCATGGACATCGGAAATGACAGGAGGATCAAATGCTTTTTTGAGAAATTGCCTGACAATGGCAAAAAAGAGGGGACTGATGAGCGGCGCACGAATGTTTCTGACAAGGACATTCTGATAAAGGTGAAAAATCTGAAAAAGGTGTTCCCAACCAGAAAAGGAGACCTGAGAGCAGTTGATGACACAAGCTTTGAGTGCAGAAAGGGTGAAATACTCGGCATTGTCGGTGAAAGCGGCTGTGGCAAGACGACCATGGCAAGATGCATCGTCGGTCTTGAAGAAAAGAGCGGCGGCAGCATTTCCTTTTCAGACAAGGAGTTAGACACCATTCGCAAACGCAGCAAAGATATGCGTCGTAAAATCCAGATGGTCTTTCAAAATTCCGAAGCAACACTGAACCCCCAGAAAACCGTTGAGGAGATAATCACCCGGCCCCTTGCTCTTTACAATGTCGTGCCCAAGTCACAGCTGTATCAGAGGGCTGTTGAACTTCTTGAGTCTGTCAATCTGGGTGAACAATATCTGACGCGCTATCCCCATGAGATATCCGGTGGCGAGAAACAGCGTGTCGGCATAGCAAGAGCCTTTGCCACAGAACCGGAACTGATTGTTCTGGACGAGCCCATCTCAAGTCTGGATGTTTCAGTTCAGGCGGGAATACTCAACCTGCTGCTTGATTTGCAGAAGAAGCATAATATTGCTTATATATTCATAGGGCACAACCTCAGTGTCATACGTCGTCTCTGTAATCGGGTCATGGTGCTCTATATGGGCAGAATCTGTGAGATCGGAACACCTGGGCAACTGTTTGATCCCCCATATCATCCATATACTGAAGCGTTGCTGTCAGCCATACCTGTGGTGGAGCCTGATATTGGGCAGAGAGAGGTCCGCCTTGGAGGGGCAATGCCGAGTGCCATTGATCCCATCCCCGGATGCGCCTTTCACATAAGATGTCCGAGAAAGATAGGTGATGTTTGTGTCCAAAACGCTTTGCCCGATATTGAAGTGGGGCCGGGGCATAAAATCACATGCCATCTTTCTCTGGACGAACTTTCAGCCGTCAGCCCCATATTCAAATGAGCGGCATGAACATTTCGGACGGGGTTGCAACATTTCGGACGGGGTTGCAAACCCCGTCCGGCGCAGGGGACGGGTTGCAAACCCCGTCCGGCGCAGGGAAATATATTGTCTGGAGCAGATAGTCAGCTACTATGCGCCGGCTTATCGCCAGAAAGATGAGGTGTCAGATCCCGTGATACCGGAAAGAGGGCCCAGCACGACACCCTCAGACAAAACCATTCCCTTTGAAACGCTTTTTCTGAATGAAGTAAGAAATGCCTGTGCCCAGATGCAGTTTGTCAGAAGATTGCTTGAGAAACTGAAAACCATTGCGGAAATACAATCAAATGTTGAGGAATGATCTGCAAAGTGCGTAAAAGTGCGGCAACAAACAGAAAGGAAAACTTATGAGGAGCGTTTTACGCAAAAAAATCGGCATCGAAAAACAGATTGATGATTTCCTTGATCAGATAAGTGAGGCCGGTCTTCTTTTCAAATCCGGGGTTGACCTCTATCTGAGAGGACAGACAGATGCCTTTCAAGATAAAATTGAGAGTATTTCCGAAACCGAGCATAAGGGGGATATATTACGCCGCTACATTGAAGAGCAGTTGTACCTCCGCACCCTGATACCCGAGTCAAGAGGAGATGTGCTTGATCTTCTGGAAAACATGGATTCCCTGCTGGACCGGTTCAAAGGGGCGATGTGGCGTTTTGAAATCGAACATATTCAGATAAAACCTGAATTTCACGACGACTTCAGGGAACTGATCGTCAGTGTGGTGGAATCGGTTGAGGCCATTGTCCGTTCTGTCAGAGCTTTTTTCAAGGACATATCTCTGGTTGCAGACCACATGCACAAGGTTTCCTTCTGGGAGACGGAGGCTGACAAGGTTTCCACAAGGTTGCAGCGTACTATTTTCAGACAGGAAGATTTGAAACTCAGTCACAGGATGCAGTTGTGCGATTTTGTGAGGCATGTGGACAAAATTGCGGACAGGGCAGAGGATGTGGCTGACAAGCTGAGTATCTTTGTCATCAAGCGGTCTCTTTAAGGCGATTTCTAAAAAAGAACATCCCACTACCACTAAGATGTAGGGTGGGTGGAGCGCAGCGCAACCCACCAGACACCTCCGGATATCCGCACAAGGTGGTGGGTTACGCTACGCTCCACCCACCCTACGTTGCCATAGTGGGAGATTCTTTTCTGGAAATCACCTAAGTTCGTAGTTCCGCCTTTAGGCGGTTTGTACCGACGAGTTGCCGCCTGAAGGCGGAACTACGAACTGGTTGCCGCCTGAAGGCGGAACTACGAACTGGCAAATTTTATAATCAGGATTGAAACATCATGTTTGCTTTTTTTCTGTCAAGCGGAATATTTCTGGGATGGTCCCTGGGAGCCAATGATGCGTCCAATGTGTTTGGCACGGCAGTCGGGTCAGGGATGATCAGATTCAGAACAGCCGCAGTCTGCTGCAGTCTGTTTATCATTCTCGGAGCCGTGATCAGCGGCGCAGGTGTCTCCCACACCTTGGGCAAGCTCGGTGCGGTGAATGCAGTCGCAGGCGCGTTTGTCGTGGCTTTTGCCGCAGCCATGAGCGTATATCTGATGACCATGGCCCGCTTCCCTGTCTCCACCTCACAGGCAATCGTGGGCGCCATTGTCGGCTGGAATCTTTTTTCAGGTTCTCCGACCGATGTCGGCTCCCTGACCAAAATTGTCTCAACATGGGTGCTGTGCCCGGTTCTGGCGGCTTTGTTCGCCATATTTTTTTATAAACTGGTGGTATTTCTCATCAGGCATTTCAGGATACACATGTTCACACTGGACAGCATGACGCGCAACGGCCTGCTTCTGGCCGGAATATTCGGATCCTATTCACTCGGAGCCAACAACATCGCAAATGTCATGGGAGTCTTTGTGCAGGTGTCCCCTTTTTCAGACATCTCCGTATTCGGCATTTTCAATCTCTCGGCCGCCCGGCAACTGTTCCTCCTCGGGGGAATCGCAATTGCCGTGGGGGTGTTCACCTATTCCAAACGTGTCATGATGACGGTCGGTGAGGGGATAATGGAACTCTCCCCGGTGGCCGCGTTTGTGGCGGTCTGGTCACACTCCATTGTTCTGTTTCTTTTCTCATCACAGGGTCTTGAAAGGTTTCTCAGTGCCCACGGACTGCCCACCATACCGCTTGTGCCGGTCTCAAGTTCCCAGGCGATTGTCGGTGCGGTCATCGGAATGGGACTTTTAAAGGGCGGCAGAGGCATCAGGTGGCGCACCGTCGCAGGGATAACAAGCGGCTGGATTGTCACACCTGTCATTTCTGCTCTCATAAGTTTTATCTGCCTGTTTTTCATGCAGAACATTTTTCAGCAGACAACATATATAGTTCAGCCCACCATCATACAGGAAGCTGTGGTTAGGACAGAAAAGGCAGGCTCCGCTGTCAATCGCAGACTCCCCGAATCTTCTGATCCATCTGATCCAAGCGACCAATGAATAATCGGTTTGCGGAATATCCGTTCCATCCTCCGACCCGCTGTCATATTCCCGGAATGCCAGTTCACCTTGATCTCAGTGTTTCTCAGAGATCCACGAAGGACACGAAGATATCAGCTACATGAGGAACAATTGAACACAGCCCGGGAGCGTCTCCGTGATCCTTCTGATCCGGTGAGATATCCATCAAACAGCAGTAGGGTGGGTGAAGGATTTCGATTTTTTACGCAATAAAAAACGAAACCGCAACCCACCTTATAAACGCACGAACGAAATCATTGGATTTACAGAGGAGTTGAACAAATGAGAATAAACTTCAAACAGCAGGAACTTATTGAGGAACTTCTGGAGGAACTGGAGGCGCATTTTCCCGATGTCCGGTTCGTTGACATTATGGAAGGCCCTGAAAATCCTGATAATTTGTGGATCAATGTCACCGAACCCGAAGACGAAGACAGGGAGATTGAACTGACAGGATTTTTCAGTGAAAAAT